>PDWJ01003290.1_pt1 | contig 15631 bp, 13 predicted proteins | sample 1430881 | NCBI WGS metagenome assembly PDWJ01 (sample SAMN01162460, study PRJNA174530) | Oral metagenome, whole genome shotgun sequencing project. | biome: Marine environment; feature: Marine mammal; material: Swab sample of the gingival sulcus; isolation source: swab sample of gingival sulcus... | reverse complement strand
TTCTAAAAGATAGAGTAAGAGCTAAAAGAGGATATGAATAAAATTTTAATTGATAGCGGTCCTTTAATAGCTTTATTTGATGCTTCTGATAAATATCATAAAAGAAGTATAGAATTTATTAAAAATAACACTTTTTCTCTTATAACGACTATTGCATCCATCACAGAAGTTTTACATATCCTTGATTTTAACCGTAATGCACAAATTGATTTTTTGGAATGGATTTCTCAGGGAGGAGTTCAGATTTTTGATATTCAACAGAAAGATTTGCCAAGAATAAAGGAATTAACTGTAAAATATCAAGATTTGCCAATGGATTTCGCAGATTCTTGTCTTGTTTTACTTGCTGAAAAAATCGGAATAAATACTATAGTGACTATTGACCGTGATTTTACTATTTACCGAATAAATGGCAAAAAAACATTTGAAACCGTTCTACTATAAATTACAGGGAACATTGTAGGCCGCAGGGGAGACTACCTCCCCAAAGCATCGTCAGAGTATCGAGCAGTTGGTGACGTTTTTAACGTGACGGAAGCCAGAACAGAGGAATCGTAAAGGCGAGATTCCCCGGGGGGGGGGCTGCCGGGGTCAGAGAGCGTGGCATGCAATGAGAGAAGTATCAGGAACCCGAAGTCTACGCTTATCTGGGAGGCCCTTTTACCTCCTCCAGGTAGAGGTAAGATAAATTTTTCAGAGCGGAGAGCATCTTTTGCCAGAATGTTTATCAGAAATTCAAGTTATCGCCATGCTATAACAGGGCGGATATATCGAGATGTATCAGCTAAGATTGAGGGGAAATAATGGTAAGATGTGTATGTGAAATGAAAGATGCGCTGGCTGGTTTTCTGGCAGCGCTGCTGCTGACGGGGATATTGTTTCCGGGAGCTGTCATTGCCGAAGCTCCCTTTCGGATTGTTGTTCTGCCGTTTTATACTGAGGGCGGAGTTGATAGCAGGGATGGCGGCGCAGTAACCCTGGACTATCGGCGTGCCCTGCGTTTTATTAACAATCAGTTGGTTCGGCATAACTTTGAAGTCATCAACCCTTTTGCCTATGAAACTGCAGAACAGGAATATAGCAGGGCTTTGCAGCAGGTTCGTGAAAATTCGCCGCTGGCTGCTGGTCAAATGTGTAAAAAGTATAATACCGATGCCGTGTATATTATCTGGCTCAACCTGAAACTGAACAGAACCTATGATGGATACTGCAAGGCGGCAGCACGGCTGGATGGTGAGGGATATGATGCTGCCTCGAGGGATCTTGGCGCCGGGCTGTCAAAAACATTTATGATTACAAGGCGTCACTGTGATGATGCCATTGCTGAGGTTGAAAAAGAGGCAGGCGATCTGGTTGGACGCACATTGACTGCCTGGACTCAGAAAGGGCAGTGACCCTCAAATCCTAAAATCCGGCAGCGTTCGGGCTGATAAGAAATCCCAGCCGGGAGAAACGAGTTATGAGTATCAAGACTTTGTTGAAAACATGGACAGTTACCATCTGCTGGCTGCTGGTATTGCCTGCAGCTGTGTATGCCGTCTCTGTTGAAAAATTTGCTGATGATGTTGTCAAATCCTTTGCCGAGCATATCGACCTTCGGCGGGCAACGGTACAGCTTGCGCCGGATTCTTTTGTTGCTGCCCAGTCACGACGCAGGTTAGGGCTTTCCCAGGCATTATACAATATCTTTGCGGAAGCCCTTGCAAAAGCGAATGTGAAGATGTCTCTGCAGGAGGTTGGGGCCGAACCTCTGGTGCTGTCTGGTGAGTATGATATAACGGAGAACAAAATTATTATACATGTTCGTCTGCGGCAGATGGGACGGGAATACAGCCGTGATCTGGCGGCGCGTAACCTGGTATTGAAACGTGAGGATGTTGCCGAAGCATTGCTTGAAGATACGCTTGACAGGGCGGCTGAAGGTCTGGTCAGGAAGCTTGCAGCCCAGGCGGTTCTTCCCGGAGCCACTAGGTTTCAGGTGGCACTGGCAGTTCCCGCCGGTGAAAATAAACCGACCATCAAGCTTGGCAGTGCTTTTCAGCAGGCAATCCAGACAGCCGTCAACCGTTCAAGACAATTTGGTACTGTTGCATTGGGAAAAGATGTCCCAACTACCTGGCTGAGGCCGGAATATGCTGTGGGGCAGACCCGGGTCACGCTGGTGCTGAAACTTGATAAAAATGCGATGACAGATACCTGTGTTGTTCAGACCACCCTGGACATCGAGCAGATCGACAGGAGCTTGTTGCAGATGTATGATGAGCTGGGGGTACCTGTCTGCGCTGAAGTTGCTGCGCCGGAAAGCGACGATGTGAAACCTGGAAGTGACCGGGCGGAGATGCTGTTGCAGGTTGTGACTGACAACTTGTTTGCTGGCTATAATATACGCATTACAAGATGTAAGAAAGGATTTTCCGGGCGTAAAATTACCTTGCGCATGAAGCGTTTTGCCCGCAGCACGGGTGGCGGCTATACCTTTGTCAGCTCGCGTTTGCAGGCTGATGTTACAGACCGGAAAGGGGAACAGCTTGGCCTGCTCACTACCTCGGCAAGAATCAGCCGGGCTGCCCAGAAGAAAGATCGTGGCGCTCTTGTCCGAAAGATCCTGGATGGCAAAAGTACCGCAGAGCTTGCCGCTGCACTGCTTATCTATCAAAGATAAACAGAGAAGATGAGGCGGTTGATGGCAGGGATAAACTGTTTTTTATGATAGCTGTTTTTGACTGGCTGTCTTGCTGTTACCAGGATGGGGCGGGTTGCTTAGGCCTTATCAACAGTGAGAGCTCGATAAGCAACCCAGGATAGACAGGATTATCCTTTGCCTTTTGGCAGTCTCTCAGCGAAAGAGGGTATCAGCAGCGGCCAGCAAAAGGATGGGGATGTCAGGGTGGGGCCCCAGGTTGCTCCGTTGATGAAGGTGCTGCTGAATATAGTCACATCTGAACTCATGTCAAATCTTCCATTTTCCTGTACTCTGATTTTATGGAGTGAACTAGGCGCTGAGGGGCCTTCCTTTTGTGAATAGAGAAGCCAGTTGCCATCGGGACTCCAACCATGGAGATAGAGGTATTGAGAGGTGGTATCCCCCCATGCCGAACTCAACATTATGCCGTCAGCACTGAAAATATGGATGGCATGATATTTATTTCCTTCGATATAATATGGCCCGCGAATGGCAAAACGTGTTTCCTGCCAGTTCCAGAGAATCTGAAAATCTCCTGTAAAAATTCCGTTGGGCGGCCATCCTGTGTATGTACTGGTGTTCGCTGCCATATTATATATAATCTGTAAATTGTTACCATCTTTATCGGCGGTGTAAATACCTGAGTGATATTCTTGATTATTACAGCCGTTCTGGTAGTTGACAAAGAGCAGCTTGCCGGTTTTTGAACCCACATCGTAGGTGTGGACATCGGCAAAACAGGTATCCATCTGGGTTGCGTAGACTGTTGTGGGGCCATGTTCGCCAGCAAGATCGGTATATTTAATTGTCAAATTTGCCAGGCCGGCATTGGGGAGATGATAGACACGTCCATCATAATAGATCGGTTGTTCAAAGTTAGCCCGTGAGGTCATAAACCCGGAGGGGGCAATAGACAGCGTAAGAGGACCTGTTGTTGTACCAGGGATGACATTTACGGACGCGCAGTCAAAATATTGGGTAGCTCCAGGATAATAGGCTACCAGCCATCTGGCACCCGTTGGGGCATTTTCAATACGGAAATTCCCTGATGTATCTGTATACACAGGATCCATGCCTTCAAGGTAGACAAGAGCGTTTACCGCAACCCGTTCACCGCCGGAAGTAGCAGGGATAAACACCTTTCCTGTGACCACACCTGTTCCCTGCATCCATTGTCCGGAATGTGCGCCGGGGGTAATCTGGTTTCTGTTGCCGCCTCTGCCGTTGATACTGAAAAGATTATTAAAGGCCGGGCCCCATATATAGCTGTTGTTTGAATGAAAGAGAATCAGTTTGCCATCGGGGCTGACACGCGGTGATAAGATGGACCCGGTATCATCCTTTGGGTGGTTTGTGAAATCAAAGAATTTTTTATATTCTCCCGTCACAGGATTGACGGTATAGAGCACATCAGATGGCGAGTCTTTCACTGCAACAAGTATAGTGCCCTGATCGGCTGCCAGGATACTGTCTGTCGGGGAAATAAAAGCTACCAGGGCTGTCAGACAAACAAACCATAGTCTTTTTAGCCTTGTTCTGGAAATCGATGTCATCATGTCCTCCTCTGTTAGTGATTATTTGCTATTACCTATCCATATTTTATCTCTTCTACGTATGATAATATCACATTCCAGCGAGGAAATATAGCTTTTATCTGATTTTCCGATATTTTACAATGTTGACATTTTCGCATGACTTTAATAGGCTTGGTAAACGAGCGGTTTTAAAAATAACACTATAGAATAATTTAAAAAGCTGGCAGGGATTATCGATTGTTTTCGCTCCCGATCCAGGCTACGGTGGGGTATGAACAGCGAGAAGATAGTGTATAAAAAGACCATCTGTCCCCTTGACTGCCCTGATAGCTGCGGCCTTGTTGCCAGGGTTGCTGCTGGAAAAGTTGTATCCTTGCGTGGAGATCCTGATCATCCCTACACGCGGGGGACGATCTGCCGGAAGATGAGCATGTACCCGCGAAGGCTCTACTCTGAAAATCGTGTTCTCTATCCGATGCGGCGGGTTGGTAAAAAGGGTGAGGGGAACTTTCAGAGGATCAGTTGGGATGAAGCCCTTGCCTTATTTGCTGAAAAGATAACGACGTGTGTGGAACAGTTTGGCGGCGACGCTATATTGCCCTATCAATATGCCGGCAATATGGGCGTTATAAACCGTAATGGCGGCTATGGACTGTACAACAAGCTGGGTACCTCGGTGATTAAAGAAACCATCTGTTCTGCCGCTGCCGGAGCCGGATGGTCCATGCATCTGGGCGATGTTCCCGGCAGCCCGCCCGAGGTGGCTGAGGATGCCCGGTTGATTATCGCCTGGGGAATCAATGTAAAGGTTTCCAATGTCCATTTCTGGCGCTATATCGCAGCGGCAAAAAAGAAGGGTGCATCACTGGTTGTGATTGATCCTTATCGCAATGAGACCGCAGCTTCTGCGGATCTCTATCTGCAAATAGTACCTGGTGGTGATGGAGCTTTGGCCCTTGGTGCGCTCAAGGTACTTGTTGAGGAAGAAGGTATTGATCGTGAGGTTTTGGCCAGGGAGACGGAAGGATTTGCAGAGCTTGAACAGTATCTTGAAAAAACTCCGTGGTCTGCCTTTTCCAGGCTGAGCGGACTGGCTGTAGGGCAGATTAAATCCTTTGCCCGCTTGCTGGCAGAACACCCGAAAACCTTTATCCGTATTGGCATTGGCTTGAGCAGAAACAGCAGGGGGGGAATGAGTGTTCGTTCCATTCTTGCTCTAGGCGCAGCCCTTGGTCTTTTCGGCGGCGGAGAAGGGCGTGGTATTCTCCTTTCCTCCAGGGCATTCAATGGTGATAAAAACCTGGTTCGTTTTCCTGAACTGGCTGAAAAGAAAGAGCGGCGGGTTGTTAATATGGCCCATTTGGGGCATGCTTTGACCGCCCTTACCCCGCCAGTAAAACTGTTTATCGTCTATAACTGTAATCCTGCATCGGTGGCACCGGATGCGAGTGTCGTACGGCAGGGGTTGTTACGAGCAGATCTGTTCACCGTGGTGCATGAACAGGTGCTGACTCCTACCGCCAAATATGCAGACCTGCTCCTGCCGGCGACAACCTTTCTGGAAAACAGGGATGTGTATGCCGCGTATGGACATTTTCAGTTGGGCGTCGTTGATAAGGTTATCGAACCTGTGGGTGAGGCATTGTCCAATTTTGATCTCTTTCAAAAACTTGCCAGAGAGCTGGGCTATGATGATCCGCCCTTTTGTCAAAGCATTGATGACAGGATCGCCAGCTATCTTCAGTCTGTTGACGGCCTGCCTGCTGGTTTTACCCTCGATGATGGCGGAACTGTTGATTGGGTCACATCAACAAGAAAACGGAAAGCAGTATCTGTTTTTACCCGCTGGGGGGTACGTTTTTCTTTTCACGGTGCTGCCGGGGCGGCCATCCCTGTTTTGCTGGAACCGGATGAGTCTGGTAATCCTGATCTGCTCTCCCGTTATCCCTTGCACTTGATTACCCCTCCGCATCGGGATCTGTTGAACTCCACCTTCGGTGAGTTGTATCTAAAACGACCTGGGGATGTGCTGATTCATCCCGCTGATGCTGAAAAATATGGTATTACCGATGGCAGCAGGGTTCGCCTGCGGAATTTCCGGGGGGCCACGGTCAGGGTTGCCAGGATAACTGAGGACACCGCTGAAGGTCTGCTGGTGGCAGAGGGAATTTTCTGGCAGCCTGATGGCGAGGTGGGGATCAATGCGCTCACTTCCCAGAAATTGACCGATATCGGTGAAGGCCCCACCTTTCATGAATCTCTGGTGCTGCTTGAACCTGAATAACCGGGGAGTCGTGATTTACTCAGGGGAAGGCTTTGCAGGGCTTGGCTATTGAGGAGTATATCTTCGGAGTCTTCGCTTACCTGGAGTCTTCGCTTACCCGGAGTCTTCGCTTACCTGTTTTCTGACCAAAATGTTGAATTTGGCATTGTCTGAACTGATGGTAAATCCGGGTATTTTGAGCAGATTGTATCGTAAATTTTGCTTGTTTTTTATGTTATCATTTGTAATAGTGAAGACAGGGGCTATTTTACTTTTTTTACAAGGAGAAACGGATATGAGGAGAATAGGGAGCTATGTATTTGTATTGTTTTTTATGATACTTGCAGCATCTGCAAACGGAGCCTGGGCATCTCAAATAGATAACTATGGGCTTTTTAGGTATGGAGGTATTTGTGAAGCCGACGGTAGAAAGGCTAATCTGCAATTTCGTATAACCCCTGATAATAAGGTTGTAGATGGAAAACTCTTCGCAGATGGGGTTTGTAAATTAAGGAGCCGGGAGGTTGACACGCGTATCACTTTTCAAGGCATCCTTTCTCAAGGAAAGTGGGAGAGTGATGGTGCGATTATTACCGGTAGCTGGACAGGAGGTGACTATGGCTGCAACGGTGGTAAAATGGAGGGCCCTAACTGGCCGGATAGCGGCGGAATCACAATAACCTTTCAATCTAACGGGTGGGGAGAATATTCTGTTAGACTTTCAAGAGTTGGCGGATATGTTTTTGAAGCAGCCGGGAAAACCTATGATCCTTCTATAGACTTGGAACGACAGGGAGACAGGGCCCGAGGAAAGAAGGAATATCAAGAAGCGTATAGATTGTACAAAGAGGCTCTTGATCGAAGCACCAGTCATAATAGAAAGAATTATCTGAAGACAAAGATTGGACAGGTTGAAAAAGAACTGGCTAAAAATTCTCAGCTTCCAGGAAACAGGCTGAAGGGGTATTGGTACGAGAAGAATGATAAAGTAAAAAATGTTTATCTGATTTTTAAACATATCAAGGACAATATTTTTAGTGCTTCGATTACAGGGGCTGTGGATTTTAACATAACGGGTGAGGCTGTTTTGAAAGGTCAACATTTACAGATTCAATTTAGCCATGAAGATGATTATGTTACTCTCAATCTCACCTTACTCTCTAAAGACGAGATGAGCGGAACCTGGAAAAATAAGGAAGGAGACAGCGGTAACCTTTCTTTTATCAGAAGTGATGAAACCATACGTCCTGCCTCCACTGAATTAAGACCAGGTTTGCTTTCACCTTTGCAGGGTATGTTCAAACAAAATTCTTTATCAGATGGTGATTTTCACGATGTGATTACCTATTAGTTGTTTCTTGCGCCCTCCCTTGACAAGAGAGGGAGGACAGACGGATGGTTGTTGTCTTCCTTTGTTATCTGGCTGGTAATGGTGTGTTATATTCGGGAAATGTTTGCTAAGGTGATAGGATGAGTGTAACAGCGTTGCCGATAGAATTCTTTTTGCAGATACTCTATGCCCTGGGGATTGGTGTGTTGATTGGGCTGGAGAGATCGGTCAAACCCGCAGGGGCTGGAGTTGAGCAGAAAAGACAGGGATGTTCAGAAGCACAAAAAGAGGCGCTGGAGTTCTCCGATGCATTTTTAGGCGTTCGCACATTTTCGATACTTTCTCTCGGCGGATTTTCTGCTGCCGTGATTGGCAGTAAATATCCCTATGTTGCTCCGGTACTTGTTGGCGGTCTTCTCTTTTTTGTTGCCGCGATGTATCAGCGCGCAAGCAATGAAAACCCGGGTATCACCACGGAAATAGCTGCTGTTGTCTGCTGCGGGCTTGGTATGCTGTGTTTTGTGCAGCCCTATGCCGCAGGGGTTCTGGCTTTGTTGGTAACCATATTACTCGCTCTGAAGAGATTTATGTACCGGGCTGTCAATAAGTTGAAACGGGTTGAATTGACAGACACCCTGAAATTCCTGGCGATTATTTTGCTGGTACTGCCGCTTTTGCCAAATAGAGGGATTGATCCCTGGGGTGCATTCAACCCGTATAAGATCATGTTCCTGGTTATTCTGATATCAGGTATCAGTTTTGTCGGCTACTTTCTGACTAAATTTCTTGGCGCAGAGAAAGGACTGGGCTTGACAGGTCTCTTGGGTGGTTTGACATCATCAACCGCTGTTACCGCTGCCATGGCTACCCAGGCAAAGCAAACGCCAGCCCTTATTCAGCCCTGTGCCTTTGCAACGGTGATCGCAAATGCCACCATGTTTGCCAGGGTGCTTGTTGTCGTCGCTATACTGGACTGGCAGCTTATGTTGAAACTGACCTGGTCCATAGGTGGTATGACCATTGCTGCAGCCTGTGCCGTGGTAGTGTTATGGATTCGCTCAAACCGTCAGGACGAAAAATCCAGCAGCGGAGCATCGGAAACCTTGAGCCTTTCAAACCCCTTTTCTCTTGGTCCTGCTATTAAATTTGCCCTCTTTTTTGTCGGCATCCTCTTTGTGGCAAAGTTTGCCAAAATGTATCTGGGTGATAAAGGGCTCTATCTTGCCTCCCTGGTCAGCGGTCTTGCTGATGTCGATGCGATCACCCTGTCGATTACCGAGCAGACAAAAGCGGCTGAGCTAACCCATGCGGTCGGTGCCATGGGTATTACCATCGCCGTTGTTTCCAACAGTGTGGTGAAAAGCTGTATTGCCATCTACTCTGGCGGCTGGAAGTTTGGTATGGTGGTGACTGTTATTTTACTGGGGGCAACGGGAATTGGTCTGGGGGTGCTGGCTGCCATGTAGCAGGGGCGCGCTAAGAACTGTTTGTTTAAGGATTAAAAGGCGCATCAGTCTTCTTCTTTCCTCTTCAATGTGACTATGGGACCTTTCTCGGAAACGAGATCGTATGATTGAAAGATGGTCTCCCGCAGGGCTAGAAAATCATCCTGGCTATGGACAAGAATATATCTGGCATCTTCCATCTCTTCATCCTGTTGATCGATACCTAGTTTATCCAGGAAGTCTTCATCCTTCCTGTCAAATTCATGCATGTACAGCTTGAGCGCGGGTTTTCCGTTAATTTTAATTCTTCCGGCTGTCATAAACATTGCTTCACCTTATAAAACCTGAAGGATCTCTCCTTTGGTGTACTTTCCCGAACGTCTTGTGTATGTGTTCGGGAACTTGATTTATACTTTCTTGTATGGAAATTCCGGGTCATTCAGCAATTTATATAACCGTTGTCTCGTGCTGGTTTTTTTCTGATGAAAATCAAAGAGGGTTTCAATGACCTGAATAGCTTCTGTTTCGGTTATATCTTTTTTTATTCTGATACCAGCTCGAGGTGCAACACCATCCTTGCCGCCAGCGTATACATTGAGACCCGTTCCCGTTGCCTCTATGGCGATGTCGGTGGATCTGCTGCCTGAACACCCGAGGGTGCAGGCGCCGATTGCTATTTTCAGCTTCTCTTTAATCCCGGAGCGGTCGGCAAAGTGACGCATGATTTTTTCACTGAGTCTGGCTGTATCAATTTTTGCCATTTTGCAATGCGGGGCGCCGACACAGACGCGAGGCAACGGAAATAACCCCTTCGCCTTAAAAGTAATACCATACGGTATGATTTTTGCCTTTATTGATTCCACGGCATGTTCTGGAACATTGTTGAGTCTGAGGTTTTGCTGCGTTGTCAGATATATTTCCAGGTTGTATTCTTCTGCTATCTGACAGGCCTCTTTCATCACGTCCAGAGAAATCCTTCCAGCAGGGATTCGCATCACAAGACTTATCGTTTTTGTTTGTTCTGACATACTATTCTAATTTGATATCTTTTTTTATTTTCATATAAAGTGAATCGGCTTCAATACTAGCAAAGTATTTATCTTATTGTCTATAAAATTTGAAATATTTTGGGTACTGGGGATCTGTGAAAGACAGACTATATCTATGATTTTGATAGATCAGATTATAATCTGGGTTGACGGATGCCGGTAAATCGAAGTTTTCATCAGTTGACATTCAGCTTGGGAGAAATATAGTACTCTTAGTTAATAATTATTATCATCTTTAAACTGATAATACTATTTGTTTCAAAAAAATAAACCAAAACTATATTACAAGTAAAAGGAGTTCCACAATGGCACCCATGGTAACCTCAGAAGCACCCGATTTTACAGCAACCGCAGTACTTCCCGATAATAGTTTCAAGGACGATTTTAAACTCTCTGATTTCAGGGGAAAATATGTCCTGCTCTTTTTCTATCCTCTTGATTTCACATTTGTCTGCCCTTCAGAGATTCTGGCCTTTGGCAAGGCGGTGGAAGCGTTTGAAAAGGCCAACTGCCAGCTCATCGGTGTTTCTGTCGATTCTGCATACACTCATCTGGCATGGAAAAATACCCCTGTCAACGAAGGCGGTATTGGTAACATCCAGTATCCGCTGGTAGCTGATCTGGACAAATCTATTTCCAGGGACTACGGAGTCCTTCTTGACGGTGGTGTTGCCCTCAGGGGTCTCTATCTTATTGACAAAGAAGGTGTTATCCGCCATCAGGTGGTCAATGATCTTCCCCTTGGCAGAAGCGTAAACGAGGCACTTCGTGTTCTCGATGCACTCCAGTTTACCGAAGAGCACGGCGAAGTCTGCCCTGCCAACTGGCAGAAAGGCGAAGAAGCAATGAAGCCCACCGCTGAAGGTGTTGCAGATTATCTTGCCAAGCACGCCTAGTTTATCTTGTATCTGAAGAGGGGACTGTACAGCGGTTCTCTCTTCTCTTTTTTTCCTGCCCTTCTTTCAAAGTATCCGTTCACCTTGTATTTATCGCTACATAAACTGATAGGATTTCAAGAGGAGAACTGTAACCTTTCCTGAATCTTTTTAAGATATTGTCATACCCAGCCTCCTGCCATGCGCCCTTTCCGGGGACGGACAGTCTGTTGTGCAAAAGGTTTTCCCCGGCACAACCAGTTTTTTCGTGCCCTCTTCAGGTTTATGCTGTATTGAATAGTTGAATTTTTTGAAAGGAATATTATGTCTGGAAAATCATTCAAACAGCAGCTTATCGTTATTTTCATCGTTCGTCTTCTGCTCAATACAGGCAGGCGGTTCATATATCCCTTTGCTCCTGCGTTGAGTCGTGAGCTTGCTGTTCCCCTTACCGCAGTGACCTCGATAATTGCCACCAGCCAGTTTGTTTCTTTACTTGGCCTGTTCAGCGGTCCTCTGGCGGATCGTATTGGTAATAGAATTCTTATGCGGGCAGGACTTCTGATACTTGCCATTGGTATGCTGCTTTGCGGGCTTGTACCGGAGTATTGGTTTGTCTTTGTGGGGCTGCTTTTGGCCAGTCTGGGGAAGACATTGTTTGATCCGGCGATTCAGTCTTTTATCGGTCGGTATGTTCCCTATGCAAGGCGCAGCAGGGCTGTAGGCTTTATTGAAACCGCCTGGGCCGGCTCGACCTTGCTAAGTATTCCGGCCCTGGGAGTAATCATTGAACATCTTGGGCTGCGGGTGTCTTTTTTTATCCTGGCAATCCTTGCAGCCTGTGGCTGGCTTCTTATTGCCTGGGCTTTGCCGAGAGATCTGCAGAAAGGCGCTGTTGTTGAAAAGGGAAACGGTATCCTGCTCCGTATCTTTTGTCTGTTTAAGCATCGTGCCGCTGCCGGAATGCTGCTGTTTGGTTTCTGGATCTCCCTGGCAAACGATGCCCTTTTTGTGATTTATGGGGTCTGGTTTGAAAATGCCTTTGCTGTATCCCTTGTTACCCTTGGTTTCAGTACCATTGCCATAGGCGGTGCTGAATTGTTGGGGGAGTTGAGCACCGCCTTTTTTTCTGACAGGGTTGGGCCTAAAAGGATGATCTGTATCTGCATGGGTATACTTATCGCTGCATATCTCCTGCTTCCGGTCATTGGCACATCGCTGTTACTGGCCATGATAGGTATGTTTCTCATCTTCTTTTTCTTTGAAATAGTAATTGTCACAAGTTTTTCATTGAGCTCTGAAATAATGATTCATTCGCGGGCAACAATGTTGGCAGGTTACTATGCAATCATGGGGATTGGCCGGGTTGTCGGCGTTTTTCTTGCTGGAACCGCATGGAAATTAGGAGGTATAGCGGCTGTTACCGCCAGCTGTGCTTTGTGTACCTTACTGGGATTGATTACACTTTGGGTGGGATTACATAGATGGCAGCCAGAGAAAGAATAAGATGCAATAAGGTATTTCCTTGAGCGAATATGCGAGTAACCTGTTATTTTTTTAAGAAAAAACCGATCACGATTTTTAGGATCTGTTGAGAAATATGGAAAAAAGGAGATACGATGTCTTTTGAAATAGCCTTTATGTATATGATCGCCGGTTTAATCGCTGGCGTTCTCGCCGGACTGTTGGGTGTGGGCGGCGGCCTGGTGATCGTACCGATGCTTGTTTTCTGCTTCACAAGGCAGGGGATAGATCCCCGGATAATCATGCATATGGCATTGGGAACCTCGCTGGCCAGTATTCTATTCACCTCGATTTCAAGCTTTATGGCACATCATCGGCGTGGCGCTGTGGTGTGGAACATCGTTAAGAGGATCGTTCCAGGCATACTTTTTGGCACGTTTTTAGGCACCATTGTCGCGTCCAGATTGTCAACCGGCTTTTTGAAAGCGTTTTTCTGTATCTTTCTCTACAGTGTGGCTACCCAGATGATTTTGAAGAAAAAGCCCAAGGCCTCGAGAGAGCTGCCTGGCAGCGCGGGGATGTTCAGTGTTGGCAGTATCATCGGTATTGTTTCAAGTCTTGTGGGTATTGGCGGTGGCACCCTGTCCGTTCCGTTTATGCTCTGGTGTAATGTGGCCACGCACCGTGCCATCGGGACGTCAGCAGCAATTGGCTTTCCCATCGCTGTTGCCGGAGCCTTTGGTTATAGTATCAATAACCTTCATGCTGCAAATCTGCCATCATACAGTCTGGGGTATGTCTATTTTCCCGCTCTCGTTTTTATTGTTGCCTTGAGCGTGCTGACGGCTCCGTTGGGTGCCAGGCTGGCACATGCGCTTCCGGTGGACAAATTGAAACGGATTTTTGCTTTCTTTCTTTACGTGGTTGCCACGAAAATGGCCTGGGGGCTGATCGTTTGATTATCTTTTCCTTGTTGGCATGTAGCTTGGTCGATTAGAGCTTGTCAATAATTTTAGGTTGATCTAATTCCAATTTGTATTACATTGCCAGTCCAGTATTCTTACTCTCTCGAAAAGGACAGTATGCAGGAAAATAATAGATATGATGGATAAACATGAAAGCATCACAAATAATTAGATCTCTTGAAACACTCATTCGTTCAAAACAACCGACGTTTATCTGGGGGCCGCCAGGGATTGGGAAAAGCCAGATAGTGCAGCAAAAAGGGGCGCAGATGGGGCTTGAGATTCTCGATGTCCGTGCTGTACTTCTCGATCCTGTCGATTTGCGAGGGATACCGCATATAACAGATAATGGGCTTTCAAAATGGTGTGCGCCTTCATTTTTACCCCAGGAAGGGGAAGGCATTCTTTTTCTTGATGAGCTGAATGCTGCTCCGCCTCTGGTACAGGCGGCCTGTTACCAGCTTATTCTCGATCGAAAAATTGGAGAGTATCATCTTCCTGATGGGTGGGCTATTATTGCTGCCGGAAACAGAGAAAAAGACAGGGCGGTAACTCACAGGATGCCGTCTGCGCTTGCTAACAGGTTTATTCATATAGATTTTACCGTTGATATTGAGGAATGGCTGAACTGGGCTAAAAAACAGGGCATAGCCGCTGAGATAATTGATTTTATCAAATTCCGTCCCGCGCTGCTTCACGATTTTAATCCTGAGAAGAATAACAGGGCCTTTCCTTCTCCCAGATCCTGGGAGTTTGCCTCGCAGCTGATTTTGAGTGGTCTTACCGGCGACGTGCTGCATGAGCTGCTTCAAGGCACAGTTGGCAAGGCGGCTGCCACTGAGTTCATCGGTTTTTTGAAAATCTTTAACCAGCTTCCGCGGATCGAGGATATTCTTGACAAACCGATGGCGGTCGAGCTTCCAACTGATCCTGCCGTGCTTTTTGCAACCTGTGAAATGGTAGGGAAATTGGTGAAGATGGATTCTGCTGAAAATATGTTTCTGTTTGCAGGGAGACTGCCGGAAGAGTTTGGTGTTCTGCTGGTACGAGAGGCCGTGCGTAACTGTAATCAGATCTCGGAGCTGAATACCTTTTCTAAATGGGCGGCCAGCAATGCAGAGTTGCTTGTCTAAAAAAATCGCTGTAATTCGATGATTCAGGACACCAGGGCATACAATAAAATCAGAAAGGCCAGAACCTCGCTTGTGCTCAAGCATCCCTTTTTTGCCTCGCTTGCCTTGCGGCTCAAGGTGGTCGAAGATTATTCATGCCAGACTGCATGGACCGATGGTACCCAGTTTGGCTATAATCCGCATTATGTGAATATCCTGTCTGATAAGAAACTTGAAGGGATGGCCGCCCATATCGTAATGCATCCGGCCTGTAATCATCATAAACGACGGAACGGACGTAATAAGAAAACCTGGAATGAGGCCTGTGACTATGTGATCAACGGCATTCTGCTGGATGCGGGCTTCACACTGCCGGATGGGTTTCTTTACCGGGAAGAGTACTGTGACCGAAGTGCTGAGTATGTCTATGATATTCTTGACGGGCAGGAGGATGATGCGCAAATTGAAGATGCGGAAAATCCTGAAGAGCTGGAGCAGGGGGAACAGGAAAATCAAGAGACCGCGGAGGGACCTGACCGTGATGGCAGCGAGCAGGGTGAAAACGAAAACTCAGAAGAAGGTGACAGTGAAAATGGTGACCCCGGTAAAGCTGGTGAGGTACGGGATGGCCAGGCTGGCTTCGGTACGGCAGAAGGCGGGGAGGAAGAGACTGACTGGGATGACGCTGTAATTCAGGCCGCCATCAACGCCAAAGGAATAGGCCAGCTTCCCTCGGCACTGGAGCGTATGCTGGAGCGGCATATTGAGCCGGAGCTGGACTGGAAGGAACTGCTTGCCCGTTTTGTTGCCAGAAATGCACGTTCAGATTATAGCTGGATTACCCCGAACAAACGCTATATTCATCAAAATCTATATCTCCCTTCTCTCAGGAACTGTGAACTGGATCATG
>PDWJ01003950.1_pt1 | contig 15634 bp, 2 predicted proteins | sample 1430881 | NCBI WGS metagenome assembly PDWJ01 (sample SAMN01162460, study PRJNA174530) | Oral metagenome, whole genome shotgun sequencing project. | biome: Marine environment; feature: Marine mammal; material: Swab sample of the gingival sulcus; isolation source: swab sample of gingival sulcus... | reverse complement strand
GTCTTTATGGATAGATTTTGTTATATTCCTAAAAACAATCAAAGTCGTCCTTTTAAAAATAGGAGCAAAATAACAAGTAGAAAAAATCTACTTGTTACTTTTTTATAATCCTGTATTATTTACTACATTATCATCAACTGTTAGTTTGATAGTATCATTTGTTGTATCGTTTGTATACTCATAAGTAACGCTATCTCCATTATCTGTTTCATTACCTTTTGTCCAGCCTGTTGTATCAACACTGTCTACACTATCAGAAGAATCACCTAAAATTTCAAGTTCATTATCACCATCTGTCATATCAAGAACATCATCAAGGCTTAAGCCACTTAAAATATTAGCATCCTGAGTAAGGTCTATCTTTTCTATATTTGTTACTTTTGAGAAATCTATGCCTTGTCCTTGTAAATGTACGGTATCTGTTCCCTCACCTCCATTTACTGTATCATTACTATCAATATAGATGTAATCATTTCCTTCTCCACCATACAGTTTATCAGCTCCCGCATTACCATGTATAATATCAGCTCCTGTATCACCATGGATGGTATCAGCTCCATCTTCGCCATATAAGGTATCTTGATCAGCTCCACCGTGGATTTCGTCAGCTCCTGCTCCACCATAAATTTCATCATCTCCTTGAGCTCCTCTTAGGAGGTCATCTCCTTGATTTCCGTAGATTTCATCATTTCCTGTTTCTCCATAGAGTTTATCATCTCCTGCTCCACCTTTGATGATATCATCTCCTGCTTTAGCTTCTACTTTTACAGGGTCTGTGGCACCTGATAAATCTATATTATCAGCTTCGTCTGTACCTGTGACTTCAGGTGATTGTAAGATACTCACTTCCGCTTCATTAGCTTCTACATCTTCAGGGTCTAAAGTATTTGTTTCCTGTGAGGTATTAGAAATAATGATATCTTTAGCATTTATTTGAAGAGCTTGGACTTGGGCTATAGTATCTACTGTTTGTGAATAAACTCCACTTTCACTATCATAAGTCCATCCATCTGCACCTTCTAAACCAGCTGGTAATTTTGTTCCACCTTTTACAGTAACTAAAAATCTTCCATCATCTTGTTTATTCACATTTACATGGGCGTCTATATCCCCTGATAAATCTACTATATCCTCTGCTGTATAGTAAATATGTTCATCTGTAGTTTGTAGGCTTATATCTAGCTTACCTTTATAGTTTGGATATATTATTGAGATATTGTTTATATCTTTTGCCGAAATATCAGAAACAACATATTCTCCATTTGCGAAACTTATTTTATCATCTGATATTTGCGTGTAGCCATCTGCATTTTTAATAGCAAATTGCATACCCTCTTCTAAATCTGGTTCACCACTTTGAGCTTTCATGGTCATTTTAATAGTTTCACTCTCATCTTTTACATTTGCATTAAGATTTAGTGCTATCCAAGGATTTCCTGTAGTTCCTCCATATTCATAACCAATAGTAGGTGTTGGATCAGAAGGTAACTCATCAGCTATGGTATGAACAGGCATATCAACTATTTGGGAATGCCCCTCTTTTCCAGTATCACTTATAACAGACATCTGAACTGGAACTGTACCATTAAAGTTTGATTTTATACCTGCACATATATAATCTGGTTTTTCATTATTAGTAATAGTAATATTCCAAATACCATCACCTATATTTGTAGCCATTTTCCACTCACTTCCGCCTTTTGGAATATAGAAAATAATACCACCATCATTTGTTACTTCTTCCCCTAAATTAATACTCATAGCTACTATTTTTTCAGATGGATCATCAAACTCAAATTCATAGCTATCATTTAGCCAAATCCATTCATCTTCGTTTGCTACATTATCTAATGAATTTAAAGTAATACTTACATCATCTGCTACAGGGTTGATTGTAACATTCACAGTCTCAGTAAAATCTACTATATTATCAGCTCCTGTTTCTTGGTTTTGTCCCGTAACTTCAAAGCTTACTGTTCCATCTGTATTTTCATTTGGAGTAAATCTTACATTTAGTTGAGAGCTACTTGCTGTATAATTTTCTCCAACATCAAGTACATATTTACCACTTACATAAGTAGCATCTTCCCAACTACCATCTTTAAAGTATTGTAAATTAATATTACCATTTTCATCTACTATTTTTTCATTATTAAAGGTACCATTTTGTGATGTTAATTCTATATAAAGTTTTCCATCTACTATTTGGGTATATGCCCCTGTATCATTTGTATTTGTAAGATCAATAGTGAACTCTGTAAGAGTATCTTCCTCTCCTGAAGCACTTATAATTCCACCATTTGCATCAAATTCATCCGTAACAGGTTTAATATTTACATTTATTACTTTATCGGTAAAACTTTCAAATGCCAATGCCTCACCTGTATCATTATAAACATTAATATTATTTACTTTTATATGTAAATATTCATCAGGATTGGCATTTGTATCATTTGTGCTAAACTCATGGGCAGGGGTATCTGCTGTACTTAAATCAACTTTTATACCATTTATAGCATCTTGTATATGATCTGCATCATTTCCTTCTAAAATCCACGTATCATTGTTTATTTTTTTAAGTTGTGTACCATTACCATAAGTACTCTCTAATTTTGCACCATAAGGGAAATTATCCCCTGCTTGTAAAACAACTGAAAAGTTTTTACCACTTGGGTCTAAATCAGGCCCAGGTCCATCTTTTGGATAGGTGACACTATTTACTACGTTTAAAGTATTTGAAAGTTCACCTTCAACTCCATTTGCTGTTCCATCAAGGTTGATATTTATACCATAAACCGTAATAGGACCATCTCCATCAGATACATTAACTTCTAGGGTAAAGCTATCTTCTGCGAACTTCTCTCTATCTGTAAGATTATCTATATCATCACTGGTATTACCTTGTTCATCTGGGGCTAAATCTTTAGCATAGGCTTTTATAGTAACTTCTGCTTGCCCTGAAGACTCTATTCCAGGCTTTGTCTCAAAGATTATATCTGCTATTGCTCCATTTTCTTCTATAGATTCATTTGGTATATTTAATACCCAAGTATTTTTAGTATTATCCGAAGAAGTTATAACTCCTTCTATTTCACTTCCACTAGCAGTATATTTCACAGATACACCCTCAGGTACATTTTCTACCACCACTCTTGTAAACATCTCACTGCTATCTTTATCAAAAGATTCTAGTTTTATAGTTTTTGTAAAGCTTACCACATCATTTGTAGCTATATTCATAACAATATCATCATTTTCACCATCATCATCTGTATTTGTTATTGTAACATGACTTGTATCATCTGTGCTTGTATCTATAGTTTCCAAAGTAACATCATCAGTTATTTCTCCTACTATTACAGCATATGTGCTTTCTTTTTCTGTTGATACTTCACCATCTTGTACTTCATATTTTATTGGGAAAGTATAATCTTCATGGGCATTTAAAGGATTTAAAACCTCTATTGTTGGTATTTGTGGAGTTTCCCCAGTATAAGTAACAGGTATCTCAATCACTTGCTCATCTTGTCCATCTACATTTTCATATACGTTTCCATCGTATTTTATTTTAGCTCCAAGAGGTAAATCATCAGGGTCTATAATGATTTTTGTCAATTTTTCTATATTTGTACCACCTTCTTTATACTCATCTATATTTGCAAAGCTCAGGTCTAAGGCATGCCAAGAATCTTCGTTTTCATAGTGTTCCCCGCTTGTAGATAAAGCAGAATCAACTACAGGATTTACTTTAACTGTTACTTCTTGAGTAACGCTTAGCATATTTCCACCATTTTTCTCTGTAGTTGTTTCTATGATATCAAATGTTGTATCCCCACTAAAATCTTTTGGAGTTACTACCTTGATATCATTTAGTTCTTCTTTTGTAACTTTCCATTGTCTTTTTTCACCTATTCCGCCTAAGAACTCTGGATTAAATCCACCTATACCAACAATTGTAAAACCATTTTGTAGCCCTGTGATGATAAAAGAGCCTTCTTCAGAGGTATCACCATCTTTTAAACCAAGGGTGTCATAAGTTTCATAAAGTTCTGAAATTACTATACCATCATCTTCTTGTACTGTTTTATTTATAAGTGTATTATTTTCAAAGCCATCAGCTATGGCATTTACTTTTACTCCTAATTTAATCGGCGTACCATAAGCCCCTGTATCACTAACACCCTCTGCTGTATCGGTTGTTTTTGCTGATACCTCAAAGCTATTATCACTATTTAGGGTATGAATAGGATTATCTCCAGTATCTGGAGTATGTTTTATATAATCAAAATCACTATTTGCTGGTGGTACAAAAATAGGTTGATATTCATTGTCATAATTTGCAATCTCTACCGTCCAAGTACTATAATCCCCATAAGTAACATTATTTGCTTTGCCAATATCAGTTACATTATCAGGAATGGCAGTATCATTTGTTACAGTTATATTGCTCATAGCACTTGTATCGGTATTATAAGTTACTGCTTGATATGCACTTCCATCCCAAACCCAAAGTGTTCCACCATCTGGGAGCTTATCTATTTTTACTGTAAAACTTTCACTTCCATCTGCGTCTGTTGAATCTACTTTTATATCTAGTTTTATACCCTCTGGAGTATTTTTTACACTTCCATCATCTTCTCTTCCCACATCTTCATTACCTTCGCTATCTATTGCTGTAAGGGTAGCTGTATTTGCACTAGGATTTAGTGTGAAGTTTATATAAGCTTCTCCTCTTATATCTTTAGCTACAACACCAGAATCAGGGTCAGTATCTTCTGTACTTGCTTGCACTTTTACTTTAAAATCTCCCGAGAGTCCCTCTGGTACTATAACTTTTACAGTATTTAGGTGTTCTACTGGTATTTTTGCTGGGTTTGCTGGGGAAGAGACAATAGTTACTATATCAGGATTTCCTGCTGTTCCTTTATCATAAGTAAAAGTTGCTGTATCTGTATCTTGCCAATCTTCTCCCCCTACACTAAGGTTATCATCATGTTGTAAGGTTAGGGTTGCATAAGTTGTTTCTGAACCATCACTATCTTCATTTGACCAAGCAGTTTGGTCTAATCCTGCGCTTATATCAAAAGCTGTAGCTTCTGTTCCATCAGATTCCTCTCCTGCAATAGTATAAGTATGGTCATCATTCATAGTTACATCATTTCCATTTGCTCCATCACTGTTGGTATCTGTTCTTTCTGCTACAGGGCTTACTATTATTTTTTGTGTTTGCGTGATATTGTGTGTAGCACTTCCTTCTTTTACATCAGCTGAAATAGTAAGGGTAAAGTCACTTGAGCTATGTGCTGGTGGTAGTATTTTTAAGCCTTGTATATCAGCTAAACTATATTCTCCTGGATTGGTTCCTATAGTTAAAGTAGCTTGATTTGCATTTACTGTTATTTCAGTACCATCTGCTTTGTAAAGTTTCGCACCATTTGGAATAGCACTTATAGTAACACTTGTAACTTCTTCGAGCTTTCCTAAATTATCACTACTTGCAAAATCTATATCTAAGCCTACTTGGGTATCTTCTGGGGTTTCTTTGCTAGATACCACAACTTGAGTATCTTTTGCATCTGGACTTACTGTAAGAGTTACATTTTTTGTAGCCTCTTTATACCCTTGCCCATCTGCATCATTATCAACCTTACTTGTATCCGTATCCTCTTTTGTTGGGTTTGTTCCTTGTGTATCATTGTGATCATTTTCTTGTGATTTAGCAGTGATACTTAAATCATAGCTCCCATCATAATCAGGTACTTTTATATTTGCATTTGCATCTAATTGTGCTTTTGTGATAGTTAAGGTTTTTGTTCCACTTGCTCCATCTGTTAAAGTACCAGCACTTGCTACCACATCACTAGGTAAACCTGTGATAACAAAAGTTTGGGTTTCACTTCCATCTGTATCTGTAAAAATACCAGTATCATTTATAAGGGTATTTAAATTTATACTTGTGTTTTCTGCAACTATTTGGTTTGTTGTTGCAAACTTACTTTCATCTAAATCAGCCACACCTAGCATATCAATTTTTTGTGATACTTCAAATTTTTGGGTATCACTTGCATCACTATTATCTTGCATTGTTGCTGTATCTGTAACAGTAAAGCTATATTTTACAGTAAAGTCTGCATTGCTATTTGAAGGAAGATTTGAAAGGGTGTAGTTAAAGTGTGAACCTTCATCTTGTAAAGTAGCTAAATCTAGTGTGACATCACCATTGACATTTATAGTTTGTGTATCCCCAGCATTATCTACATAAGAAAATATAGCTCCATTTGGAATACCACTTATAGTAACAACCCCTACTTCTTCTAAACCACCAGCATCTTTTGCATTACTATTATCAAGTAATAAGTCTCTAAAATCAGGCATTTTTATATCAACTGCAGCTGTATCTTCATCATTATATACAGTGTTTGTCATATTATATTTTGTAATACTATTATTATCTGTAACACTTCCTGGACTTCCTACTAGGGTCATAGGTACATCTGTATCATCTGCTTTTAGCTCATTTTCTGCAAAAGGTTTTACATCTATATTCACTGTATGGGTCTCTGTATTAGCACCTATGGTAACTTCATAAGTAAAGGTTTCTTTTCCACTATAATTACCATTTGGAGTATATTCTAAATTTCCATCAGCCAAGATTTTAACTGTACCATGTGTAACTGCTACTTCATTATCATTATTAGCCTGAGTATTATTTATAGTGATATTATCTTGTGTTGCATTTGATGAGGTTCTTATAATATTATCTAAAGAGTCTTCATTTACCTCTACTGTTTGTGTATCTCCTGTATCATCAACTATTTTTATTTGTAAGGTATCTGTAGCAACTTCGGCACTTTGACCACTTACACTGGCATCATCATCTGTTACTGTTATAGATATCTCATCAAAATAGTCTGTTCCAGCTTGATTGATAACAGCATTTTCTAGGGTATAGGTATAGTTTATAGTTATCTCTCCAGTGTTTTGATTTTGAGTATATCCATTTAAGACTAATTGCCCCTCACCAGTATCAAGTGTTTTATTTGTACTTGCTAAAGTTTCCACTTCAGCTTTGCTTAAAGTTAAACTATTTGTTCCTGTTTCATTCAGTTTAGCTGAACTTAGTACTATAGCAGAATTTTCACTTAAACCATCTAAGGCTTTAAGGGTAAAGACTCCACTTACTGTCTCTTCAGTACTAGTAGGGTTAGAACCATTTGCTAAGGCTTCCTCTTTTACTGTTTGATGTCCTGTTTCTCCTGCACCATTAGCATCTACAATATTAAGAGTTACATTATCATCTGTTCCATTTACAGCTATAGTTAAGGTTGTAGTAGATTTACTTCCATCTGCATCTTCTATGGTATAAGTAAACACATCATCTACACTCTCAGTCTTAGTTAGCTCTTGCAATGATAATCCATCATTATCTTTTAGGGTATAGGTATATTCACCATTAGAATTAATAGTAAGATTACCATAGGTACCACTTACTGTACTACCTACACTACCTGAAACATTTTGACCAGCACCAACTGTTCCTGCTTGCACTCCTACTACTGTACTTCCATCAGCACCTAAAACATCATCTTGGGTATCATCACCAGTATTATCTATTACATTATTTGATACTGTTGGGTTTGTAGAACTTTGAGTATTTTCAACTCCAGCATCTTCTGCTATAGAATTTGCATCTGCATTTGCTATTGGGGCGTCATCTTGTATATAAATTGTTAATGTATCACTTATGGCTTTATTTGGGTTATCCTCATCATACACTTTTATAGTAATATTTTCATCAAAATTGGCACCATTTACATTTGTTACAGCTTGTCCTAAAGTATAAGTATATGATACTACTCCTGTAGTACTATCATAATTAGTTAACTTAATCTCTCCATTTGTTGTCTCTATGGTTTGATTTATGGTATTTAAATTTTGCAGTTCATTTAAACTTAAATCTACATCATCACCATCTTTATTTACAATAGTTAAAGCCTTGGTGCTTGCTAATTCATCAAGTGTATTAATAGTAAATGTAGCACTTACAGCTTCTTCATTTTCACTAGGGGTAGTTCCTGTTGGTAAATCACTCTCTTGTACTGTTTGAGCTGTTAAACTTAGGCTTGGGTCTGTATCTTTTATAATGATTTTTTGATTAGCATTTGAAGTGTCTCCATCTTTATCTTCTATGGTATAAGTAAAGGTTTCCTCAACATTGGCACCAGCTGGATTATTTACACTTTTATTTGCTTCAAAACTCCAAGTTCCATCTGCATTTACTGTTAATTGTCCAGTTTTTGTAGTTGCAGCTGTACCTAAAGTTCCAGTTTGTTCATCTCCATTTGTATCTGTATATGTAAAGCCTGCAATTTTATCTGTCTCTTTTAAGCCATCTGCACCTGGGGTATCATTTGCTAAAAGATTTGTAGTATTACTTGTGCTTGTATTTTCAGTAATAGTTACATCGACATCTGCTTTTGCTGTTGGGGCATCATCCGCAAATACTAAAACGTGGTTAATAGTATGATTAGCACTTGCACTATCCCCATCACCATCTGTAACTGTTACTGTCTTTGTTGTAGTTACTTTATCTCCATCTATATTTACACCATCAGAACCATCAGGGTGTTTTATAGCTCTTTGTTGGTCTAGTATTGTATTTCCAGTACTTGCATCTATACTTAGTTCAAATACTGTAAGATTAGCATTATTCTCAGTATATCCTATAACTTTTCCATCTTCAAGTTTTAGAAGTACCTTATCACCTGTTTGTGTATCTACTAAACCACTATCAGCTCCATTTGAGCTTACACCTAAGGTATATTCTTCACTAATACTTCCTCCATCTGCTCCCGTATTTCCAATCCCACCAGAAAAATAATTACTAAGGGTGTTTGTGTAATCTATACCTAAATTTGCGTCACTTACGTTTGAGTATGGTGTGCTACCAGTGCCAGATATAGCACTTACACTTGGTCCATCATCTTTAAACTCTAGGTTTTCACCTATATTTATACTTGCACTACTACTTGTACTATCTCCATCATTATCGGTTATAGTATCTTCTCTTTTTAAGCTAATTAAATCATCTGCACTTAGGCTTACACTTTCATCATCACTTGAAGTATTAGAATGTTTTATGGCTCTTTCTTGTTCCAAAGTAACACTTCCTGAATTATTCACTGAAACTGTAAATACTAGCTCCCCACTTGTTTGGGTTTTTCCTTCAATTTCTCCTTGGGCATTTTTACTTAATACTATGGCTTCATTTGTTGCAGTATCAAATAAACCACTCTCAATATTTGCAGATTTTACCTCTAAAGAGTACACCGTAGAGAGGGAAGCTTGTCCATCTGCTCCAGCACTTGAAGTACTCGTAAAGAAGCCTGAGAAATCTTTTGTATCATCTGTAGTTGGATTTGTAGTTAGAGCAGTATCATCTACTATTAGTTTTTGAGCTGCTTCATCACCTAAAGTAGAAACTGTAATACTTGGGGCATCATCTTTAAATATTAAATTTTGACCTATATTTACACTTGCACTATCTGATAAAGAATCATCATCATTATCTGTGATAGTTGATGTTACACTTAGAGTTACTAAATCATCTGCATTTAAGCTTATACTATCATCTGGATTTGTTCCATCTGTGTGAGATACTGCTCTTTGTTGGTCTAGGCTTACTTCTCCTGTGGCTTGGTTTATACTTAGTTCAAATACTGTTTCGTTACCATTATTCTCAGTATATCCTATAACTTTTCCATTTTCAAGTTTTAGAAGTATCTTATCACCTGTTTGTGAATCTAATAAACCACTATCTTCTCCATCTGACTTCACCGCTAGAGCATACTCTTTTGTAAATGTTTTTTCACCTGCATTACCTGCATTGTAGGCTATATCAAATATAGTAGATAAATCTACAGTACTATCTGTATTTAAAGTGGTTTCATCTACTATTAAATCTGCTTTAGTAGTTGTAATCTCTATACCTAAACCATCAGTGATGGTTGTAGTTGTACTAATAGAAGCAATAGTAGAATCCACAGTTGCATTTTCAAATACTTGATTTGTATCAGTTATCCCTGTAAGAGTAGGGATTAGAGTTTCACCATCATCAATATCAAGGTCATTTTTAGTATTTACTGTAAACTGCTTATTGTTTGTCCCCCCTGCTATGGTTATGCTTGTTGGGAGGGTGCTTGTATCTGCATTTTGTGTGGTTGAATTTCCCCAGTCTATGGTAACATCTACACTTTTATCTGCTGGGAGTGTTACAGGATTTTCATCTTTATCCACAAGAGTAACAGTGTATGTTACATCCCCACCCTCTTTTAGAGATGTTTTATCAACTTCTATTTTTGCATAGACTGTATCTACTGGTTCGTTCGCTACTGCATCAGTGTTTATTGTGGTTGTTTGTGTTGCATTATGCTCTACACTATTTGAGTCTGTAAATCCATCTATATCTATATTTTCAAACTCATGGCTTGGGATAGAATCGATAGTTACCTTATAGTTTTCAGAAGTTTCATTTAAGTAATCATCTTTTGCTTCTATTGTAAAATTAGCATTTGAACTTCCTGCTGGTATGATTACATCTATGATATCATTGTGTGTATGGTCCGTATCAGCATCATTTGTACTAAGGTTTTCAAATCTTACTTGTACTGTGGTATCTTGGCTTACACTTACTTCATTGCCATTTATATCTAAAAGTTTTACATTATAAACTGTACTAGAACCCTCATTTACACTATTTGCTCCTGTTAGTACGGCATATACTGTATCTATATCTTGGTTTGGTATAACATCATTTACCCCATCTTGAATAGTTCCTACTGCTTTATTATTTGCATCTTCATTTGAAGTATCTATTGCTAGGTTTTCAAATCTTGGCGTGGTATTAGCTGTGATAGTATCTATTGAAACTGTATATGACTCATCACCCTCATTTAAAAAGTCATCTTTTATGGTATTTGTTAGATCATAGGTGTTTCCACCATCTCCATTGATAATAAGGGTAGTTGTTTTACCACCATTTGCAAAATCTTCTATGCTAGTGCCCTCATTTGTATATTTTAAATTTACAGTGATACTTTCACCAGCTTCTAAGTTTACGGCATTGCCTTGGTAATCAACTAAACTTATAGTATGACTTAGAGTTTGATTATCTCCTTCACCTACGGTATCATCTCCACCTAGTCTTAAATATACTGTATCTATTGGCTCTGCAATTGTACCTGCTGGCTCATCTGTAAGTGTACTTGTAGCTGTTGCATTAGATGTTGATGGTGCAAGATTCTCAAAGTTATCATTCACATCTGTTGCACTTGCAACTGTTACAGTTAAAGGTTCATCACCTTCTTTTAGATAATCATCTTTAGTATTTACTATAAATGTTGTAGTGCTTCCATTTGTTATACTTACTTCACTTGGTAAGATACTTGTATCTGCACCATTTGAGGCAGTTCCACTCCAGTCTAACTGAACTTTTACCTCTTCCCCACTTGGTACAACTACCTCATTCCCATTTTTATCCACAAGTTTTACTATATAAGTTAAATCTTCACCCTCAACAACACTAGTTGATTTATCCACTTCAATTTGTGCATAAACTGTATCTATATCTTGATTTGGTGTTTCATCATCTGCTCCATCTCTTATTGTAGCTATTGCTTTATTATGAGCAGCATCAATACCTAAGAAAGAAAGGCTTGTTGCTGTATTAGACACAATACTTTCAATAGATACAGCATAAGATTCATTACCCTCTTTTAAGTAATCATCCATTATTGTATTAGTAAAGGTATAAGTACTTGAACCATCTCCTGTGATAGTTACTTGACTTATCTTACCATTTGTTTTAAAATCTTTATCATCAGGTCTTTCTTCATTTGCATTACCATCTGCATAATGTAGATTAAGGGTTATAGTTTCACCTTGAGCTAAAACAATAGGATCACCATTCACATCTACTAATTTTATCGTATGAGTTATACTTACATCATCACCCTCTTTTACTGTAACATCATCATCTAATCTTAAGAATGTTGTATTTTCTGGTACTTGAGTTAAATCATCTACTATAAGAGAAGTTACTTTTCTTGTACTTTCATGGCTTGATGGGGCTAAGGCTTCAAAATCATCACTATTTACAGCTTCACTTACATTTGTGATTTCTACTATTAATGTTTCTGAACCCTCATTAGCTTGATCATATTCTGGATGGATTGTAAATGTATTTTGATTAGTATTTTCATCTATTGTAATTGAAGTTGGTAAAGTTTCTACAATATCATTTGCTTCAGCAACTCCACTCCAGTTTAGATTAACTGTTATTTCATTTCCAGCTGGAACTGTTACTTCATTTCTATCTTTATCTACAAGTTTTACAGTATAAGTTATAGAATCTGTAACATTTTGATTACCCTCTGTAACAACTGCTTTATCCACATAAATCTCTGCATAAACTGTATCAAAGCTTGTAGGATTTTCATTATTATCACTTTGTATTGTTCCTATTGCTTGGTTATTTACACCATTATTAGAATTATCTATTTCTAAGTTTTCAAAGTTTGTATTTGATTCTACAATTTTTTTTATTTTTACAGTATATGATTCATTTGTTTCAGGAATAAAGTCATCTGCTACTACATTTTCAAAGTTATAACTAGAGCTTCCATCACCTATAATAGTTACTATAGTCTTTTTACCATTTTCTTTAAAATCAGCTTCACTTGTTGTATCACTTGAATATTCTAATTCTAATTTTATACTTTCATTTACAGCTAAATTTACTTCATTTCCATCTTTATCTACTAAAGTTATTTTATGTGTTAATACAGCTCCATCAGCTTCAAGGGTACTTGCATCTTGTCCTAATCTTACATATACAGTATCTTCTGGATCATTTGCTGGTGCTTCATCATCTATTTCACTTACCGCTTTTACTTTATGTGGGTTTGTTGATGGTGCTACAGCTTCAAAATTACTATCGTTATCTACTACATCTGTGATTGTAGCGATAATTGGTTCTTGCCCCTCTTTTAGATAATCATCTTTTGTTTGGACTGTAAATGTTGTGTTGTTTCCACCTGTTATATCAATAGTGCTTGGTAAAGTACCTGTGGTATCATCTCCACCTGAAGCCTCTCCACTCCACGCTAAGTTTACAGTGACACTCTCTCCTATAGGTACATCTACTAAGTTGCCATCTCTATCTACAAGAGTTACTGTATATATTAAATTTCCCCCTTCATCGACAACAGTCTTATCAACACTAATCTGAGCATATACTGTATTTGCTTCTTGTGGGGTAGTGCTATCTATGATATTCATATCAGCTGTGCTATTTCCTAGAGTAATACCTTCAAATGCTCCACCATCTTGTGGGTTTGAAATAGTGATATTTATATTTTCACTTCCCTCTATAAAAGCATCATCAAGCGCTGTGATATCAAGATTCGTCTCCATTAAAATCTACACCATTTCCATCTGTCCCACTATATGCCACATCTACTGTTATACTAGCTCCTGCTGGGACTACTACTGGATTATTATTGCTATCAACTAATTGTATAGGAAAACTTCCTATATTTCCCTCTTCCACATCAGTTACATTATCTACTATATTTACTGTTACTGTATCTTTGTCCGCTGGGTTTGCTTCATCAACAATATTCATATCAGCTGTACTATTTCCTAAAGAAATAGCTTCAAATGCTCCACCATCTTGAGGATTTGAAATAGTGATATTTAAAGTTTCACTTCCCTCATCAAAGGCATCATCAAGTGCTGTAATATCAAGATTTACGGAAGATGAACCTGCTGGAATAACAACTTGTGTAACTCCACTAAAATCTACACCATTTCCATCTGTCCCACTATATGCAACATCTACTGTTACGCTAGCTCCTTCTGGGACTACTACAGGATTATTATCACTATCAAGTAGTTGAATTGGAAAACTTCCTATATTTCCCTCTTCCACATTAATAACATTATCTACTATATTTACTGTTACCATATCAGGAGTTGAAGTTTTATCTAGTATAGTACCAGTAGCCTCACCTTTTAAAATTTCAACATTACCAGTAACATTTGATATATTCACCTTTAAAGTTTCATTATCATCTAAGATATTATCATCAATAATAGGTACTTTTATTTCAATACTTGTACTTCCTTTTGGTATAGTTACAGTTGAAGAAGTAGCCTCATAATCTTTAGAAGAAATCGCCGTACCATCAGAAGTAGAATATGTAAATGATATATCATCACTAGCTGCTTCATCTAAAGTTACGGTAAAAACCAAAAAACCATCATTTTCATAAGCTGTACTATCTGCTATGCTTAGTTTAACATCATCTTTTAGTATTTCCTCTATATCATCATCTTCTGTATCATCATTTGAAGATTCTCCATTTCCATCTAAAGGATTTTCATTATCATTTTCTTTAGTAACAATTGAATTAGTATTATCTTCTAATATCTCATCTAAAGAATTATTGTCTACTACATTATTATCCGTAGAGGCTTGAGAATTATTTTCCATATTAGTATCTAAGAAAGGATTAGAAGTATCCCTTTGATTAGAATCACTACTTAATCTATCTTCTGATTCATTTTCAAATAGATTCTTATCTTCAAAATTTTGGGTTTTAGATTTAAATCTAGCATCTCTTAAATCACTTACAACATCTGTTGCATTTCCATCTCTAACACTAAAAGAGGAAGTTCCCTCTTCATCATCTTCAAGATCACGATCTAGTTCATCATCCGAAATACTTTCTACAAAATTTAAATTTCTTCCAATAAAATTTGCATCTCTTAAATCACTTACAACATCTGTTATTCCACCTGTTCTAAGAAGAGCTTCTAAATTTTCATCTACAAAAATCATCTCTTCATCGCCATAGGCAACCTCTACCAAAGAAGAATCAAGCAACTGCATCTCATCTGCACTAATTTTTATTAAATCAGTATCAATAAGTCCTACAATGATTTTATCACTTGAAGCATTATTCTTATCTCCATAAATAAGCTCATTTTCATAGATGGTATCACCCTCTTTTAACTCTCTTATATTTCCATTTAAATCTTTAGCAAAAAATCTACCTGAAATATTTTGTACTTTTCCAATTGATTCCACGAAAAAATCCTTTTTATTCTATTTTATGCTCTGATTGTAACAGAAAAAAAAGATTTTTCATATCACCCTTAGGGGTGATTATTTTCTAAATAATAAAGAAAAAGAGAGTCTATCTTTTACAGATAGTTTTTTATAAATATTTTTCACATGAGTTTTTACAGTATTTATAGATATATCCAATTCAATTGAGATTTTTGAGTTCGTATATCCCTCTTTTAAAAGATATGCTATTTTTTTCTCTTGGGCTGTTAGTGTTTGAAAAATAGTATTATTAATATCCTCATCACTTTTTTTATTTAAAGAGACTATATTATTAACTAGCTGAGTTGTAATATCAGGTATTAACCAAACAAAATTATTTTCTAAAGCATCAATTGCAGAGTTTAAATAAGAAGCACTCATAAGTGTATTTCCATAGGCTTTAATACCTATTTTAAGATATTTTTGGGCAACTACTAAACTTGGAATATTATCCAAAAGTAA
>PDWJ01003286.1_pt1 | contig 15655 bp, 11 predicted proteins | sample 1430881 | NCBI WGS metagenome assembly PDWJ01 (sample SAMN01162460, study PRJNA174530) | Oral metagenome, whole genome shotgun sequencing project. | biome: Marine environment; feature: Marine mammal; material: Swab sample of the gingival sulcus; isolation source: swab sample of gingival sulcus... | reverse complement strand
TCTTGCGGAGGGTGTGGAGATGGTGATGCCTGGAGATAACATTACCGCAGAGGTGGAACTTATTACTCCAATTGCGATGGATGCGGGGCTTCGTTTTGCAATTCGTGAAGGTGGCCGTACCGTAGGCGCCGGCGTTATCAGTGAAATTATTGCTTAATTTTCTGTGATCTGAAAGATAAAATCACTCCACTGTGGTGGGGTGATTTTTTGTATAAGGTGGGGTATATGAGAGATATAGTGACTCTTGCTTGTGGTGCTTGTAAGCGTAGAAACTACACCACAACAAAAAATAAGAGAAAAACTCCTAATAAACTGGAGTTTAGCAAGTATTGTTCTTTTTGCAGGGTTCATACTCCTCATAAGGAAACTAAATAGTAGCTTGCAGGCCAGTAACTCTAATTGGTAGAGTGCCGGACTCCAAATCCGGAAGTTGGGGGTTCGAGTCCCTCCTGGCCTGCCAGTTTTTTTGCATTTTCTGTCTTTTGGGTCGAACAGAATTTTGGAGAGATTTGCTCATGGCTGCGAAAGGTAAGTCAAAAAACAGTAAGGAGACTGTAAGGAGAAAAGCAAGATTCTCCCCTTCCCAGGTCAAAGATTTTGTGGCGGAGGTTAATGCAGAATTTCTGAAAATTGTTTGGCCTGATAAAAAGATGACTCTGGGGTTAACCGGAGTCGTTGTCGTTTTGACGATAGTGATATCCTTTTATCTTGGTTCTGTAGATCTTCTTTTAGGGAAAATTATTTCTTCTTTTCTCAGATAGGTTCTTTGTGTCGGTGTAGCCTGTGTTTTAGTGTTACAGGTTTTCTTTTTTCTGAATCTTCAGTGTGTTTAGGCGTATGGCGAAACAGTGGTATATACTTCAGGTTCACTCGGGCTTTGAAGAGAAGGTGAAGGCGACTCTTGAAGAGAGGATCCGTAAAGATGGCTTGGAAGAGTATTTTGGTGAGATCCTTGTCCCGACAGAGCAGGTCGTTGAGATGATCAAAGGGGCACGTAAGACTTCTTCTCGTCGTTTTTTTCCGGGTTATATGCTGGTAAGTATGGATCTTAATGACGAAACCTGGCATACAGTTCACGACAATATGCCCCGTGTTGTTGGTTTTGTCGGTGATGATCGAGAACCTGTCCCTTTGTCAGATGCCGATGCTGGAAAAATAATCGGGCGGATTCAGGATGGATCTGAGAGGCCGCGTCCCAAGGTTATGTTCGATGTTGGTGAGGTGGTTCGGGTTGTCGATGGGCCGTTTGCCAATTTTCAAGGGATTGTTGATGAAGTTTTTCCTGACAAGGGTCGAGTGAGAGTTATGGTCTCAATTTTTGGCAGGGAGACTCCTGTTGAGCTTGAGTTTGTTCAGGTAACCAACACCTGATTTTAGAATGGCTGTGAATTGGGTTTGCAGTCGATAGGTAAAGTATTTTAGTTGGAGTGAATCATGGCTAAAAAAGAAATGGCTTTTATCAAGCTGCAGATTCCTGCAGGAAAAGCCAATCCGTCTCCACCTGTGGGTCCAGCACTTGGTCAACATGGTGTGAATATTATGGAATTCTGCAAGAGTTTTAATGCGAAGACTCAGCAGATGGGGGATACTATTGTTCCAGTAGTTATCACCGTTTATCAGGACAGGTCTTTCAGTTATATCACCAAAACTCCGCCTGCGTCAGTTTTACTCCTTAAGGCGGCAGGTTTGGGGAAAGGTTCCAGTAATCCAAAGGCTGATCGTGTTGCTGAGATTGGCAGAGACAAGATCAAGGAGATTGCTGAGCTTAAAATGCCGGATCTGAACGCATACGATATCGAAAGTGCAATGAAGATTATTGAAGGTACTGCCAGATCTGCTGGTATTACTGTGGTAGACTGATTTATAAAAAATATTATAAAATACTGCTGGCAGAAGAGTGTGATCTGCTCAAGTAGGAGGCTGATATGCCGAAGCACGGGAAAAAATATAAAAATAAAGCTCAGGGGATTGATAAGAGTGTTTTGCAATCTCTGGAGGTTGGAGTTAAGCAGGTAATTGATTCCAGTTATGCCAATTTTGACGAAACTTTTGATATTGCTGTTAAGCTTGGGGTTGACCCAAGACACGCCGACCAGATGATCAGATCATCTGTTTCTTTGCCTCACGGCAATGGGAAGGAGACTCGAGTCCTTGTCTTTGCTAAGGGAGCTAAGGAAGTTGAGGCTAAGGAAGCTGGTGCGGATTTTGTTGGCGGGGATGATCTTGTCGAGAAAATTAAAGAGGGTTGGCTGGATTTTGACAAGACTGTAGCAACTCCAGATATGATGGGTGTGGTTGGTAAGATTGGACGCGTACTCGGCCCCAGGAATCTTATGCCAAATGCCAAGCTTGGTACTGTCACAATGGATGTGGCAAATGTTGTCAAAGAGATAAAGGCTGGAAAGGTCGATTTTAGAGTAGATAAGGCTGGTATTATACACGCCGGAATCGGAAAACTTTCTTTTGGCCCTGAGAAGCTTGCTGAGAATGTATTGGCTTTCGTTCAAAGGCTTATACAACTGAAGCCTTCTGCCAGTAAGGGTGTATATTTAAGAACTGTTACTATTTCTTCCACGATGGGGCCAGGGGTTAAGCTTGACCCGGTTGAGCTTAGGGCTCAGGTAAAATAAAAAGTGTGCTACATCTCTTGTTCTTCAGAGAATAAGAGGTTTTTAGTCGAAGACAGCAGGTACTACTATTGTTTAATCACTTCTTGAGTGACCTGCCTAGACGAGGAAAGTTGAAAGCATGAAGTGTTTCAATCTGCCTGTAACTGTAACTGCTGTTTCGAAAAATATTAATTTTAACCTAGGAGGAGTGCTTTGAATCGTGATGAAAAGGTGGCGATAGTTTCGGAGCTGAGCGAGTCGCTTGGCCGCTCTAAACTGACTGTTGTTGCTGACTATTGTGGTTTAAAGGTTTCTGAGTTTCAAAAAGTTCGTGTAGAGCTTAAACAGTGTGACTCGGAAATCCGTGTAGCCAAAAATACTCTCCTGAAACGTGCAGTTGAGGATACAGAACTCGCAGAGCTTAGTGGCGATTTCACCGGTACTACTGCTGTTGTGACTGCCTACTCAGATCCTGTTGGGCCCGCTAAGGCGGTTACCAGGTTTGCTGAGGATCACGACAAGTTTGTTATCCGTTCTGCTGCTCTTGATGGAGAGAAAATAGAATTTGAGAAGCTTGTTGCTCTCTCTAAACTTCCCAGCAAGGAGATTCTCCTTGGGCAGCTGCTTTCTACCTGGTCTAGTGTTCCTGGTGGATTGGTGCAGGTTCTTGCTGGTGTTCCGAGAACTTTTGTTTATGCTCTCCAGGCTGTTAAGGAACAGAAAGAAACTGGTAGTAACTGAAACAAATTTTAATAATTTATTTTTATTTGAGGTGATTTACCATGGCTGTAACCAAAGAAGATGTGATTGATTTTATTTCTAATATGTCCGTTCTCGAACTCTCTGAGCTTATTAAGGAGTTTGAAGAGAGGTTTGGTGTTTCTGCTGCTGCTCCTGTAGCTGTTGCTGCTGCGGGGGCTGTTGCTGATGCTGGTGCTCCTGCTGAAGAGAAAACTGAATTTGACGTAATTCTCTCTGACGTTGGAAGCGAAAAGATTAAAGTAATTAAAGAGGTTCGCGGCATTACCGGCCTTGGACTTAAAGAGGCCAAGGCTCTTGTAGAGTCTGCCCCGGCTCCGTTGAAGGAAGGAACCAGCAAGGAAGATGCTGAAGAGATTAAAGGTAAGATTGAAGCTGTAGGAGCGAAAGTGGAGATTAAATAGTTGAGCCTATGATTTTAGCTGTTTTGGTTTTTAACCAACCAGGCTTGATGATAACACGCTACGAGCTTTGTCTTGTGGCGTGTTCTGTTTTGTAGCTATATGAATGTTTTGTGGTAAAATGCTCGTATTTACAGTTAGTTGGGTGTGTGAGCTGTAGTTGATGAAGATTGTCTGGAATAAAAAGCCTTTCTAAATAACCTTAGAGGGTTGTAAGAGGTGGTTTTATTGTGAGTTTGGGGTGTTTTGCGAGAGTAATCTTGATATTGATTTGATTGTACAATTTTGAAAGATTTAAGAGTCTTGTTAGTTGCTCTCCTGCTTGCTTGTACCACATACATAAAAAACGTTAGTATTTAAAGGCGATTTCGAGGAAAAAATGGAAAGAGTTAGAAAGAATTTTGCCAAGGCTGAAAGAATACTTGAGCCGCCGCATTTGATTTCGATGCAGCGTGTTTCCTATGAAAAGTTTCTTCAGATGGATGTTGATCCTGATGAACGTGAAGATTTTGGTCTGCAGGGAATCTTGAATAATGTATTTCCAATCAATGATTTTAATGGACTTTGTTCCTTGGAATTTGTCCGGTACAAATTTGGAGAGCCGAAGTATACTATTCAGGAATGCGTTCAGAGGGGGATGAGCTACGAGATACCTCTGAAGATTGTTGTGCGACTTATTACTTTTGATATTGATGAGGAGACCGGCGTTCAGTCCATTCGAGACATTAAGGAGCAGGAGGTTTTTCTTGGTTCATTGCCTCTTATGACTGCTGATGGTGTTTTTGTGATCAATGGAACAGAGCGTGTTATTGTGTCCCAGCTTCAAAGATCGCCAGGTCTTTTTTACACTCATGATAACGGGAAGAGCCATGCCAGTGGCAAGCTCCTGTATTCTGCTCGTATTATTCCTGTGCGTGGCTCTTGGATTGATCTGGAGTTTGACATCAAGGATATTCTTCATGTTCGTATCGACAGGAGACGTAAGTTTCCTGTTACCACTTTGTTGAAAGCTCTTGGTTACGAGGCTTCTGAGCTGCTTGAAGAATTTTATCCGGTTCGTCACGTGCAAAAAAATGGCGATGATTTTCAAGTCAGTTTTGACCCAGAGCTTGTGGTAGGGTCTCGGTTGGAATTTGATATCGTCAGTGCCAAGAGCGGGGAGATACTTGCCAAGAAAAACAAAAAAATTTCCAAACTGCTTTGTAAGCGTCTTGAGGCTGATGGAGTTGAATTTCTTAAAGCTTCAAGAGAAACTCTTGTTGGAAGTATTCTTGCGAAGACAGTTGTTAATCCTCAAACTGAGGAAATCATTGCTCTTTTTAATACAGAAATTACCGAAACTGTGCTTGAAAGCTTTGATGAGGCTGGTGTTTCTGAGTTTCAGGTGTTGCATATCGACGGTGTAAAATACTCCGATTCTTTCAGTAAAACCTTGAATCTGGATAAGGCAAAGAATACAGAGGAGGCTCTTATTGAGATTTATAGACGGTTGCGTCCATCCAGTCCTCCAACTCCAGAAGTGGCGGAGACCTTTTTTAACAACCTGTTCTTTAACATGGATCTTTACGATCTGTCTGAAGTTGGCCGTTACAAGATTAATGCGAAGCTTGGTCTTGATGTCGATATCGAAAACAGAGCTTTGACCAGGGAGGATATTATCCATTCAGTTCGTTATCTGGTTAGACTTAAAGATTCCCAGGGTGGGGTTGATGATATTGATCATCTTGGAAACAGAAGGGTTCGTACTGTGGGAGAGTTGGTTGAAAATCAGTACCGTGTGGGGCTTGTCAGGATGGAGCGGGCTATCAAGGAGAGAATGACTCTTCAGGATGTCGAAACGCTGATGCCTCATGATCTGGTTAATCCGAAACCGATTTCTGCTGCGATTAAGGAGTTTTTTGGCACCAGCCAGTTGTCGCAGTTTATGGATCAGACTAATCCGCTTTCGGAGGTTACTCACAAGAGAAGATTGAGTGCGCTTGGACCTGGTGGGCTTTCAAGAGAAAGGGCGGGTTTTGAGGTTCGTGATGTTCATCCAACCCATTATGGAAGAATCTGCCCAATTGAGACTCCCGAAGGACCGAATATCGGTCTTATTGTTTCACTTGCGACCTATGCGCAGATTAATCCGTATGGTTTTATTGAGACTCCATACAGAAAAGTTGAAGACAGGATCGTGCTTGACGAGGTTGAATATCTCAGTGCACTGCAAGAACAACAGCAATTTATTGCGCCAGCTCTTACCGAGTTCGATGAAAATCGCAGATTGATTGCAGATAATTTGATTGTTCGAGAGGATGGCGAAGTCCTGACAACCGCGTCTGAAAATGTAACGTACATGGATATTGCACCTAATCAGATGATTAGCGTTGCAGCATCTTTGGTGCCATTTCTTGAGAACGATGACGCCAACCGTGCACTGATGGGGTCAAACATGCAGCGACAGGCTGTGCCGCTTTTGATTCCTAAGGCTCCTTTTATTGGAACTGGAATGGAGCGCTATGTAGCCAGAGATTCTGGAGCATGTCTTTTAAGTGCCGGAGAAGGTGTCGTTGAAGAGGCTGATGCAAATAGAATTGTTGTCCGTTACGATGAGCCTGGCACTGATGGTTATGAGACTGGCGTAGCTGTCTATCGTTTAGAGAAGTACAAGAAGTCTAATCAGAACACCTGCTTTAATCAGCGCCCAATTGTTAAGCCGGGAACCAGGGTTGGTAAAGGTGATGTTCTTGCCGATGGGCCTTCCTGTGAGGCCGGTGAAATTGCTATTGGCAAGAATGTAACAATTGCCTTTATGCCTTGGCGTGGTTTTAATTTTGAGGATTCTATCCTGGTCAACGAGAGGCTTCTCAAAGAAGATACCTTTACTTCTGTGCACATTGAAGTCTTTGAGACTATGGCACGGGACACCAAGCTTGGTAAGGAGGAGATTACCCGCGATATTCCAAATGTTAGCGAAGAGACTCTTCGTAATCTTGATGATTCTGGTATTGTTCGAATTGGTGCTGAAATCAAGGCGGGAGACACTCTTGTTGGAAAAGTAACACCTAAGGGCGAAACTGTTCTTTCGCCCGAAGAAAAACTCCTCAGGGCAATTTTTGGTGAAAAGGCTCAGGATGTTAAAGATTCTTCCCTTAGGGTGCCTCCTGGAGTTACCGGTGTTGTTATTGATGCCAAAGTTTTTTCCCGTAAAGGGGTTGATAAGGATGAAAGGTCTCTTGAGATTGAGGAGCTTGAGATTGATCGACTTAATCAGGATAAGACTGATGAGCTCAATAGTCTCAAGCGTGGTGTTTGTCGTGAGATTGGTAAGATTGTTGATGGACGTACAGCTAAGGTTAACCTTACCGACAGTAAGGGTACTGTTATTGTTGCTCTTGGCAAAAAGATTACCTTTAATGATGCTGAACTTATCGGTTTTAACAGGCTTAAGGATATAGATTTTAGCGAAAAGGCGCGTTTCGTAGATGATATTGAAGAAATCTATAAACGTTTTGATAATCAGGCTCGGCTGATATCTGAGCGTTACGATGGTATTGTCGAGAGGATGAAGAAAGGGGATGATCTTCCTCCTGGCGTTGTTAAGATGGTTAAGGTCTATGTCGCAACTAAAAGAAAGCTTTCTGTTGGAGATAAGATGGCTGGACGTCATGGAAATAAAGGGGTTGTGTCCAGACTCCTTCCTGAGGAAGATATGCCTTATTTCCAGGATGGAACTACCGTTGATATTGTTTTGAATCCACTCGGTGTGCCTTCTCGTATGAATGTTGGTCAGGTGCTTGAAGTGCATCTTGGGTTTGCTGCCCGTCGCCTGGGTGAACAACTTGATCGTCTTGCTAAAGAGAAGGCCGTAGAGGAAATTCGTAAAAAGATGGCCGCTATTTATTCGGAAGCTGAGCTGGCGGTTCTTACCGAAGGTAAGAGCAATGAGCAGATCATTGAATGGGCGAGACGACATTTTTCCGGTATCCATATGGCTACTCCGGTTTTTGACGGTGCTGCAGAAGAATCTATCAGGAAACTTCTGGTAGAAGCGGGTGTCGATGAGGTAGGCCAATCACAACTGTTTGACGGCCTCACCGGTGAGCCCTTTGCAAACAATGTGACTGTCGGTGTCATGTATATGCTCAAGCTGCATCATCTGGTCGACAATAAGATTCACGCCCGTTCCACCGGACCATATTCTCTCGTTACCCAGCAACCTCTTGGCGGTAAAGCCCAGTTTGGTGGCCAGAGGCTGGGAGAGATGGAGGTTTGGGCGATGGAAGCCTATGGTGCTGCTTACACGTTGAAGGAATTTTTGACAGCTAAATCTGACGATGTTGAAGGTAGAACATCAATGTACGAGAGGATCGTTAAGGGTGACAATTTCCTGACCACAGGTTTACCTGAATCGTTCAATGTTCTCGTTAAAGAGCTTCAGGCTCTCTGTTTAAATATGGAGCTTATCGAAGAGTAAACCTCTTGTGTTTATTGCTGAGTAATAGGTGTCCACTACGTTGTATATTTTTCGTCTCCTGTGCGGGGGCTTCCCCCGCACAGTCGAGATCCTTTAAATAAAGGAGAGGTGATTTCGTGGAAGAGTTATTTAATTTTTTTCAAAAACCGAAAGCTCCAACCAAATTCAAAAACGTAAAAATCTCTTTGGCTTCCCCGGAAAAAATCATGGATTGGTCCCATGGGGAAGTTAAAAAGCCTGAAACTATTAATTATCGAACGTTCAAGCCTGAAAGAGATGGTCTCTTTTGTGCGAAAATTTTTGGCCCTGTAAAGGATTTTGAATGTAACTGTGGCAAATATAAAAGAATGAAACACCGTGGCGTTGTTTGCGAAAAATGCGGTGTTGAGGTTATTCAGTCAAAGGTGCGGCGGGAGCGCTTAGGGCACATCAAGCTTGCAGCCCCCGTGGCGCATATCTGGTTTTTGAAGAGTCTTCCGTCCAAGATCGGTGCCGTTCTTGATATGACGCTCAAGCAGCTGGAGAAGGTTTTTTATTTCGAGCAGTATGCCGTTGTTGAAACAGAAACAGACGCCCTTCCTGTGGGTACTCTCCTGACCGAGGAAAAATATCGTCAGGCCCTTGAGGAGTATCCGGCGCAGTTCCGTGTAGGCATTGGTGCCGAGGCAATCAGGGAGTTACTTGCCGCCCAGGACCTTGTCGCTCTTTCCAGGCAGCTTCGCGAGGAGATGCTTTCGACAAATTCCCAAACCAAGCGACAAAAACTTGGTAAGAGACTTTTCGTTGTTGAGGCATTTCGCGATTCCGGTAACCGACCTGAATGGATGATACTTGAGGTTATCCCGGTTCTTCCTCCAGATCTCAGACCCCTTGTTCCTTTAGAGGGTGGTCGTTTTGCTACTTCAGATCTTAATGATCTGTACAGAAGGGTGATTAATCGTAATAATCGACTTAAGCGCCTTCTTGAGCTTGATGCTCCTGATATCATTATCCGTAATGAAAAACGTATGCTTCAGGAGGCCGTTGACGTTCTCTTCGATAATGGACGAAGGGGGCGGGTTATCACTGGTGGTAACAAGCGTCCTCTGAAGTCTTTGTCTGATATGCTCAAAGGTAAGCAAGGGCGTTTTCGTCAGAACTTGCTTGGTAAGCGTGTTGACTACTCGGGGCGTTCTGTAATTGTTGTTGGCCCACATCTGCGTCTGCATCAGTGTGGTATTCCAAAGAAGATGGCTCTTGAGCTTTTCAAGCCGTTTATCTACAACAAGCTGGAAAGAAAAGGCTTCGTTACCACCATTAAATCTGCACGGAAAATGGTGGAGAAAGAGGTTAAAGAGGTCTGGGATGTCCTGGATGAGGTTGTTACCGAATATCCGGTAATCCTTAACCGTGCGCCGACCTTGCATAGACTTGGTATGCAGGCATTTGAAGCCGTCCTTATCGAGGGAAAGGCTATTCAGCTTCATCCGTTGGTTTGTATGGCCTTTAATGCTGATTTTGACGGAGACCAAATGGCTGTTCACGTACCTCTGTCTGTGGAGGCGCAGGTTGAGGCCCGTGTACTGATGATGTCTACCAACAATATCCTGTCCCCAGCTAATGGTGAGCCTGTAATTATCCCCTCTCAGGATATCGTTCTCGGCCTCTATTATATGAGTCGTGAACGTATCAATGTCCCGGGAGAGGGTAAGGTTTTCAGCTCTGTGGAGGAAGCTATAATTGCTTACGATTATGGTGAGGTTCATCTTCAGGCAAAGGTTAAGGTAAGGAGGAATGGAGAGCTTGTAGACACTACTATGGGACGAATTCTTCTCGGTGAGTTGTTGCCGAAGAGTGTTGATTTTTCACAAGTTAACAAAGTGCTTAACAAGAAGGCTCTTGCCAAACTTATTGACCACGTATACCGACATGCTGGTACCAAGGATACAGTTATTCTTGCAGATCGGCTAAAAGATACCGGTTATGAGTACGCAACACGTGCAGGAATATCCATCTGCATCAATGATATGATTATTCCTTCTACCAAGGAAGAAGTAGTTTCCAGAGCAGAGAAAGATGTTTTTGATGTTGAGCAGCAATACACCGATGGTCTTATTACTTCGGGTGAGAAATACAACAAGGTTGTTGATATCTGGTCCAAGGCTTCAGAAGACGTTGCCAATGCCATGATGGATGAGATTAAGACCGATACTTTTATAGACAGAGAGAATAACAAGGTTGAGGCAGAGAGCTTCAATTCGATTTTTATCATGGCTGACTCTGGAGCTCGCGGCTCTCGCGACCAGATTCGTCAGCTTGCCGGAATGCGTGGTTTGATGGCAAAGCCTAATGGTGCCATTATTGAAACTCCTATTAAGGCAAATTTCCGTGAGGGGCTTGGTGTGCTGGAGTATTTTACTTCTACCCATGGTGCTCGAAAGGGGCTTGCTGATACTGCGCTTAAGACGGCGAATTCCGGTTATTTGACCAGGCGTCTTGTGGATGTCGCACAGGAGTCAACCATCGTTGAGTCTGATTGTCAAACCTTGGACGGTATTGTTGCTGAGCCTTTGAGGGATGGTGGAGAGATTATCGTGCCTCTTGCAGACAGAATTCTTGGTCGAGTTGCTCTTGAAGATGTTGAAGAACCTTTCTCTGGGGAGGTTATTGTCGAAGCTGGTAAAGAAATTACCGAAGACATCGTCGAAAAAATCGAAGCCGCTGGTATTGACCAGGTGCATATCAGATCTGTCCTCAGCTGTCGTGCAAAACGTGGTGTATGTGCGGCATGTTATGGACGTGATTTGGGTCGCGGGCATATGATTAATATTGGTGAGGCTATCGGGGTTATTGCTGCGCAGTCTATTGGTGAGCCTGGTACGCAGCTTACCATGAGAACGTTCCATGTCGGTGGTACTGCGTCTAGATCTGTTGAGCAGGCCGAGTTAAAGGCAAATATTGGCGGTACGGTTGCCTTCACTAATCTTCATTCGGTTACGAATTCTGAAGGAACCGAGATTGTCATGAATCGTAATGCGGCTATTTCCATTAAAGATGAATTGGGTCGCGAGAGAGAGCGTTTTAAAGTTAACTATGGAGCTCAGCTTTTTGTAAAAGATGGTGATCTGGTCGAGCGGGATACTGTCCTTGCTGACTGGGATGCCTATACAATTCCTATTGTTGCTGAGGTCGGCGGTACCATCAAATACGGGGACGTACTTGAGGGTGTTACAATGCAGGAAAAGGTGGATGCCGTTACAGGTCGGTCCTCTCTGGTGATTATTCAAACCGCTGCGGGAGCGCAGCTCAATCCTCGCATTAGTGTTAAAAACGAAAGAGGAAAGACCGTTAAACTGCCTGATTCTGATATTTACGCGAGATATAGCTTGCCTGCTGGATCTATTATCTCTGTCTCAGAAGGGGATGAGATCCAACCGGGTACTATTGTGGGTAAGATACCTCGTGAAACTACGAAAACCAAAGATATTACAGGAGGTTTGCCACGGGTCGCCGAGCTTTTTGAGGTGCGCAAGCCAAAGGATCCCGCTATAATCGCTAAGATTGATGGTAAGGTGAGTTTTGGCAAGGAGCTTAAGGGTAAGCGGCGTGTTGTGGTTACCCCGGAGTATGGAGATCCGCAGGAGTATCTCGTACCCAAGACCAAGCATATAATTGTCCATGAGGGTGATTATGTTCAGGCTGGTGAGCCACTTATGGAGGGTACTGTTGTTCCTAATGATATACTCTCGGTGCTTGGTGTGAAGGAGCTTGCAAAATTTCTGGTAAATGAAATTCAGGAGGTATACAGGCTTCAGGGTGTTAAGATTAACGATAAGCACATTGAAGTCATTGTTCGTCAGATGTTGAAGCGGGTTATGATCACTTCTTCCGGTGACTCGAGATTTATGATTGGGGAGCAGGTTGAGTGGTGGAAGTTTGAAGAAGAGAGAGACAGGCTGATGGCGGAGGGCAAGAAGCCGGCAGTAGCGGAACCTCTTTTGCTTGGTGTAACGAAGGCATCACTTTCAACTGAAAGTTTCATCTCGGCAGCGTCGTTTCAGGAGACAACCAAGGTGCTGACAAATGCTGCTGTGGCTGGCCGAGTGGATGAACTTGTCGGTTTGAAAGAAAATGTCATCATGGGACGCTTGATTTCAGCAGGCACCGGTTTAGGTGAGAACCTGTAGTTGTGTTTAATTATTTTTTTCTTGACACTTGCCTTGTGTTAAGTTAATTACTCACACTTTCGTGTTTATTTTGAACGTGCGGCGTCTTGGATTTGATGCCGTGCCATAGTAAATGGTATGTAAACAGGAGCAGTTAACGCAATGCCAACAATTAACCAACTCGTAAGGAAGGGGCGTAAAAAGTCTGTTAAGAAGACTAATACCCCAGCCTTAAAAGGATCTCCTCAAAAAAGAGGTGTGTGTGTAAGGGTGTATACGACTACGCCCAAGAAGCCTAACTCTGCACTTCGTAAGGTTGCGAGGGTTCGTTTGACCAATGGAATCGAAGTTACATCCTACATTCCCGGTATTGGCCATAATCTTCAGGAACACTCTGTTGTGATGATTAGAGGTGGAAGGGTGAAGGACCTTCCTGGTGTTCGTTATCATATTGTTCGTGGTGTTTTGGATACGTTGGGTGTTTCTGATAGGCGCCAGGGGCGATCCAAATATGGTGCGAAGAAGTCTTCCTGATAGATTTTTTTAGATAAGAGGTTAAGATGTCAAGAAGAAGAGCGATTGAGCGGCGTTCTATTGATCCGGATCCGAGGTACAATAGCGTGCTGGTAAGTAAATTTACCAATGGAATTATGGAGAGAGGGAAAAAAAGCCTTGCTCAGCGTATTTTTTACGATGCGATGGATATCGTAGGGGAACGGGTTAAGGATGAAGAGCCTCTGGTTGTTTTTGAGGAGGCAATGGAAAAAGTTCGTCCTAAGGTTGAGGTTAAATCTCGTCGTGTTGGTGGTGCGACATATCAGGTGCCTATGGAGGTGAGGCAGACGAGAAGAAATGCACTGGCTATTCGCTGGATTATTGGCTTCGCTCGTTCCAGGTCTGGAAAGTCTATGTCTGAAAAACTCGCTGCAGAACTTATTGATGCGTACAATAACCGCGGAGCTGCTGTTAAAAAGCGCGATGACACTCATCGCATGGCTGAGGCAAATAAAGCTTTCGCTCATTATCGCTGGTAGCGGGTGTTTATGTGTCTTATGAGGGCTGACAGGTAGGGAGTGAAGATGTTATGGCAGCCCTGAAGGATTTGGCCGATGTGCGCAATATTGGCATAATGGCTCATATTGATGCAGGTAAGACTACAACGACCGAGCGGATACTTTTTTATACTGGCAGGTCGCATAAGTTGGGAGAGGTTCATGACGGTAGTGCCGTTATGGACTGGATGGAGCAGGAGCAGGAGAGAGGGATAACGATTACCTCTGCGGCAACGACTTGTTTCTGGAAAGGAAAGAAAATCAATATTATTGACACCCCTGGGCATGTTGACTTTACCATAGAGGTTGAAAGGTCATTGAGGGTGTTGGATGGGGCTGTAGCTGTTTTTTGTGCGGTTGGTGGTGTTGAACCGCAGTCTGAAACGGTTTGGAGGCAGGCTGATAAGTATCAGATTCCTCGGATCGCTTTTGTTAACAAGATGGATCGTGTAGGCGCCGATTTCGGTCGTTGTGTTTCTATGATTGAAGAGCGCTTGGGTGCGAATCCTGTAGTGGTTCAGCTACCTGCTGGTAAAGAGGCGGGTTTTGAGGGTGTTATTGATCTCGTTGAACAAAAACTTCTCCTTTTTGATGAGGGAAGTTTTGGGCAGGAAGTTGTAGAAAAGGAAGTTCCAGTCGAATTTATAGAAGAATTCACGGCCGCACGTATGGTGCTTCTCGAGAAGTTGGCCGACTTCGATGAGAACATCATGGAAAAATACTTGGAAGATTCGCCAGTGTCGACTGCTGAGATGTATAGTGCTCTCAGGCGGGCGACGTTGTCCCTTGCTTTGGTGCCTGTTTTTTGTGGAAGTGCTTTTAAAAACAAGGGTGTTCAACCTCTTTTGGATGCCGTTGTCTCTTATTTGCCGTCGCCGCTTGATGTGGCTGATGTCGAAGGAGAGGTTGCCGGAGGGGGGGTTGAATCGAGAAGGACCGACCCTGCAGAAAAGTTTGCTGGTTTGGTTTTTAAGTTGATGAGCGATTCTTTTATTGAGAATCTCGCGTTTCTAAGGGTCTATTCCGGTACTTTGGCTGTTGGTGACAAGGTTTTTAACCCTGTTAAGAAAAAACAGGAGAAGGTTTCGAAAATAATGAAGCTTCACGCAAATAAACGCGAAGAGGTTTCTAGTATTTCGGCGGGTGATATCGGTGCTCTGGTTGGGTTGAAGTTTACCACTACAGGCGACACCTTGTGTGCTAAGGGTGATAGTATAGTGCTTGAGTCCATGCAGTTCCCTGATCCTGTCATTAGTGTCGCAATAGAGCCAAGAAGCAAGGCTGAGGAAAGGAGGCTTGAAGATACGCTTGCGAAGATCGCCTTGGAAGACCCTTCTTTTTCTGTCGGTGTTGACGAGGATAGTGGGCAGACAATCATCAGCGGGATGGGTGAGTTGCATCTTGAGATAATTGTTGATCGTTTGCTTAATGAGTTTAAGGTTGCTGCCAGGGTTGGTGCACCCCAGGTGGCTTTTAAAGAAACCGTTGGCAGAGGGGCACGCGCTGAGGGTAGGTTTGATCAGCTTACTGGTGCCAGAGGGCAATATGGTCATGTTGTCATTGAGATTGAGCCGTTACAGCGTGGAGAGGGAATTAAGTTCGAGAGTAAGGTTGAGAGCGATTTGATTCCTGGTGAGTTTCTGCAGTCTATTGAGAAGGGAGTCGTAGATACGCTTGATGCTGGGCCTCTGGTTGGTTATCCGGTAACAGATGTCAAGGTTGTACTGGTTGATGGTTCCTATCATGAGGAGGACTCAACTGAAATGGCTTTTGGTGTGGCTGCTGCTATGGCCGTTCGTAGGGGAACCGCCGATGCTGAGCCGAAGCTCCTTGAGCCCGTTATGAGTCTTGAGGTGACAACGCCTGAGGAGTATGTCGGAGATGTCATTGCCGATATCAACGGTAAAAGAGGTAAAATTATCGGGGTTAGCGCAGAAAGCAATGTTCAGGTTCTTAAAGCTGAGGTACCTCTTGCAGAGATGTTTGGGTATTCGACATCGCTTCGTTCTGCAACCCAGGGTAGAGCTAATTTTACCATGCAATTTTTAGAATATGATGTGGTGCCTGCTCAAAAAGCAGAGAAAATTATTAAAAAAATTCGAGGGATTTAAGTCCAGCATATTGAGGATTCGAAATGGCAAAGGAAAAATTTGAAAGGACTAAGCCGCATGTCAATGTTGGTACTGTAGGGCATATTGACCATGGTAAGACCACTCTGACCGCTGCAATT
>PDWJ01004564.1_pt1 | contig 15664 bp, 6 predicted proteins | sample 1430881 | NCBI WGS metagenome assembly PDWJ01 (sample SAMN01162460, study PRJNA174530) | Oral metagenome, whole genome shotgun sequencing project. | biome: Marine environment; feature: Marine mammal; material: Swab sample of the gingival sulcus; isolation source: swab sample of gingival sulcus... | reverse complement strand
CCGCGCCCCGCGGGCGGTCAGCGCGACGGCGCCGCCCCCGCCCGACCGCCTCCCCGCGCGGCTCGGGACCGACGGCCCCTGCCTCCGCGGCGGCGAGCCCCGCGGCCCGCCGACCCGCCCGCCGACCCGGCCCGCGCCCCCGCGCGGCGCTGATCGTCCCCGCGCCTCCGGGCGCTGATCGTCGATCAGCGCGTCTCGGAGTAGCCCAGGGCGTCGAGGGCGCCTGGCCGATCGACCCAGCGCTCGTCGACCTTCACCCGCAGGTCCAGAAAGACGCGGCGCTCGAGGTAGCGCTCGATGCGCAGGCGCGCGGCCTGGCCGATCTGCTTGATCCGCGAGCCGGCGCGGCCGACGACGATGGGCTTGTGGCTCTTGCGGTTGACCACGACCGTCGCGTGCAGCGCCACCACGCCGTTGGGGCGCTCCTGCCACGACTCCACCCGGACGGCCGCGTTGTACGGGAGCTCCTGGCCCAGCTGCATGATGAGCGGCTCGCGGATGAGCTCGCGCACGATGAAGCGCAGCGGCCGATCCGTGAGGGTCTCGGCGTCGAATAGGGGCGGCCCCTCGGGCAGCCGGGCGCGGGTGGCCGCCATCACGGCGTCGAGCCCCTCGCCGCGGCGGGCGCTGATCGGCATGACCTCCTCGAAGGGGTGCAGCGCCGAGACGGCCTGCATCATCTGGAGCAGGGCGCGCTTGTCCTTGACCTTGTCGATCTTGTTGAGCAGCAGGAGCGCCGGGGTCTTCGCCGTGGCCAGGTGCTCGACGATGAGGGCGAGGTGCTGCGCGTGCTTGCCCGGCCGCTCGGTCCAGGCGGCGGCGTCCACGAGGAGGTAGACGAGATCGACGTCCGAGAGGGTCCCGACGGCCAGGTCCACCATATAGCGGTTGAGCTTGGTCCCGCGGGGCTCGTGGATCCCGGGCGTGTCGACGAAGACGACCTGCCAGTCGTCGAAGGTCCGCACGCCGCGGATGCGATCCCGGGTGGTCTGAGGCTTCGGCGTGGCGATCGCCAGCTCTTCGCCCACGAGCTTGTTCATCAGCGTCGACTTGCCGACGTTGGGGCGGCCGACGATGCCGACGAAGCCTGTGCGGAAGCCCTGCGGGGGAGCGCCGGGGTCGGGTTCAGTGGGGCGTTCGCTCATGGGTTCCTCAATACACCCGACGCATAGCGGGCGTCAGCAGGGCTCACCTCGAGGCGGGTGAGCAGGCGGCAGGTCCCGGGGCCGACCTCGCAGCAAGTCACGCCGCTGGCGGCGCGGCGCGGACCTCGGCCGCGGCACGGCCCCTCGCCGGCGTCGGCCGGGTGAGCGCGTCCGAGCGGAGATCGACCGGAGCACACGTCATCACCGGCCTCAGCCGTCGCCGTCCCGGTCCAAGGCCGACTTCGGCGCCACCTCGACCTTCTTGTCGGTGGTGGTGACCTTCACCTCGCTCTTCTCGACGGGCAGCTTCACGTAGACGAGCTTGTCGACGACGGCGTGGGCGACCCGCTTCGAGACCGCCTCCTGAGCGCTCATCAGGAGCCCGCCCTCGTCGATCGCGGCCAGGAGCTCGGCCTTCTTCATGAACATCCGCTTGGCGAGGCGGCCGTAGAAGCGGTCGAGAAAGGCCGCGCGCGCCTTGTGCAGCAGCAGCATGCGCTTGGACGGCTCCTTCTTCTTCGCCTTGGGCGCGGCCGCCTTCGCGTCCCCCTTGCCGGCGCCGTCCTCGCTCTCTCCCTTGTCCTTGGCTTTGTCCTCAGCCTCGGCCTCCTCCGGCTCGGGTGGCTTCTTGACGCCCTCGTAGTCGAGCTCGGTGAAGATGAGCCCGGCGGAGGGGAAGACGACCACCCGATCGGTGAAGGGCGCGAGCGCGGCGCCCGCCCCGTGGATCTCGGTCATGACGACACCGACGACGGGGCTGGCGAGGGTGCGCACCGTGTCGGCCACGATCATCACGCCCTGGGCGGTGCCGTCGGTCGCCCCGATGATGAGGAAGATCGGCGCGTCGGAGACGGCGTCGAGCTTGAGGAGCTTGTCCGCGATCTTGCTGGCCGACTTGATGTCCAGCTTGCCCTGAAGGTCGACGTTGCGGTCGGTCAGCGTCAGCGCGGAAGCCGGCGCGGCGAGCCCCACCAGGGCGACCACCGCGAGCACGAGGCGAGGCAGGAGCGACAGGGAGTGATTCATCCGGTGGTTCTTCCTCAGGGGGACGCGTGTCTTTGCCCAGTCGCGCCACGGTGCCGCTTCGATCGAGCGATCGCAAGATCAGCGCTTCCGCGCGCGGTTTTTCGCCTGGAGCCTGGCGGCGAGATCGGCGAAGCGGTTCGGCTTCTCATCGGGCCCGGCGTCGCCGCCACCGACCGCGCGCTCGTCGTCGATCCGGTGCTCGGCCGGGATCTCGCGCAGGAAGCGCGACGGCCTCGTCGGCTCGTAGCCCTTGAACCGCTTCCGCAGCCGGCTCAGCGTCAAGTACGCTCTGCGGCGCGCCCTGGTCAGGCCCACGTAGAACAAGCGCCGCTCCTCCGAGACGTCTCCGCGCGAGTCCTCCAACGTCCGCTGGTGCGGGATCAACCCCTCCTGGCAGCCGATCACGAAGCAGACAGGCCACTCGAGGCCCTTTGATGCGTGGAGCGTCATCAGCGCGACCTCGTCGCGCTCCTGCTCGTCGGTGCTCTTCGAGTCGAGGGTGACCAGCCGCAGGTAGTCGCGCAGGTGCCCGTCGGGCTTGCGCTCGCGCCATCCGCGGAGGTTGTCGAAGAGGTACTCGACGTTCTTCCAGCGGGTGTAGCCGCCGGGGCCCTCGGTGGGGTCGCGGATCCAGGCCTCGCGGGCGTGGAGCTCCGTGCAGATCCAACGCGCGAGGGCCTCGAGGTCGTTGTCGCGCGCGAGGCGCCGGCGCGCCTCGTCGAGGACGCGGCGGAGCTCGGTGAGCTTCGCGCGCTGGGGCGTGTTGAGGCGCGGGACCTCGTCGACGTGGGCGAGGACGTCGAAGAGCCGGCGGCGCTGGTCGTGGGCGGCGTCGTGGAGGTGCCCGATGGCGCCCGGGCCGATGCCCCGCTGCGGGAAGTTGATGATCCGCAGCAGACTCACCTCGTCGTAAGGGTTGGCGACCAGGCGCAGGTAGGACAGGACGTCCTTGACCTCTTTGCGCTCGAAGAACGCGAACGCGCCGACGAGCCGAAAGGGGATCGCCGTGAGCCGAAAGGCCTCCTCGATGTCGCGGGTCTGCGCCGCCGTTCGGAACAGGACCCCGAAGTCCTGCCACGGCCGGCGCTCGTGCTCGCGGATCCGACGGATCTCCGCGGCGACGAAGCTGGCCTCGGCCTTGGGGTCCTTGCAGGTGACGACCCGCACGGGCTCGCCGTGGCCGACGTCGGTCCACAGGGACTTCACCCGACGCTGCTGGTTGTACCCGATGAGCGCATTGGCCGCGTCCAGGATGTGCCCGGTCGAGCGGTAGTTCTGGGTGAGGGCGATGGCCGTCGCGTCGGGGAAGTGGGTCTCGAACTCGAGGATGTTGCGGAAGTCCGCGCCCCGCCACCCATAGATCGACTGGTCATCATCGCCGACGACGCACAGCTGCCGGTGCTCCTCGGCCAGCAGCCGCACCAGGCGCAGCTGGGCGCTGTTGGTATCCTGGTACTCATCGACGAGGATCGTCCTGAACCTCGCCCGCCATTTGTCGCGCAGGTCCTCGTGCTCCTCGAGCAGACGGATGGCCTGCAGGATCAGGTCGTCGAAGTCCATCACCTGGTAGGCGGCGAGCCAGTCGAGGTAGGCCGCGTAGACACGCGCGGTCATCCGGCGGCCCGGCTGGGCGGCGAGCTGCTCGGGCGTGACGCCCACGTTGCGCGCGTTGGAGATGGCGGTGAGCAGGCCGGCGGGATCGTGGCGCTTGGGGTCGATCCTCAGCTGCTTGATGCACTGGCGCACGGCGGTCGCCTGATCGGCCGCGTCCATCAGCACGATCCCGCGCTTGTACCCGAGGCGCTTGGCGTCGCGCTCGAGCATCTTGAGCCCCAGGCTGTGGAAGGTCGAGATGGTCATCGCTCTCGCGGCGGCCTCGCCCACGAAGCCGGCCACGCGCTCGCTCATCTCGCCCGCGGCTTTGTTGGTAAAGGTCAGCGCCAGGACGTGGGACGGCTCGACCCCGCCAGCGACCAGGTGGGTGATCCGCACGGTGATGACGCGCGTCTTGCCGGTGCCGGCGCCCGCGAGGACCAGCAGCGGCCCGCCCCGATGGAGCACGGCCTTGCGCTGCTCGGGGTTGAGCTGCTCGACGAGCTCGTCGACGATGGCGTGGGCGCTCGGCATGGCGGCGGACCGTAGCAGCTCGAGCGAGGCGCCCCAAGCGCCGAGACGCGCGCCCTGTCGACGGCCACCCGGCTCAGCCGCCGCCGACCCGCCCGCATGGGCTGGCCGCCCCGCGGTGGCCGCCGATCGGGTGGGGCGGGCGCTGAGCAGCGAGGGACGGCCAGGCTGCATCGCGGCGCTGCTTGCGGGTCGCCGCCCGACGTGAGCGGCGCTTCACGCCACGCGCCGAGGCCCGACCTCCAGTTCGACATCGCCGCACCCTTACCCTAGCGTGCGTAGAGCTCGTCCCGCAGCACCCCGGAGCCGACATGAGCGAGACGCCCGACGCCGTCACCATCGCCTGCCGCTTCTGCGCGGCGAACAACCGCGTCCCCATCGCGCGCGCCCTCGAGGACCTAGCCAAGGTCAGGTGCGGCAGCTGCAGCAGCGGCCTGCTGCGCGTCAACGGCGAACCGCTGACCGACATCACCGACGAGGCGCTGTCCCACCCATGGGATCACGAGGCCCTCGACAAGCTCAAGTCGATCCCGATGGCGGACACGATCATCAACAAGCTTTTGGGGAGCACCCTCGACAAGCTCCAACGCTTCGATCTCATGGCCAACGGCGTCTGCCTCGGCCCCAAGCAGGTCCCGCGGGTCTGGAAGCTCTACCTCGAGGCCGCCGGCCGCGTCGACGTGGACCCGCCCCCGCTGTTCCTCGTCCAGGATCCGCGGATGAACGCCTTCACCATGGGCGCAGGTCTCCCCCAGGTCGGCGTCACGACAGCCCTGGTCGAGACCCTCGACGACCGGTCGCTCCTGGGCGTGCTCGGCCACGAGCTGACCCACGTCCGCCTCGGCCACGTCACCTACCGGACGCTCGTCTGGCTCCTCATGATAGGCGCCATCAAGCTGCTGGACCTATTCGACCTCGCCCGGCTGGTCATCAAGCCCATCCAGATCGCGCTCTTCCGCTGGTACCAGATGTCGGAGCTGTCCGCGGACCGCGGTGAGCTCGTCACGACCGGCTCCCTCGAGACCTTCGTCAAGACCCACATGCTGCTCGCGGGCGGCACGTCCAAGATCATCGACGAGCTCGACGTGGCGGCCTTCGTCGACCAAGCCAACGAGGCCGAGCGGCTCCGCGATAGCGATCTGCTGCTGTGGGCCATGGAGCTGTTCCGCAACAATAGCCGCACCCACCCGCTGGCCGTATGGCGAGTCCACCACGGGCTGAAGTGGGCTCGGACGCCTGCGTTCTTCGAGGTCCTGGCCGGAAAGACCCAGGGGATCCTGGGCCGAGCTCCTCACCGGACCTCGAACGAGACCACGGCGCCTTAGCCGGCGCTTGTCGCCGGCGCTCGAGCGAGACCACGGCGCCGGGCGCGGCGCTCGAGCGAGACCACGGCGCCGTGCGCGGCGCTAGCGTGGCGCGGCCCTTCACCTGCCCCGCTGGCCGCCACAGGACGCCGCCCTGGCGCGGGGCGAGGCGAGGCCGCCCAGGCGCGGGGCGAGGCGAGGCCGCCCTGGCGCCGCTTGCAGGCTGAGCCGCTGAAACGACGACGGGGACGACACGCGATGGTGTGCGTCCCCGTGGATCGAGGCGGCGCCACCGTCCGCATCTCCGTGCTGGCCGCGCCTCCGCGCTGGCCGCGCCTCCTCGCCGGTTCCAGCGCTAGTAGAGCAGCTCGTGCCAGCGGCCGTCCTCGACCAGCTGGTCCTTGGTCGCCCTCCACGCGCCGACGGAGCCGGCCATCTCGGCGAAGGCCTGCTCGAGCTGGGCGCCGATCTGTCGCAGCCCGGCCACGTAGACGTGAGCGCCGGGCGCGGAGACGAGGCGCCAGACCTCATCCGAGTGCGCCTTGAGGGCCTGGTCGAGCGCCGGCGGCTCGTTGAAATGAGGCCGAGGGCTGAGCGCCTCGATCGCTTTGAAGGTGTCGTTGCTCATGTAGAGGCCGGCGTCCTCGCGCTCGTCGTTGCGGTACAGCAGCTCGAGGCCGGTCTTGGCGCCGTGGAAGAGCCGCACCTGACCCTGCCAGGCCTCACCCTGGTCGTAGGCCCGCTTGATCATGATCCGGAACGGCGCGATGCCCGTGCCCATCCCGATCATGACCATGTGGGCCGCGCGGTCCTCGGGCAGCGGGAAGGCGGCGCCGAAGGGCCCGGTCATCTCGATGGTGTCGCCGGGGGCCAGGTCACACAGGTGGTTCGAGACCGCCCCCGGGTAGCGCTCGCCGTTGACGTCGTCGACGTAGTAGCAGCGCCGCACGCACAGCTCGACCACGGGGCCGCCGCCCTCGGTCGCCGGCGTGAAGCCCGCCACCGCGTAGAGCCGCAGCAAGAGCGGGCTGCCAAGCTCCTCCGGGCCGCGCAGGAGCACGCCCACGCTCTCGTATTGCCCGAAGTCGATGCCGCGCTGGTCGACCTCGACCAGAATCTGCCGCACCTCGTCGGAGTGCCCCGGCGGCGTTATCGGCTTGGTCTCGCGGACCGTCCCAACGAAGCGTCGGCTGGTGTCGTAGTCCTCGATGACGGCCATGTGAGATCCTCGTGTCCGGTGGGCCTGGGCCGGCGAACCTGGGCCCCTGGCCAGTACGGCGCGCAACGTAGCAGCGGTCGTGTCGCGCGGCAAGGTCCGGCGACCCAGGGCCGCGTTGTGACCTCTGCCAGAGTCACGTCTGAAATAGCCGAGACTGAGGGGGTATGCTATGGCACGTCGCGGCTGAGGGGAGCGCGTGCTCTCGGCTGAGTCGACGGGAGCCAGGCGCAACCCGCCTCCCCTCCTCCGAGCCACGCAAGGGTGAAGCAAATGAGCACGTCCAGCGAGAGCAACGATCCCGGGCCCAGGTACCCCGGCGTTCCCCACGCCCTCGACGGCACCAACGCCGTCGTCTACAGCGAGACCTCCGGCGGCGAGGCAGCCGGCGCCTACCCGATCACCCCATCCTCGGCCATGGGCGAGGGCTGGGCGCTCGCCGTCTCCCGCGGCGACACCAACGTCTTCGGGCGCCGCCTCATCTTCTTCGAGCCCGAGGGTGAGCACGCCGCGGCGGGCGTCACCGCGGGCCTGAGCATGTCGGGCCTGCGCGCGGCCAACTTCTCGGCCGCCCAGGGCATCGCCTACATGCACGAGTCGCTCTACGCGGCCGTGGGCAAGCGCCTGACCTACGTCTTGAACATCGCCTGCCGGGCGATGACCAAGCAGTCCCTCAACATCCACTGCGCCCACGACGACTACCACGCCGCGGACGACACCGGCTTCATCCAGTTCTTCGCCAAGGACGTCCAGTCCGTGGGCGACATCAACCTGATCGCCCACCGGACGGCGGAGCTCGCGCTCACGCCGGCGATCTGCGCGATGGACGGCTTCCTGACCAGCCACGTCATCGAGACCCTGAACCTGCCCGAGAAGGAGCTCGTCCGCGAGTACCTCGGCGACCCGGCGGACATCATCGACACGCCGACCCCGGGCCAGCGCCTGATGTTCGGCGACACGCGCCGCCGCATCCCGGCGCTCTTCGACTACGACGACCCCGCGCAGCTCGGCACCGTCCAGAATCAGGACAGCTACGCCCAGGGCGTCGCGGCTCAGCGCCCCTACTTCTTCGACCACGTCCGCGAGCTGGCCGAGCAGGCGATGGCGGAGTTCGAGGCCCTCACCGGGCGCCACTACGCCCGCGCCATGGGGTACCGCACCGACGACGCCGAGTACCTCCTCGTCGCCCAGGGCTCCCTGGTCTCCAACGCCGAGGCCGTGGCCGACTACCTGCGCGAGACGCGCAACATCAAGATCGGCGTCATCGACATGGTCATGTTCCGGCCCTTCCCGGACGACCTGGTCCTCGAGCTCATCCGCGGCAAGCGCGGCGTGACCATCCTCGAGCGCGTCGACCAGCCGCTCGCCGAGGACCTGCCGATGATGCGCGAGTTCCGCGCCGCGCTGACCAAGGGGCTCGAGAACGGCCGCGCGTCCGCCGACGCCCCGCCCTACCCGGGGCTGCCGGCCCTGCGCCCCAGCGAGGCGCCGCTGTTCTTCTCGGGCAGCGCCGGCCTCGGCAGCCGCGACCTGCAGCCCGGCGACATCATCGCCGCCGTCGACAACATGCTGCCCGGCGGCAAGCGCCAGCGCTTCTTCTACCTCGGCGTCGAGTTCGTCCGCGACAACGCCGTCCTCGGGCTCAAGCGGCTCCAGGATCGGATCGTCGCCGCCTACCCGAACGTCAAGGACCTGGCGCTGGCGCGCAAGGGCGACGTCCACATCGAGGCCAAGGGATCGCTGGCCACCCGGATCCACTCCATCGGTGGCTGGGGCGCCATCACGATGGGCAAGAACATCACCAAGATGCTCTTCGACCTCCTCGGCCTCCACGTGAAGTCGAACCCCAAGTACGGCTCCGAGAAGAAGGGCATGCCCACGACCTTCTTCGCCGTCTTCGCCCACGACAAGATCCGCCTCAACTGCGACCTCAAGCACGTCGACGTCGTGCTGTCGCCGGACGCCAACGTCTTCGGCCACTCGAACCCCCTGGCGGGCCTCGCCGAGGGCGGCGTCTTCATCATCCAGAGCGACCGCCCCCCCGAGGAGGTCTGGACCCACCTGCCGCGCAAGGCGCAGCAGACGATCATCGACAAGAAGCTCAACGTCTTCTGCATCGACGGCTTCAAGATCGCCCGCGAGGAGGCGAGCAACGTCGAGCTGCAGTTCCGGATGCAGGGCAACGCCTTCATGGGCGCCTTCTTCCGCACCTCACCGCTGATGCAGCGCGAGGGCCTGGCGGAGGGGACCCTCTTCGAGGGCATCCGAAAGACCCTCCACAAGACCTTCGGCGGCAAGGGCGCCCGCGTCGTCGACGACAACTTCCGGGTCATCCGCCGCGGCTACGAGGAGGTCCTCAAGGTCGAGCCCGGGGCCCTGTCCGACGAGACCACCAAGCGCGTCGGGGTGCCGTGGTACCTGTCGCCGAGCGGCTCTAGCGGCGGCATCGGCGACGTCGAGCGCTTCTTCGAGGAGACGTCGCTGACCTACCTCGAGGGCGACGAGCCCATCGCCGACCCCTTCGTGGCCCTGTCCGCGGTCCCCGCCGCCACCGGCGCCTTCCGCGACATGACGGCGATCCGCTTCCACGTCCCCGAGTTCGTGCCGGGCAACTGCACCGGCTGCGGCGAGTGTTGGTCTCAGTGCCCCGACACCGCCATCCCGGGCCTGGTCTCCGAGCTCGAGGACGTCATCCGCACCGCGATGAACGCCACCAAGGACGGCGCCCCGCTCAGGGAGCTGCCGGCCATCGTGGCCACCCTCGCGGTCGACGCGCGCAAGACCCTCAAAGAGGGCGAGTTCACCACCTTTGCGGCCACCTTGGCGGCGGCCTACGAGAAGACGACCAGCCGCATGGGCCTGTCGGCCGAGCGCCGTCTGACCCTCGACAAGGAGTTCTCGCCGGTCCTCGGGCGCCTGCGCGACTTCCCGCTGACCAAGGTCACGCCCTTCTTCGACGCCCCCGAGGCGCGCGAGGGCGGCAGCGGCGGCCTGCTGTCGATCACGATCAACCCGAACACGTGCAAGGGCTGCATGCTCTGCGTGGCCGCCTGCAACGACAACGCCCTGCGCCCCATCGTCCAGGACGACGAGGTCATCGCCAAGCTCCGCCGCAACTGGGACCTGTGGCAGCGACTGCCCGACACGCCCCAGCGCTTCATCTCCGTGACGGACATCGACCAGGGCATCGGCGCGCTGCACCAGCTGCTCCTTAAAAAGGACGCCTACCACGCCATGGTCGGCGGCGACGGCGCCTGTATGGGCTGCGGCGAGAAGACCGTGCTCCACCTGGTGCTCGCCGCCGTCGAGGCGTCCCTGCAGCCGCGCGTCGCCAAGTTCGTCAAGAAGCTCGACCGCCTCATCGCGGACCTCGACAGCAAGGCGCGCCTGCTCGTCACGGCCGGCGCGGACCTCAGCGCGCTCGCCGGCGGCGAGGGCAAGGTCGACGTCAAGCTCGACGACGCCACGCGCCTGCAGCTGAGCCAGATCAACGAGCTCCTGGCCCAGCTCAAGGACCTCAAGTGGCGCTACGAGGAGGGCCCCAGCGGCCGCGGCCGCGCCTCCCTCGGCATGACGAACTCCACCGGCTGCTCGTCGGTGTGGGGCGGCACCTTCCCCTACAACCCCTACCCCTACCCCTGGACCAACCACCTGTTCCAGGACGCGCCGTCCATCGCCATCGGCCTGTTCGAGGGCCACATGCGCAAGATGGCCGACGGCTTCGCCGCGGTCCGCCGCGCCGAGGCGCACATCGCCGGGACCTGGAACCGCGCCGCGGACCAGCGCTTCATCACCGAGTTCTCGTGGCTGGACCTGAACACCGAGGAGTTCCTGCTCTGCCCGCCGATGATCTCCACCGGCGGCGACGGCGCGATGTTCGACATCGGTTTCCAGAACCTGTCGCGCCTGATGGCCTCGGGCAAGCCCCTGCGCGTCATCGTCCTCGACACCCAGGTCTACTCGAACACCGGCGGCCAGGCCTGCACCAGCGGCTTCTTCGGCCAGGCGGCCGATATGTCGCCCTATGGCGCGGCCCAACACGGCAAGATCGAGCGCCGCAAGGAGCTCGGGCTCATCTCCATCGCCCACCGCAGCACCTACGTGCTGCACTCCTCTCAGGCCTCCTCGGCCCACCTGCTCGGCGGCGTCCTCCGCGGCCTGACCTCGCGCAACCCGGCGCTCTTCCTGCTGCACTCGCCCTGTATGCCCGAGCACGGCATCCCCGACGACGGCGCCTACAAGGCCGCCAAGCTGGCCCTGGAGTCGCGGGCCTTCCCGCACTTCATCTACGACCCCGACGGCGGCGCCTCGCTGACCGATCGCCTCAGCCTCGACGGCAACCCCGCCCTCGACCAGACCTGGCCCACCTACGAGCTCGAGTACGTCGACGCTGGCGGTGACAAGGCCAACAAGGTCCTGCCGCTGACGACCGCCGACTGGGCGGCGACCGAGGTCCGCTTCCGCAAGCATTTCCGGGCGGCGCGGGCCGAGACGCCGAACCTCGTCCCCTACCACGAGTTCCTCGAGCTCTCCGCCGACGAGCGCCAGGGCAAGACCCCCTTCATCTACTCGCTCGGCAAGGACGAGCGCCTCATGAAGGTCATCTGCTCGTCGGAGATGGTGACCCTCGGCGAGGATCGCCTCGAGCACTTCAACACCCTGCGCGAGATGGCCGGCCTCGAGATCAGCGAGGCCGTCCGCGACCAGGTGACCGACGAGCTCGAGGCCTCCTTCGACGAGCGCGTCGCGGCGCTGAAGGCCGAGTACGAGGGCAAGCTGGCCGAGCTCAAGGCCAGCTACCCGCAGCTCGTGGCCGGCCGCATCGCCGAGGTGCTCATCGGCGCCGGGACCGACGCCGACCTCATCGGCGCCCTGAAGGCCGGCGCCCCCGCCGCCGCCGCCCCCCCCCCGGCGGCTGCCGTCGCCCCGACCACGGCGGCCGCCCCCGCCGCCCCGGCCGCCGACGAGCTCGTCGGCGAGGCCGCCTGGATCGACCAGGTCCTCTGCACGGCCTGCGACGACTGCATCAACACCAACAGCAAGATCTTCGCCTACGACGGCGGCCACAAGGCCCACGTCGCCAACCCCAAGGGCGGCCCCTTCAAGGACATCGTCCTAGCGGCCGAGCGCTGCCCCAGCAGGTGCATCCACCCCGGCGATCCGCAAAACCCCAAGGAGCGGAGCCTCGACAAGTGGACGGCGCGTGCGGCGGCGTTCAGGTAGCCCCCGAGACGCGTGACGCGCGGCGCGGGCGCGGCCACCGCCCCTGCCGCGCCCCCCGCGCCCTGTGGCGGTTTCAGCTTCCAAGGACGGTGACCTCAATGCGTGATTGGCCCTCGAGCGCCGCGCGCTGGATCCGGCGCCTCATCGGGCGCGACCAGGCCCCCGACGCCACCGCGGAGGCTGGCGACGCGATGGTCGCCAGCGGCGCCCTGTCGGTGCTCGCCCTCGAGGCGATGGCCTGCAACGCCCTGTGCCTGCAGACCAAACGCGGCGCCTCCCACGCGGACGACCGCACCAGCGCCGCGTCGCTGAACGCCTTTGGGCGCGCCGTGTCGGAGCTCCACTATGAGAGCGTCCGCGCCGCGTTCGCCAGCGCCAGCGGGCTGGCGATGACAGGCAGCCGTGCGGCGACGTTCTTGACCAGCGACCGCCTGCCCGCGATCCACGATCAGCTCTTCGCGGCGGCGGGACGCCGGCTGCCGCTCGTGGTGCACGCAGCCTCGAGGGCCGTGCCGCGCCAGTCGCGCAGCTTCGGCTCCGGCCACGAGGGCTACCACGCGGTCGCCGCGACCGGCGCCTTCTTGGCGTTCGCGCGCAACGTCCAGCACGCGGTCGACCTCAGCCTCGCCGCCCGGCGCGTCGCGGAGCTGTCGCTGACCCCGGGCGTCGTCGCCATGGACGGCCCCGAGACCGCCGGCGCCGCCCAGGACCTGCGCCTGCCCGACGCGGCGCTGGTGGCCGAGCTCCTCGGCGCGCCCGACGGCCTGATCGACGCGCCCACCCCGGCGCAGCGCATGCTCTTCGGGGGTCAGCGCAGCCGCGTGCCGCGCTGGTTCGACCTCGATCGTCCCGCCGCCTTCGGCACCGACCAGGCCGGCGACGACTATGGGGTGGCCCAGGCCGGGCGCAAGCTGTTCTTCGACGCCGCGCTCGCCGAGATCCTGCGCGCCGCCCTGGCCGAGGTCGCGGCGAAGACCGGCCGGCCTCTCGGCGTCGTCACGGGCTGGCAGCTCGACCGCGCCAAGCACGTCATCGTCACCCAGGGCTCCGTCGCCGAGCTCGCCGAGGCTGTCGCGGCCCACCTGGCCGCGACGGACAAGGCCGCGGTCGGCGTCCTCAGCGTCGACTTCCTCCGCCCCTTCCCGCGCGAGGAGGTCGCCAAGGCCCTCGCCGGCGCCGACGTCGTCACCGTCCTCGAGCGCGCCGACGACCCGCTCGGCCAGACGCCGCCACTGATGGCCGACGTGGCCGCGGCGCTGGCGGGCCCCGGCCCGGCTCTCGTCTCGGCCATCTACGGCGTTGGCGGAAAGGCCATCACGAGCGGCGATCTGTCGGCCGTCTTCGAGAACATGGCCCGCGGATCACACCGCAAGGACCGGGTCTTCGTCGGGATGAGCGCCCAGGGCGCCAGGTCGGCCCTGCCCAAGCGCCAGGTCCTGCTCGACGGCGTCCAGCAGGCCTACCCGGGCCTGGCCGACCACCTCCTCGCCCCGGCCGCGGCGCTGCCCCTCAAGCCCGCGGGCGCTCGGACCGTCTCCGTGCACTGCCAGCTGTCGACCGTGCCCGAGCAGGGCCTGTCCTCGGTGGCCTCGGCGCTGACCGGCGCGCTCGGCGCCTACGCGCGCAGCCGCTCACGGGTGGTGGCCCACCGCGTCTGGGAGGGCCTGTGCACGGTGGCCGAGGCGCCCTTGCGCGACCTCGGGGACGCCCTGCCCGTCGACCTCGCCTACGTGTCCACCGTGGACCTGCCGGCCTACATCCGGCCGACCGAGGCCGTCGTCGCCGGCGGCGCCCTGGTCCTCGACCTCGACCTGCCCTCCCAGGCCGTGTGGGCGCGCCTGCCCGCCCCCTGGCGCCAGGACATTCGCGCCAAGGGCCTGCGCGTCTTCATTGCGCCGACGACGCTGGGCGAGCTCGGCGCGCCCCTCGCCGCGGTCCTCACCGATGGCGAGCACGAGCTCGAGGCCATCGAGGCGGTCAGCGACGACGACGCCGTCGTCGCGCCCCCCGATCCCGAGCTGCCCAAGCTCATCAAGCGGATCAGCCGCAGCGACAGCCACTACGACAACCCCTCGCGCTTTTGGGGCGAGGTGATCCAGCCGCGGGTGCTGGGTGAGCGGCCCCAGTCGCTGCCGGATCCCTACCTCGCCATCGGCGCCGTCCCGGCCAGCACGGCGACCTTCCGCGACGCGAGCGCGGCGCGCTCGGCCCTGCCCGTGGTCGACGCCGCCAAGTGCACCGGCTGCGGCGAGTGCTGGATCTCCTGCCCGGACTCGTCGCTGGGGCCGGTCGCCGTCGACGTCGCGGGGCTCCTCGACGCCGCCGCCGATCTCGCGGGCGTCAAGGGCGGCGCGGCCGACAAGCTCCGGCGCGGCCACGGCCAGATCGCGGCCAAGCTCGCCGAGGTCGTCGCCCCCGACGGCGGCGGCGCGATCACCCCGATGATGCTGCGCGAGGCCTACGCCTGGCTGCGCGACAAGGGCACCCCCTCGGCGGCCGAGCGGGCGGACGCCGACGCCGCCTTCGACGCCACCCTCGCGAAGATCGGCGCCCTGCCGGTCGCGGTGACCGACGTCTTCTTCGCCAAGCACGAGGGCGTCGCAAAGGGCAAGGGCGAGGTCTTCGTCCTCGGCGTCAACCCGCTGACCTGTCAGGGCTGCACCTCTTGCGTGTCGAGCTGCCCCGAGGGCGCCATCGCGATGGCCCCCCAGGACGACGCCGTGCTCGCCGCGGCCGCCGACGGCTGGCGCCTCTTTGAGGCCCTGCCCGACACGCCAAAGGCCACCGTCGACCGCGTCCAGGCCGACCTGGGGCTGGCCGCCGTGCACCTAAACAAGGCCACCCACTTGGCCGTCGCGGGTGGCAGCGCCTCCGAGCCCGGCTCCGGCGGGCGCCTCGCGGCGCGGCTCGTGGCGGGCGCCATCGAACACCGGGCCGAGCAGCAGATGACGGCGCTCGAGGCCAAGCTCGGCGACCTCGTCGAGCGGCTCCGCGGCGGCATCGGCGCGGCGCTCTCCGGCGCCTTCCACACCGACGACCTCGCCGGGCTGGGCGACGCCCTCGGCGGCGTCCACGGCAAGGCCGCCGCCCTGGGCGATCTCGTGGACAGGCTCGCAAAGGACGACCACGCCGCCTCTATCGACGCCGACGCCCTGCGGCGGTCGGCCAAGCTCGCCGCGGCCCTCGAAGAGTCCCGCGAGCGCGTCCGCGCCGGGACCAACGGCATCGGCCGCGCGCGCATGGGCCTGGTCGTCACCGCGGGCGAGGTCGGCGGCTGGGCCGCGCGCTTCCCGCACAACCCCTTCTACGCGCCGCTGGCGGTGGACCTCGGCGGCGACGGCGCGGAGCTGGCCGCCGGGGTCTGCCAGGGTGTCCTGAGTCGCTTCGTCGAGGTCTTCCGCATGGCGCGGATGGCCGAGCTGAGGATCGCCGCCAAGCCCGACCTCGCCGCACGCGAGGCCGAGCTGATGAAGATGACGTGGCGGGACCTGACGGCCGAGGAGCTGGCGCTGGTGCCGCCGCTGGTCCTGCTCGCCGACGCCGAGTCCCTGGGCACCAGGGGCCTCAGCGGCTTGTCGCAGCTGTTGACCTCGCAGCTCCCGGTGCGCGCGGTCGTCCTCGACCGG
>PDWJ01003284.1_pt1 | contig 15664 bp, 12 predicted proteins | sample 1430881 | NCBI WGS metagenome assembly PDWJ01 (sample SAMN01162460, study PRJNA174530) | Oral metagenome, whole genome shotgun sequencing project. | biome: Marine environment; feature: Marine mammal; material: Swab sample of the gingival sulcus; isolation source: swab sample of gingival sulcus... | reverse complement strand
CAAGGTCATTATTCAGGATACGAAGAAAAGGATTTTGTTCAATTATTACAGCTATTAGGCACAATAGAAGGAAAGTTTATGCTTACAATGTATCCTCATAATGTTTTGGATGAATATATCAAAAAATTCGATTGGAATGTGCATGAATTAGAAAAAACAATCACCGTATCAAAAGCAAATCGTAGAAAGCAAAAAGAGCTAATTGTAACTAACTATTGATACTATCCGACACTATCCCCGACACTATCCCTAAAAGTGTGTAAGTCTTGAATTATATTTCTAAAACTTACACACTTTTTAGGATGCTACTTATTTGCTAATTTTGTACATTTCATTTTAAATTTGTGTACATTTCATTTTTGCAATTATAGATATATTTTCCAGTTATCAACCGTATGTGTTTTGTTTATTTCAATAAGGGCATTTTCTGATTTTGCTCCTTTTTTGGAATAGACTATCACTTCGGATTTGTATTTTTTAGGTTCTCTGACGGGCATTACGATGCTGTACAGCGAATCTAAAGTTAGGCTGTGATGTGGAAACATATGATTTCCACAACTTACCCAACCCTCTTTTTGCTGTTTGCCTTTTTGGGCTTTTACATAAACGGCAGTGGTTGCTCCGTGTGTTTTGAACTCTACATATTTTGAAGTCTTATCGCCAAAAACCAAAGCAGCCATTGGCAGATATTGCGTTACCTTTACTTCCCAGCCGTTTAGATTTCCGACGACACTATCTTGTTCAACCAAAAGACTGTGTGGTTTTTCTTTGGGTTGTGCATCGCCGGTTTGGTTGTCAATGATTAACAATTTGGGAGGATATTCTTCAATATCAAAATTTTGTAATTCAATGGCAATGGGCAGTTCTATCAATTTCCCATTATCATCTTGGGCTCTCCATTCGGGTTGTTTTAAAAATGTTTGCATACGTAGTCGTTGCAAATCGGCACTTCCCAAAATGGCTGTAAGCAAGGCGATAAACAGTCCTAAGTGATTTAAGATAAATACGGTGTCGCTTTTTTTAAAATGCAGCAATCTTTTTATGGTTGTTAAACCAAGCACCGATAAAAAATAGAGAAACAACAGCACAAAAGACCACGCTCTTGTCATTTGATGAAACCCAAAACCGAGATGATTTGCCGGCATGTTTTCGGGTATGTTTATTTGCTTGGTCAGTCCCATTACGATAGTGAGTGCCAACAGTCCGCCGATAGCGGTAACAGCAGCTGTTGTTTGTGTAAACCACAACACATATCTGTTTTTATGTCCTATGATGTACAGCAAGAATAAAAATCCGACAAAAATACTTCCTGCGATTAAATTGACAGGAAATTTAAACATTTCTAAAGGCATACCGCCTAATAAAAATTGCAACATACTGCCTACCACAAAAAGTCCGACACATATTGCAATTCCTTCTGCGTATCGCCACGGATATTTCCACATATTTCAAAATAAAGTAAAAGGAACTTTGAAAAACACAGAGACGTATTTTCTGAAGTTCCTTTTGTTTATGAATATTTACATTAATTTTTGTTTTTGGTCTTGGTTTTACATTTTAACATTTTGTGCCAGACGATTTTTTGTTTTTGCTTCTTTCAGCCATTTGGGAACAATTGTTTTTAGGAATTCTTCCTTATTTCCATCTAATTTTTTCATATCTAAACCGATATAGGCTTGGGCTTTGGCTTTTGTTGAGATGTCCGGCATTGGCACATCTTCAAGATAACCTAATTTTGCCAATACTTTTGAAATAGCCATTCGTGCTTTTAATGTTCTTTCCAATCCTGCGCCTAAGATACGTTGCATTTCCTGCGGTGCGTGAAACGATGCTCCGTGTGATGCTACACCGAAATCCCAACGCCATTGAGCTTGGCGAATCAATTGAAGGGCATCGTGCATTTGTTCTTCGTTAGCTCCTTTTTCCCAAGCAAATTTGGCTTCTATATGAGCTTTTGCCAATTCTTTTTCCAAAATGTTGCGTGTTTCATTGACTTTCATTTGGCGTTCATACACATTTTTTCTTAATTCCTCTTCGCTTTCGCGGTGGCATACCAAACAGGTTCTGTCCATCATTGCCAAAGGACTTTGAACGTGGTGGTCGCTGAATTTCATGCCGCCTTCGCTTTTGTATGGCATATGGCAATCGGCACAAGCAACGCCGCGCTGTCCGTGAATACCCATTTGCCAAGTCTCGAAACCGGGGTGTTGGGCTTTTAAGATAGGAGCTTTGCTCAATTTATGGGTATAATCTTTGTAATTTGCGTTATCGTAATAGGCTTCTATATTTTCCATAGTAAAACCTTTGTCCCAAGGGAATGTTAAGTATTTTCCTTTGCCTTTAAAGTAATATTCCACATGGCATTGGGCGCACACCAAGGTACGCATTTCTTGATGCGTTGCTTGGCTTATGTCTTTCCCTATTCTTTTAAAAGCCTCGATAAGAGCAGGCTGGCTGATATGTAAATCCATTGTTTCTGACTCGTGACAAGTAGAACAGCCGATAGGATTTACAATTTCTGAACCGAAATCGCCCCATTTTTTCTTATAAAACTCTGCAACTCCCATGCTTTCCATCATGCGAGGAACATCAGGACTTTTGCAAGCCCAACAAGTTGATGGCATGGGATCGCTGCCAACTCCCGGTGCGCCAAGACGCAAGTTGTGGTATTGGTCTTCAATGGCGTGCATGTGTCCGCGTGGCGACCGATAATCTTTCGAGAAACCGTAGCCTGCCCAAAGCACAACCATTTCAGGGCGTTCTGCCAAAACATCTACCGAAATATTGCCGTTAAATTTACTCTTGAAATTGCTTTCTTTCGTAGCTTCCCATGTTTGGTATTGGCGAGGATAATTCGCCTCAAACAGCTCGTTTCGTGGTTCAATACCTTTAATTTCTACCTTTTTATTATTGTAAATACTTGTGATTTCTGCATGACGTTCGTTGATGGACGCAGCTAATAAGCCTAATACAAAAACCAAACACATTGTTCCGATGAATAGCAGCCAAGCCTGCCAAGATTTAATCTTTTTCATAATTATTTGTTTTATTTATTTCTTTATTATTTTTTGTAACCATTTTGGTGCTGTTGATGCAGGATAAGGGACTATGGCATTGGGTGTAGAAGACAAGCTGTTGTTGCCGTGAGGAATATCTCTATGGCAATCCCAACATGCTTTTCCTTTGCCACAAAGGGTTTCGCTAAAACCGATTCTTCCGGTTTTCACAAATTCTTGATTCAGTTGCGTATGACAACGAATGCAGTTGTTCATAATCACTCCGGAACTGGCACTTAGGGTGCGAATAACTTGTGGCTCTTTTCCCATTGCAAATATTGAGGCATGTCGTAAACCGTCTTTAGCCTTAAAAAACCATTTGTTGAAAAAGCTGTCGTGTGGCACATGACAGTCGTTGCAATTGGCAACTCTATGGTGCGAACTATGTTGCCAAGTGGCATAGTAAGGTGCCATAATATGGCAATTTACGCAAGCACTTGCATCATTCGACAAATAGCTTGCCGCACGAGAGGCATAAGCAATATAAACGACTAAGCCACAAAGTATCCCCGCAAACACAATCCCCAGCACTTTTGCTTTTGCCGATGGCAGGATTTTGTCTATTACACTATTTTTTTTTTCCATTTTTTTTTAAGTTTGTCGGGTTTTACCAAAAAATCTGTTTTCTCGCATTAAAACTTAATGACCTCTCCAGAGTTAGAAGATTTGACTTAATTAAAAAACAAATGAAACGGTTTTATTAACACTTTCTACTTATTTGTAATCATTATAAATAATTTAAATTTCCCAAGTTTATTACAGTCTTGAAAAACAATAAAATATTATTAGAAATCAATGTCTTTTTATCTAAACGAGGAAAGGTAGTTTATAAATTAGTTGAAGTTTTCCAATATTTGAAATTAGATAGACTAACAATAGTTAAAACAAGAAGCAGAACAAACGAAATACTTAAAATCAAATTTGTTTTTAGCTTTATTATTATTTTTGATTAACGACAGTTTATTTGTATATTAGCTTTAATTTGCAGTTGTTTTTTGAAGCAAGCAAAAATACAGTTTCCCGATTTAAAAATATATTTAAAATTGGAGACCTGAGGTCTCTATAAACAGATGTATATACTTTAATAATTTAACACAAAATGATTTATCTGAATAATGCAGCAACCAGCTATCCGAAACCCGATACTGTACTACAAGAAGTATCGTCATTTATAGCGAGCTGTCCGTATGTTCCTCATACCTTTGGAACAAAATCCGTCGATCCTGTTCAGACATCGCGGCAACGTTTGGCAGATTTTTTTAACGCCCCGAAAGCTGAGGACATAATTTTCACCTCCGGCTCAACCGAAGCATTCAATCTGATTATAAACGGACTATCTCTGCATAAACAACATGTAATAATAACTGCAACAGAGCATAATTCTGTCATCAGACCCTTGAAACATCTTGAGCGAAACCATGAGCTGGAATTGAGCATTGCAGCATGCGACAAGGAGGGATTTGTGCAGCCTGAAACCATTCGCCAATTGATACAAACCAATACAAAAGCCGTATTCGTAAACCATTGTTCTAATGTTACCGGTTCGCTTCAAGACGTAGAGGCGATAGCAAAAGTTTTGCACAATTCGGGCATATTACTTATTGCAGACATTTCGCAATCTGCCGGAGCCGTACCTATTGATGTGCAGAAAATGGGCGCAGACATTGTGGTGTTTACAGGGCATAAATCCTTGTACGGCATGAAAGGAACAGGCGGATTTTACCTGAAAGACGGCATAAGGCTAAAACCATTGAAATTCGGCGGAACCGGCGTACAAAGCGAATCCTTATATCAGCCCGCAGAGAAACCTTTGTATTACGAAGCCGGAACACAAAATATTCCGGGAATCGTATCAATGCGTGCCGGAGTTGATTTTATCAACAAAGTAGGAATTGAAAACATAAAAGCCAAAAAAGATGCACTTACGCAAGAAATTATCGATACATTATCCTCGTATGACGAGCTTTGCATTCTTGGTTCAAAAACAACAAACAATCGAAATTCTACTGTTTCGTTTTTAATACAAGAGATACTTCCCGAAAGAATTGGAATACACTTCGCAGAAAAAAAGGAAATCATTCTACGAGCCGGCTTGCATTGTGCGCCGCTTATTCATAAATATCTTGGAACAGCTCCTGCCGGAACGGTGCGTGTGAGTCCGTCGTACTTTACGACAAACAAAGAAATCGCTGCATTTAAAGATGCAATAGCAGACCTTGTATTTGTGTTGTACAGCACATAATGATATAAAAAATGCGTAGAATTTATATTTTCGTTATGCAAAATTAAAAGGAGAAAACAAAATGGATTTTAATAAAGAGAAATACAAGATTTACACTTGGAAAAATTGCTTGATGCTACATTGGATTTTAAATCCTGTGTTAGCAATAAACGAATTAATTTTAGGACAAAGAATTCCCAAAATTAGATTGGAAGACAAAACTATTGACAAATCGAGATTTGAAAAGACTTTTATTCCTTGTCCTCATTGTGAAACATTTCACGATGGGAGAACTTGGTCAATAGAAAACGGAACAGCCTTTAAAAATTGGTTTGGACTTTATTGTAAAAATTGCGGAAATATAATTCCTTGCTTAACCAACTGGCTGAGTTTTTTAATTCTTATAATAACATTTCCTGTTTGGGGTTGGTTCAGAAAAAGTTTAAAAGCCAAATGGTTAGAAAAACAACCAAAACGATATGAAAATATTGACATTGAAAGTGTTCAAAACCCATTTAGCAAAAAGAATTGGATAAAAACAGGGTTAATTTGGGGAATGTTTATGTTTTTGATTATATCAATCGGATCTCCATATTTCAGCGGACAAGAAATAACTTGGAAAACTTTATTATCGGGATTTGTAACTTGGATAATTGGCGGTCTCGTATTTGCTTATATTATGAAATTATTTATGAAAAGGAAAAAATAAGATTGCATAACACCATACATACGCTATGGCTGTGTTGGTGCAAACTTTGAAAGCTTTACTTTCAATCCGCAAAATTTATTTTATTTTGTTGCAAATTTAAGAACTCGTATATATTTTCGTTATATTAATCAATAGTTCGTTATTTTTTATTGTAGAAAATTGATAATAAGTGACTTGTGTTGGTGTTTTGCGTATTTCTTGTAACTGTCTGATTTTTTATAGCGTTAAATTCTTAACTCTTAATTTTAACAAAGCGTTGATGAATTTGAAAATGAAAAAAAAACTTCTGATACTAAGTCTGTTGTTTTTATTTTTGATGAATGCCGAATCAGGCAAAGCGCAGAAATATCCTGAATTTACACCCGTAGTAAAACGCTTGGAAAGTTTCAAGAAAAGAAAAGCGGCAAGAAAAAATTCCATACTAAATGCGGTCAAATTTCGCTCTGTAGGACCTACTATTTGTAGCGGAAGAGTTGCTGATATTGACGTAAATCCGCAAAATCCGATTGAGTTTTATGTTGCCTACGCATCGGGTGGACTCTGGAAAACACAAAACAACGGAATGTCGTTTGTTCCTCTTTTTGATGACGAAGCTGCAATGACAATCGGCGACATTGCCGTCGATTGGAAAAACGCAGAAACCATTTGGGTGGGAACAGGCGAAGCAAATGCTTTCCTTTTCGGCGGAATCGGTGTTTATAAAAGCACGGATAAAGGAAAAAATTGGCAATACATGGGATTGGGTGAAACAACACACATTTCTGAAATAATAATCAATCCTGAAAATCCGGATATTGTTTGGGTGGCATCGCCCGGACATCTGTGGTCGGCAAATAAAGAAAGAGGCGTTTTTAAAACCACCGACGGAGGAAAAAACTGGAAAAAAACACTTTTTATAAACGAGATTACAGGCGTAAGCGATTTGAAAATCAATCCTCAAAATCCGAAAATTTTATACGCAGCATCTTGGGAACGCATGCGACAACCTTGGCGAAGAATCAAAAGCGGCGAAAATTCCGGAATATACAAAAGTACCGACGGCGGAGAAACATGGAAATTAATCACCAATGAAAATAGCGGATTTCCGCGCGGAAAAGGAGTCGGGCGTATCGGGATTTCCATTCACGCGGCAAACCCGAATATAATTTATGCCTCGCTTGACAATCAGTTTAAAAGAAAACCAAAAGAAAGCACAGGACTGAAAATTACAAAAGAAGAACTTAAAACCATGCCGCGAGGGAAATTCTTGGCTTTAGAACCCGCCCTGATCAAGAATTTTTTGAAAAAATATAAATTTCCTGCAAAATACAGCCTTGAAAAAGTCAGGGAAATGGTGAAAAATTTTGAAATCGAACCTGCCGATCTTGTGCTTTACCTCGAAGATGCCAACCGCCGAATGTTTGACGACTTGCCAATAAAAGGTGCGGAGGTTTACCGTTCCGACGATGGCGGAGAAACATGGAGAAAAACACACAAAGCACCGCTCGACGATTTGTTTTACAGCTACGGATATGTTTTTGACCTCATTCGCGTTGATCCGAACGATGCCGATAAGATTTACATTGGAGGAGTTCCGCTTTTATCATCTGACGATGGCGGAAAAACTTTCTACCGAATCAGTCGTGAGAATGTTCATGCCGACCACCATGCTTTGTGGATAAACCCTAAAAAACGCGGACATTTAATAAACGGAAACGATGGCGGCGTAAATCTTTCTTACGACGATGGAAACACATGGTTCAAAGCAAATACACCTGCCGTTGCGCAGCTTTATGCCGTGAATTGCGACAATAAAATACCCTACAAGCTGTTTGCCGGAATGCAAGACAACGGCGTTTGGTACGCTTCAAGTGATTATCAACATGATTTGAGTTGGCGACAGTACGGACAATATCCTTACAAAGAAATAAACGGCGGCGACGGAATGCTCATTCAGATTGATTCGAGAGACAACAATACGATTTTCAGCGGATTTCAATACGGAAATTACAGCAAATCAGACCTTAAAACAGGCGACAGAAAACGTGTGAAACCAACGCATGTCTTGGGAGAGCCGCCTTTACGTTTCAACTGGAAAACGCCCATACATTTATCCGTACACAATCAAGATATTTTATATTTTGGCTCAAATAAGTTTCATCGTTCGTTAAATCAGGGAAAAACGTTTGAAACCATGTCGGCAGATTTAACCAAAGGCGGAAAATCGGGCGATGTGCCTTTCGGGACATTGACTTGCATTGACGAATCTCCTTTGAAATACGGCTTGATTTATACAGGCTCCGACGACGGCTTGGCGCATGTCTCAAAAGACGGTGGTTTCTCTTGGACAAATATCTCAGCTTCTTTGCCCGAAAACTATTGGATTTCATCGCTTCAGGCTTCGGCACACAAAGAAAGCAGAGTTTATATAGCCCTTAACGGATATCGTTTTGACAATTATACGCCTTATATTTTCGTGTCGGAAAATTATGGAAAAGACTGGAAAAGGGTAGGGGAGGAGTTGCCGCTCGAACCTGTTTTTGTGGTCAAAGAAGACCCGCAAAATTCGAATTTGTTGTACGTAGGAACACAAAACGGATTGTACGCCTCGCTCAATAGAGGCGAAAGTTTCATGGAGTTTGCTTCGGAAACATTGCCCAATGTGGCGGTTTTTGATCTTGCCATTCAGCCGCGCGATAAGGAATTGATTGTTGGAACGCACGGACGCTCAATTTATATTGCAAAATTGCATCATTTGCAAAAATTGACTCCCGAAATTTTGGCTTTAGATTTTTATTTGTTTGAAATAAACCCCCTTCGCTATTCTAAATACTGGGGAAAAAGCTGGAACAAGTGGCAGGAAAAATACGAACCGGAAATTGATATTCCGCTTTATGTGAAAAACGCGAGCACGGCAAAGGTGCGAATTTTAAGCAAAACCGGTATTGCATTGCAAAATTTCGAGTACAAATGCCAAAAAGGACTGAATTTCATACCTTACGACTTGTCGCTGGATAAACGAAAGCGAACGAAATATGAAAAAGATTTGAAATCGTCGGGAAACAATAGAGAGGCTAAAATAGAAGAAGCCGAGAACGGGAAATACTATCTTTATCGAGGGCTGTTTTTTGTTGAAGTTGAAATCAATGGCGTTAAAAAAACGGAAAAACTCCTGATAAATTGACATGCGCAACACCTATGACTGAAAACTTGAAAGAGAGCTTAAAAGAACGGAAGACTGAAGTCGGAAACAAAAAAGAAAAAAATCCCCCTTAGAAAAGCAGAGGGATTGGTATTAAATATTATCAACTATTTTTGTTGGTCTCGAATATTTTTTTTGAAACTAAATGAAAATAAAAGCCCTATATAATTGCCTGACAAATCGTAATATCCTCTTGAGCTAGGCGAACTAAACAGATTATCGAACAAATATTCTCCGGACATGGTGTTTTGGAAATTCATCACATACATAAGTTTTGTTTTGATAAGCATTTTCCGAAAGGCTTGTGTATATTCTGTACCTATTATAAAACTACCTTGTACAGCGTTCTCCGGACTTTCAGCTCTTAGGCCAAAGATTTCTCTTTCTGCCTGAAGCGATTCACTGATAATAGCTTGAATACATTCACCGTCTCCATTAGGAAAATACATCATTTTTAGTCCCGATAGCAAAGACATAAAAGATGTACGGCTTATTTGCACATTAAGTTTCAACAATAGAGGTGCCGAGAACGAAGTCATGGCATACATTCTATCCTGTTGCACAATATCTTCTTGGTGTTCAGGGTATTGATCTACATCTCTTTTGTATATTCTATATTCCATATTATATACCGGTTCTAATGCTGCGAATAGTCCTGTCGTTACACTCCACTTTCTTTCAGGATTAAAGTTATATTCTATTCCGGCATTGAAACCTATTGAGGGGAAATTTTTGAAAGTATAATCACCGTACTGAGCATTTAATTTGGCTTTGTTGTACAGCACAGGTCCGGCTATAATACCCCATTTTCGATATTCGGAAAGTACAGAATATTCCTGTTTAAACTGTGCTTTAGTCTCTTGCGAAAACACAATAACAGCAAGAAAACTTGCTATTATTGTGTTTAATAAATAACGATAAATTACCATGATAAAATTAAATCTTCAGAATGATCATTAAACTCAAAATAACCAATAACAGATTGACCATTTTTTGCACGATATTGAGGAAAAAATATCTGAGAAGCTAATGCCATGCAAATTAAGATTGTTTTTTCATTGTTAAAAAATACAATAACAAAGGTGCGAAAATAAAAATGAAGAATCTATCCTTAAAAGTTAGGATTTTTGCATAAATAGAAATGCAATTTATCCCTAAAAATTGTGATTTTTTGCATAATAGAAAGGCAATTCTACGGCATATGTCTCGTCCTGAAATAAGTTTACATGTAAATTAATGCAAAACTAAACTTAAAAACATATCAAATTATTTACATATAATATTTTTTTAATCATATATTTGCTTCCAGTGTTAAACCCTTGTGATGAATTGTTAAATAAAAGCATCATAGGATTTTACCGAATTTGATGAATTCTGAAAAAAGCATAGAGCAGGAATTGCAAGTTGCATTCGATAATTTTTTAAAAGGAAGCGCGCGTTGTCAGCATCCCGACGACCAAAAGAAACTACACACAGCATTTACGCTTGCTTGCGAGGCGCATAAGGGAATGAAACGAAAAAATGGCGATCCCTTTATTACGCATCCGCTCGAAGTGGCAAAAATCATTACGCACGAATTGGGCTTGGGAACAACATCGGCTATTTCTGCACTTCTTCATCACATTTTCGATGTAACTGACTATGAACTCGATGATCTGGAGTCTATTTTCGGAGAAAAGGTAAGCAAACTGCTCGGAGCAATAAGAAAAGTGCCTGAAGACGGTTATCAGAATATAAACATGCAGGCAGAAACTTTTCGGAAATTGCTCTTAACACTTTCCGACGATGTGCGGGTTGTTTTTATAAAACTGGCAGACAGACTGCATAATATGCGAACCATTGACGCACTGACAAAAGCAACACAACTGAAAATCGCGAAAGAAACAGCCGATTTGTACGCTCCGCTTGCTCACCGACTGGGCTTGTATTCTATAAAAGTTGAACTTGAAGATTTAAGTTTTAAAATTTTAGAACCTGATATTTACAACGAAATAGCCGGAAAATTAAAGAAAAGCGAAAGAAAACGAAACAGCTTGATCAATAGAATGGCTGCTTTTATCATGAACGACATGTTTGAGCGAGACATTAAGTATGATATTTCCGGACGAACAAAATCAATTTGCTCTATTGCGCGAAAAATTGAGCAGAAAAAAGTTGCATTTGAAGAAATATACGATTTATTGGCGGTTCGGATTATTTTTGATCCCAAACCCAACATGACCGAGCAGATGCAATGTTGGGAAATTTATACTATTATTAGAAAACGTTTCACAATCAAAGAAAACAGAATCCGCGATTGGATAAGCAAGCCGAAAGAAAACGGCTATGAAGCCCTTCATCTTACAGTTCGCGGTCCTGAAAACGAATGGGTGGAAATACAAATACGCTCGCGACGAATGCACGAGATTGCAGAAAAAGGTTATGCAGCCCATTGGAAATACAAAGGAATTGACTCGTCGGAAAGTGCCATAGACAACTGGATAGACAAAACCAAACAAGTGCTGGAAAGCACTGATTCTGATGCTTTAAGAATTCTTGACAAGTTTAAAATGTCGGTATTTTCTTCAGAAATAATCGCCTTCACGCCAAAAGGCGATGTGAAAACACTCCCGCAAGGCGCAACAGTACTCGATTTTGCCTTTGCCATTCATTCCGACTTGGGAATGTCGTGTATCGGAGCGCAAATAGAAACAAAAGTTTGTCCGGCAGAGCATGTCTTGCAGAGCGGCGATACGGTGAAAATACTGACCTCAAAAACCATAAAACCATCTGAACGTTGGCTTGATTTTCTTGTAACAGAAAAAGCAAAAGCACAGGTAGCAAACCGATTTCGGGAATTTCAAGACAACCCAAGAACAAAAGGAAAAGCCATTTTGCAAAAACTTTTCAGCGAATTACAGATTCAGCCAACTTCGACTATTTTCAAAAACCTGTTCTCTAAATTCGACGTGCAAAATAAGAATATATTATACGAAAAAATTGGCGGAGCGCACATCGGGCTGAATCAACTTGAGACAGTGCTGAAAAACAACCAACGACGCACTCTTGTCGGAAACTGGAAATCGCAATTTTCCAAATTCATGAGCTTTGCCGGACGACAGAATGCAAACCCGCAAAAACAAGCAAGCGAAGAACCTTTCTATATTGCAGCCGAATGTTGCTATCCCGTTCCGGGAGATGAAATAATCGGTTTCTACCAAAACGAAAACCGAATGATTATTCACAAAGCAACTTGCAAAAAAGTCCTGAAATTGTCAGCAATTAGCCAAGAAAAAACAATAAATGCAATCTGGAAAACCACTAAAATTGTTTTATTTCTTGCCCGAATCAAAATCTCAGGTATTGAAAATATCGGTCTTGTAAGTGAAATTACTCATCTGATATCTAAGGAGCTAATGATAAATATGAAAGAAATAAAATTTAAAAGCGAAAAAAAAATTTTCAACGGTTATATCGACCTTTATATTCATAATCTGAAAGACTTGAACGCTATTATACACAATATCCGAAAAATGAAAGGCGTAAAAACCGTAGAAAGAGTAAATGCAATTGATGAGCTGTAAATTAACTCATAAGATACGAAATGACCGATTTTTTTTATACATGTAAAATTCAAACTTACGAAAACAAACTTGAGATGAAAAAAAATCCTAAGAAAATTATTATCAAAACCTTAAAGGAAAAAACATTGATGAAACAAAAAGTGTATAACAACACGTTTAATGTTTTGAAAATGTTGAAAAAAACCCTTAGAGACCTTGCCGAAGAATACAATAAAGAATTTGAGCAAGCAAGCAAACCCTTTGAATTTAGAAACCGAAACCGTTTTGAGGCAGAAATGAGAATACAGAGCGATTTGCTGATATTCAACATGCAAACCAATATTTTTGAGTTTCATCGCAGTCATGGCGTTTGGAAAACTTCGTATGTGCAAAACAACACCATGACAAGCTATACCGGAATTATCAATATCTACAACTTCCTTGCCGACTCGCTCAAGCTAAATCGGAAAAATGATGTCGGATACTTGATTGGACGAATTTTTGTAAATAAAGACAACCACTATTTTGTTGAAGGAAAACGCCAGTTGGGATTTTTGTATAATGATTTTGTCAATGCTGTGATCAACAAAGAGGAAGTGAAGAAAATTGTAACATCAACAATCATGTATTGCCTTGATTTTGATTTGTTGGTTCCGCCTTACGACGATATTAAAGCAATTTCTGTCGGGCAGTTTCAAGAAAAAATGAGCGATGCACAGGTGAAAATCGGGAAAAGATTGGGCTTTAAATTTTATGCAGACAATGATAAAGTTTAGCAATTTTACGCTTTTTTTCTTGCGAAGAAGCCCTCTAAAAATGGCAGCTTCTTCGCATTTCTAATATCGGGAATCGTCAGTGGCGGATTTGCATTTCTTTTGTATTTTGTTTTTTCCTATTTCCCATGCTCAACAGCAAGTTTTTCTGTTGGTTTTACCTTTGAAAACGCCACATAGCGTTGGAAAATATACAGGTAGAAAATCACCGATGTGAATAAGGATAACAACGAAAGTGTTTCGATTGCAGTTATCGGTAAAAATGTTTTATACAAGAAACTTATGAGTACAGAATAAGCCACAAACGGACAAATAAAAGCCCAAAGTGTTACGTAATATTCTTTTTTGAAAAAGTCTTTCTTAAAATAATCTTTAAGCAGCGAAATTCCGAACATCAAGTACCATGTTTCAAAAGCAAAGCCAATCAGCATGATTATGCTGTAAAAAGCATCGAAATGAAACCCCAGATGATGTTCAAAGTAATGTGCCAAACGGAAAAAACTGATAGAAAACAAGGTGGTTATCGGGATTACAATAAGAAAACTCGGCAAAAACTGACGCTCCGGAATGCCTTTTTGGTTAAAATGGCTTGTGAATACAGAGATGAGTTTCACGACAAATAAAAAGAAACCCATTGATAATGAAATTGATGCAAATACAGCTGCCGTGTGTGCAAGATTTGCATCTTTTGCCATTGCTGCAATGCCAAGTCCTGTAACAGAAACCATTGAAAGCGCAAAAGGGTGAAGCAACCAACCGAAACTTATTTGATTAATATCAAACTCTTTTGAGAATGAAATTTTCAACAAGTTTATTTCTGCACGCATCATAAGTGTCCAAATAAGCAACCAACCAATCAGTGCGGGCAACATTAAGGATTGAAAATTTGATGAAATAGCAGGGATAAAGAATCTTGCTACGGCAATCACAATATTCATTGTCATTGCAATAGAAATAAAAGGAGCCAATATTGCCGAATTTTTCAAGGGGTCCTTTAGCAGTTCTTTGTACGAACGAGTTTTCATCCAAGGAAATAATTGACTAAAATACTTGATTGTTAATACAAAGTGTAAAATTGCAAAAACAACCATTATTATCATAAGTGTAAAATTTAGTGCGGTGCTTAATCCCGAAAAACCTTGAGACATCAGCTCTGAAAAGGTGATAAGTCCTTTTCCGTGTGGTTTTGTGTACTGGAAATAAACAAATGGCGCAACGGCAATTCCGCCCGAACCGAGCGACGCTAAAAAAATAAGCGGATTAAAATTTGAATTTTTCATTTCTTTTTTTGATTTTATTAAATTATTATATTATTTCTATTGTTTGCTAATGGCAAATATTGCTGTGTGCAAAAGTAGAAAAAATTTTATATTTGCAAAAAGAAATTAAAAAAAAAGAATGATGAGTACAAATATGATGTCCTTAATCGGAAAATTGACAAAAAAATGCAATGCAATTGACAAAGAAATCATGGAAAGTTTTAATCTTACTCAGTCTGAATATCAGTTTCTTACGAATATTCCCGATTGTTCGGAGCTAAACAGTGCCCAAATAGCAATAAAAATGGGATTGTCTTTGTCCAGAATAAGCAGAATAATTGAAAAGCTGGTGCAGAAAGATTATTTAATCCGAAATTTAAACAAAAACGACAGGCGCGCAATAAAATTGTGTCTGTCGGAACAGGGAATTGGCATCAGAAATGAAATTTTACAACGAAAAAAAGAGTGCGAAACAGAAATGTTTAAAGGAATATCAAAGGAAGAGCGAATGGAATTTGAATTGATCGTAAACAAAATAGTAAAAAGTGAGAAATAAACAAGCGCCTTTTGCTTGCAAATGATTGCTTGCTTTGCACAAGTTGGGGTTTTTACTTAGTTGTTTAGTTGTGTGGCATACAACAAAGAACTGTGGTAACAACCAAATTTTTATTCTTTCTGAATTTGAATTGTGTTATATTTTTTATGCAAATATCATTATTTTGCAAGGTTAAGTGGTGTAATTAAATTTTTCATTTTTTTTGTAAAAACAAAAAGTGATTAAAATATGAAAACAATACAAATAAAAGTACCACATGACATAGGACTTATACCAATTCAGTTATTAAATGCCGTATTAAAAGCGTCTAAATAATGGTGATTACTGGTTATAGATTTTATTGTTTCAGGTTTCATACTTTTTACCA
>PDWJ01003282.1_pt1 | contig 15666 bp, 12 predicted proteins | sample 1430881 | NCBI WGS metagenome assembly PDWJ01 (sample SAMN01162460, study PRJNA174530) | Oral metagenome, whole genome shotgun sequencing project. | biome: Marine environment; feature: Marine mammal; material: Swab sample of the gingival sulcus; isolation source: swab sample of gingival sulcus... | reverse complement strand
AAAAGGGGATGAGGCTCTGGCCGGTTTGGCTGAAAGCCTGAGAAGTCGTGGGCTCCGGGATTTATCACTCCCCCTTCAAGAGCAGATCGTGACCAGACAGGAGTGGAATGATTCGGGTGATCTGCGCACATTGTTTTTTGATGCCGCTGGACGGCAGACACAGAGAAATATAGGGGGCATCCTGGATGAGCTTCTCACCGAAGAAGTGGATGAGCCTATATTGCTTTATGCAATTTCAAATTATGAGCGACTCGGTAAGGTAGACGAGGTTGCCGAACTACTGCGAAGGTATCTTGAGCTTCAACCGGGTGATTTGAAGGAACGCAGGCATCTGATTAGCACATTACAGAGTTCAGGGAAATACGCAGAGGCATTAAAACAGCAGCAAATTCTGATAAGTTTGCTCGATGATCCTGGTGATTATATCCTCGAAACGGCTCTTGATGCAGAAACCAGGGCCATGCGACCGGATATTGCTCTCCAATTACTGATTGGTTATCAACAGAACTATCCTGATACTGTTGATGTCTCAGACAGGATTAAAAGGCTTGAAATGACTCTGGCCAGGAATTTTCTTGCCATCATAAAAAATACGAGTCCTGAACTTCTCTGGAATGATCTTGTGGAGATCGGTTCCAGCCGTGTTGCTGTCTTCAGGGAGATGATGAGGCTGCTGGAGAAGGATAACGATTACGGTTCTTCTCTCGCCCTTTTGCTCATTTTACAGGAAAATGGAGTGGTTTTAGCCAACTCTGCTCAAAAAATTGCGCAACTCTACTATAATACAGGCGACTTTCATAGTAGTTGGAAATATATTGGGCACGTGTCCGAAAGTAATCGTGATAAAGAGTATTTTTACCTTAAGTCGCAGGTTGCAAAACGATTAGGCAAGGAGCTGGAGTTACTTGCCAGTTATAAGCAACTACTTGTATCTGATCCCGGGAACAGAGCGATACGGGAAGACGCGCTGCTACTCGCTGGAGGACTTGGGTTGACTGAAGAACAGAAGAGCCTTTTTCAGCCGTTTCTGCAGATTTCAGAGAACGAACCGAAGGCTTTACCAACGTTCAGTCTGGTCATATCCTGTATCCGCGATCTCGTGGAGATGAGAGAATATGCTGAGGTTGAAAAGATCATTATCTGGGCTGACAGACGGTACAAAAAAACTTCTGAGCAGCTGACCATTGCCCTTGAGACTTCGCAGCTTGAAGTGAGTCGTGGTAACCATCAGCTTGCAGAGCAATTATTGAGAGAAAAACTGAATGCCAGGGTTGGTGGAGAATTCCTTCTGGGAGAGTTGGTTGCAATCAACATAGCACGGGATAACACAAAGCTCGCTCGGGCCTGGCTTGCAGAATGGGAAGAGTTTAAATTTTTAGGTGAACTAAGGCTGTCTCCGGAAATTTTCGAGCTTTACGTAAGCTGGCTGAAGGAGCGGGTCGAGGAAAACAGAATGAACCCTCCAGGATTGCTTAAAAATATGGAGGAGAGGCTTGTAGCAGCCAGAAAAATATTTGCAGGATTCCTTGCTTATGATCATGAATTAGCAAAACATTTTTTTATTCAATATGTTCATGAACTCACTCTGTTGTATCAGAGAAGCGGGAATAAAAAAATTCTTGATTTTCTTGAACAACTTATCACAGAAAATGTTTTCAAACGTATTGCACCAGAAATTACAAAAATTGTCGGCACCACCTTGTTGAAGGCTCAGAGAAAAGGCTCGCTCTGGTCTACTGAGCTGAAAATTACCAGCCAATTGCTTGATTTAGGGTTCTATAATGAAGCTGAAAGTCAAATTGATACCTTATCAACCTATCAGTCAATTACACGTTCTACGAAATTTTTGCTGAACAGGATAAAACTGTATGAGGCAAAGCAGGATTTTGTCAGGGCAGCAGAGTTGGTGGCTGAGTTGGATCAAAGGCGTCCCGGTGACAGTAACCATCTGCTCTGGCAGGTCAGTTTACTTCAAAAAGCAGCGCGATATGAGGATGCTATCAAACTGCTCCTTCCGTTTGCCGATACCATAAAAAATAAGCTTTTGCTCGCCAGACTTTATTGGGAGTCTGAAAAATTCGCCAGTTCCTTGAGAGTTTATCGCGATATTACAGGCTCATCTGTTTATGCAAAGATTGCAAGTGATCTTGAGAACAGTAAGGTCGATTATTTTTATATTGAAAGCGGGGAAGATAGTTGGGGGTTTATCAGAAACAGAACGGATAATGAGTTTGCAATAGTTGACAAGATGATGACACCTTCCTTTCTTGTCTCCTATCTGGGACGGGAAGTTGGGGAAATAGTTGCTGAAAATTATTCGCTTTTTAATCTGCAGCGTACTGCCCAGCAGGAACTAAATAGCAGAGAAGCTTTTTATAACAAAAAATTCCACTATGCTCAAAAGAGCTACATTGAGCTGCTGGACAGGGAATCTTCCGTGCAGACCATGACGGAACTTGCCTCTATTTACCAGGAAATTGGTGAGTATAAAAAAGAGGCCAGACTATACGACGAAATTGCCAATCGAAAGAAATTGCAGAATCAGTCTGACAATCTGGCTGCAGTCAGTGTTCAGAAAAGTCGGCCTGTTAATAGTGTTGAAACCCTTTTTCTGAAAGAGGACGGACGAAACGGTTTTAAAAACATCGAACGGTTGGGGGTCGGGACAACGTTCTGGTTTATCGCCAATTATCAAACGGATTTTTCTTTCAACTATGAATACAGGGACTATCAGTCCGTAGACAGTAGTGAAAAAATCAACAGTAATATATTTACGATTGGAAACAACTGGTCACTCTCCAAGAGGTATGATTTGAGTGCCAGCCTCGGGGCTGAAAAAATTAATGGGGATGACTATACTTCGCCCGTGTGCAATATCGGGATGGAGGGGCAGTTTGACAATATATTCAGTGTTTTCATGACGATTAACTCCGAGCCTGTTCACGACACTGTTCAGGTTTTGAAGGATCATATAAACAGCACCACTTTCACTACAGGGATTGAAGCGGAGACACCTGTTGGACTCAGCTTTGGTGGAGACATTGCTTACAGTATCTATACTGATGAGAATGCGAGCCGCCTTTTCCATCTCTTTACGTCCTATATTTACTATTGGGATATGGTACAGTTTGATTTTTCATATGATTTTGAGCTGCTTCAATTTAAAGAGGAGAATAGTGCTATCGTCTATGATGACAGCCATGGCGGAGTGAGTAATTACTGGAGCCCGGGGAATTATTCCCAGCATACGCTGGCTGTACAGTTTAAGCATAATTTCCTGGGGTATCAGGAAGGTAGTGAACGAAAATTAAGTTATTATACTCTGGGTGCCAAGGCAGGACTTGATGACAATGATTATGTGAAATATGGCGCGGACTGCAATATTTTTCTTGAAATCAGTCCTCATTTTTTATTAAAAGGCAACTTCACATTTGAAAACAGTGATGACCACGAAAATGTTTCTCTGGGGGCATCGCTGCAATATCGATGGTAGCCGAACCTTGAGGGTCGGCTTGATGTTTTACATTACAATGCTGCTTTATTCCTGTCGGGTTTACTGTTAAAGCTGACAGGATTTTTTTATTATGGAGAAAAGATATGGTTGACAGAATTCCAATGTCCAAAACAGGCAATAAAAAACTGCGTGAAGAACTCAATCATCTTGAAAGAGTAGAAAGGGGAGAGGTTGTAAAGGCTATTGAAGTTGCACGTGAACACGGCGACTTGAAAGAAAATGCCGAGTACCACGCAGCCAAGGATCGCCAGGGGCATATCGAAGGTCGCATTCTGGAGCTTAAAGATAAGCTCTCGCGGGCTGAGGTTATAGACTGCTCAAAAGTGAATACTAATACCGTTGTTTTTGGGACGGTTGTTGCGCTGATTGATCTAGATACAGATGAAGAAGTAACCTACCAGTTGCTAGGGCCCGAAGAAGCTGATGTCAAGAGCGGTTCCATCTCGGTTTTATCTCCTATTGGCAGGAGTATGCTCGGAAAAGAGGTTGGGGATGAGGTAACCGTTGTAACCCCGGGTGGAAAACGTGAGTTTGAAATTGCTGCTATAAGTGCTTCATCTTTTGAGTAGTGGTTTACCTGGGATAGCTGCAGGAAAATGAGACTTATTTGGTTATTCCCGGCAAAAAAATGGAGATACACTGCTCCACAATTTCTTCCAGAGAGTAGTGTGTTTCAAGCGATGCGTTCCACACGCGGGAAACTTCATCAAGTGCACCGAAAAAGAGACGTTTTGCAATATCGGGGTTGATGTCTTCTCTGAAAACGCCAGAGTTCTGACCGGTGGTTATAATGGTAGCAATCAACCCTGTATAGTCTGTAAATTTTGTGTCCCGGTAGTTTTTGATCGTCTTGTTGGATTGTCGAAGTTCAATCTGGATAACTTCAGCCAGATTTTTGTTTTTTTTCATTGTGCTCAGATGCTGGGTTACAAAAATCCGTAACATTTCCAGGGGATCGTCAACTTTATCCAGTTGTTTTTGTGTTTTTTCAACAATTTTTCCGATTTCCTGTTCAAAAATAGAAAGCAGAATATCATACTTATTGTCAAAATAGAGATAGATTGTTCCATCAGCAACCTTGGCTTCTTTTGCAATATCGGATATTCTTGCGGTGAAAAATCCTTTTTTGGCAAATACTTTTGTTGCAGCTGATATAATTTTTGAATGTTTGTTTTCAGCTCTCATATTTCAAAAAACAATGTTAAGGGAAGTTAAATTATGAATGGCTATTCATTCATGTAATTCCTGGGTGCGTATTTGTCAATGTTCAAAACGTACAAGTCAAAAACGAAAATGTGAGAAAATCTGTACTGATATTACCCGTTTTTTGTTGTTAAGCATATTAACAGGAGCACATTATGAAGATTCTTGTGGTAGGTTCTGGTGGTCGTGAGCATGCGCTGGTTTGGAAAATAGGGCAGAGTCCAAAAGTTACACAGATTTTTTGTGCGCCGGGAAATGCCGGCATCGACCGCGTAGCAGAATGTATTAACATTGAATCGACCGATATTAAAGGATTATGTGATTTTGCAAGGGAGCAGGAGATTGATCTGACAGTTGTGGGCCCTGAGGCATCACTGGTTGCCGGGATTGTTGATACTTTTGAAGAAAATGGGCTGCGGATTTTTGGACCAACTTCAAAGGCTGCAGAGCTTGAAGGTTCAAAAGTTTTTTCCAAACAGTTCCTGAAGAAATACAAGATTCCAACTGCCACTTTCAAGGTTTTCAAAGATCGCAAGAAAGCTAAAAAGTATATCGAATCTGTTGGGGCACCTGTTGTGGTCAAAGCTGATGGTCTGGCCGCAGGAAAAGGCGTTATTGTTGCCTCTACGGTAAAAGAGGCCAAGCAGGCAGTTGATCTTATTATGGCAGACAAGGCTTTTGGAGAAGCTGGTAATAAAATCATTATTGAGGCGTGTTTACAGGGAGAAGAGGCCTCTTTTATCGCTTTTACCGATGGTAAAAATGTTTTACCGTTACCAACATCACAGGATCATAAGGCAGTTCATGAAAATGATGAGGGGCTTAATACCGGTGGTATGGGGGCGTATTCACCCGCTCCTGTGGTGACTGATGAAGTTGCAGAATATGTTATGAAGAAGGTTATGTTGCCTGCTGTAGAAGGAATGAAGAAAGAAGGGCGACCATATAAAGGAATGCTGTATGCCGGTTTGATGATTGACGGCAATGACGTGAATGTTCTTGAATTTAATTGTCGGTTTGGAGATCCTGAGGCCCAGACTTTACTTATGCGTTTAAAGAGCGATATTGTCGATCTTTTTGAGGCATCTATTGATGGAACCCTGGATAAGGTTGGTATGAAGATTGATCCGCGGCCTACCGTGTGTGTCGTTATGGCCTCTGGCGGGTATCCCGGAAGTTATGATAGCGGCAAGGTGATTGCCGGCTTGACTAAGGCTTCGGCCATTAACGGAGTTGAGGTTTTTCATGCAGGCACAGCACGAAAGGGCGGTAGAGTTGTAACCAGTGGTGGCAGGGTGCTTGGCGTTACTGCGGTTGGTACAACTTTGAATTCTGCCATAAATAAAGTGTATAAGGCTGTTAACGAAATTAACTGGACTCAGTGTTTTTATAGAAAAGATATTGGAACAAAGGCGTTGAAGCGAACGACTGAAAACAAAAAAGATACCCCGCTGGTTGGTATTTTGATGGGAAGTGGTTCCGATTTCTCTGTGATGAGGGCTGCGTCGGATTTTTTGAAATCTCAAGGAATTCCTTGCGAAATGACAGTTGCATCGGCACACAGAACTCCTGCAAAGGCAGCTGAATATGCAATGACAGCAAAGGATAGAGGGCTTAAGGTGATTATCGCCGGTGCGGGCATGGCGGCTCATTTGGCCGGGGTTGTTGCCGCTCATACTGACGTACCGGTTATTGGGGTTCCTCTTGATGCATCTCCACTTGGAGGGATGGATTCACTGCTTTCAACAGTTCAGATGCCTCCGGGAGTGCCTGTTGCAACAATGGGGATCGGGAAGGCGGGAGCCAAAAATGCCGGAGTTTTTGCCATGAAGATTCTTGCTCTTACTGATCCAAAACTTGCGGATAAGCTGGTAACATTTAGAGAGGATATGGTTGCTGAGGTTGAAGCAAAAGCTCAAGATGTTAAAGTCTGACAGATGCCAGTTTGTGATATATCTCAGTCAGAATATTTTTATTCCATGCTCCGTCCTGCCGTGGAGAAACTGCGGCAGGACGGAGTTATAGCCTTTCCCACAGAAACATATTACGGTCTTGCTGCTGATTCTACAAGCAATACCGCGTTAAATAAACTGTATCGCATAAAAAACAGACCTTCAGATAAACCTTTATTGGTGCTAATATCAAAAGAGCAGCAGTTGTGTGGGCTTATTGCAGAATTTCCCGTGCTGTATCGAGAATTGATTGATCGTTATTGGCCAGGCCCCTTAACCCTTATTTTTAAGGCCGCGCCGCAGGTAAGCCCTGTTTTGACTGCAGGCACGGGGACTATTGGTATACGGCTTTCTTCCAGTCCCATTGCCCGTTCCCTGGTGGCGTTATTTGGAAAGCCCATAACTGCAACTTCCGCCAACCCTTCGGGGATGAGGCCGGGTAGAAGCAGGGAGGATATTGAGAATATGTTTGGAAATCAACTTGATCATATTGTTGATGGTGGTCAGGCTTGTGCTGCTTTAGGTTCGACGATTGTTAGCTTAAAGAGTGGCAAACTACAACTTGTCAGACAAGGGCAAATCCTTCTTCCTGGAAAATATTTTGGCCGGGATAGTGGTTCTGGCGCTGGTTGTTTTGCCGAATAAAATTTTATCATGCTATAAATTATGGCCGACTTGGATTGGAATAAAGAGTTTGCATTGGAGCAGGCAGACGATGATGCGGCACTTCTGGGAGAGTTGCTTGATATTTTTAAGGATTCCATGATCAGTGATCTTGCAGCAATGAAAACTGGAATGGATGCCGGGAACGCAGCCCAGGCGTGTGAAGCTGCACATTCTGTCAAGGGAGCAGCTTTGAGTCTTGGGATAGTTGGGATAAGCGATGTGGCCCTGGCCATTGAAAAAGATTGTCGTGCCGGCAGCCTTGAGATATGTAAAAAGAAATACCCTCTTCTGCTTGAGTTACAGGAAGAATTGAAAAAACTGTAGCGCTGACTGAGTGAAAAGAGAATAGCGGAAAAGGACCATAGAGCGTTTGCTAAAGATTAAACACTGTATGGCCCTTTTGCTATAAGCAGGTAGAAGACAGGAATTACCTGGTCAGGTTTCGGTACTTGATCCTGCGTGGGATATCTGCATCCGGACCAAGACGGGCCTTCTTGTCCTTCTCGTAATCGGAATAGTTCCCCTCAAACCAGACAACCTGTGAATCCCCTTCAAAAGCCAGTATATGGGTTGCAATTCTGTCAAGGAACCACCTGTCATGGCTGATAACTACTGCGCAGCCGCCAAAGTTTTCCAGGGCTTCTTCTAGTGCACGGAGGGTGTTTACATCGAGATCGTTAGTCGGTTCGTCAAGGAGTAGTACATTACCTCCATCTTTCAGGGTCTTGGCCAGATGGACTCTGTTTCTTTGGCCCCCGGAAAGGAGTCCAACCTTTTTTTGTTGGTCTGTTCCTGAAAAATTAAATTTTCCTACGTAGGCGCGGCTGTTTATTTCTTTTGTACCAAGCCAGATGGTTTCCTGACCGTCCGAAATAGCTTCCCAGATGGATTGCTCGGGATCGAGAACATCCCTTGATTGATCAACATAGGAGAGTTTTACTGTCTCGCCAAGACGGATAGTTCCTTCATCGGGAGCTTCCTGACCTATAATCATCTTGAAGAGTGTACTTTTACCGGCCCCGTTTGGACCAATGACACCGACAATGCCGCCAGGAGGGAGCTGAAATTTCATGTTTTCGACGAGAACCCGATCTCCAAAGCATTTTTTTACACCATCAGCTTCAATAACGACCTTCCCAAGGCGTGGCCCTGGTGGAATAAAAATTTCCAGCTTTTTGGCAAGGGCATCGGTTTCTTTTTCAAGAAGTTGCTCGTAGGAATTGATACGGGCTTTTGATTTGCTGCGGCGCCCCTTCGGACTCATTTTGATCCATTCAAGCTCTCTTTTGAGGGTGCGCTGACGATCGCTCTCACTTTTTTCTTCAAGGGCCAGTCGTTTTTGTTTCTGCTCGAGCCAGGAGGAGTAGTTACCCTTCCAGGGGATACCTACTCCACGGTCAAGTTCGAGAATCCAGGAAGCAACATTGTCTAGAAAATAACGGTCGTGGGTTACAGCAATGATGGTGCCCTTGTACTCTTGCAGGTGGTGCTCCAGCCAGGCCACCGATTCGGCATCAAGATGGTTCGTGGGTTCGTCAAGCAGGAGAATATCCGGCTTTTTCAATAAAATCCTGCAAAGAGCTACCCGCCTTCTTTCCCCACCGGAGAGAACGTTGCACCTGGTATCCGCTGGTGGACAGCGGAGGGCGTTCATAGCCATATCCAGTTTACTGTCCAAATCCCAGGCGTCAAGAATGTCTAACTTATCCTGGACACTACCCTGTCTTTCAATGAGTTTCTGCATCTCATCATCTGACATGGGTTCTGCAAATTTTTCGTTAATTTCGTTGAATTCGTTTAAGAGATCGACGGTGTCCTGAACACCTTCTTCAACAATTTCCTTAACGGTTTTATCTGGATCAAGTTCGGGTTCCTGAGCAAGATAGTCTACCCGCAGACCGGGAGCAAGATGAGTCTCTCCATTGAATTCCTTGTCAATACCTGCCAGAATTCGGAGCAGGGTGCTTTTCCCGGAGCCGTTTAAGCCAAGAACACCAATCTTGGCTCCGTAAAAATAGGAAAGGGAAATATCTTTTAATACTGGTTTGTTGTCATAATATTTACTTACCTTGATCATGGAGTAAATAATTTTTTTGTCGTCTGTACTCATAGGTGTGATTCCTTTTTCTTTTGCAGGATACAATTCGTAACTCGTGGGCGGATAATACAGGAAAAACGGTGATAGTTAAACAATTGATTAGGAGATTTCTTTATAAAGAGTCTTAATCTCTCCATCTGAAAGCTTTCTGTTTAAGCAGAAAAACGTAATAACCGTTAATTTTACCTATCAGATCTTCTGTTTCCGGATAGGGAGTGTGTCTGCCCCTTTTAAGATGGGAACTGTTTTCTCCAGCATTCCATGCCGAAACTACCAAATCCAGCTTTCCAGCAAACTTGAAGTTATATTTGGAGATTAGATAGCAGGTAAACAAAATATTTATTGCCGGATCATAAAGATCAGAGGTTGTGAATTTTTGCAGCCTGTTTCTGCTGATGTATTGAAATTTGAAGTTTGTGGCAAGCAGCTCCTGGGCAGCTAACAGCCCTGTGGATGGGATAATTTGTCCAAGCCCACGGGCATCTTTACTGGATCTTGCATTTGCATCACCACCTGATTCGGCCAGAATTAATGCCCGGATAAAATCAGGGCTGACCTTATGGTCTTTTTTGAAATACGAAATACTTGAGAAATATTGAATCAAATGGTCGTATTGTCTGAGCCTTTGCAGACTGGCACTGGATATGCTGCTGTTCCTGTATTTATTGACTTGTTCCTGCAACCCTGCTTGAGCATTTATCCCATAAGAGCATAGAAGCAGGTAAAGGCAAAGGGCCAGCGCCCTGAAAGAGCGTACTGCTGCCTGCATTTTATACCAACTTTACCTTATGAAATTCTCCAGCTGCAAAGGAAAGCAGGGTGGAGTAGAGGAGCAGAGGGTCCGTACTACCGGTCAATTCCCGTATGGAGTGCATTCCAAGTGTTGCTGCACCTATGTCTACTGAGGATATGCCCAGTTTGCTGGAAACAATAGGCCCTATGGTTGAACCGCAGGGCATATCACTTCTCATTACAAATTCCTGGGGATTGATGTCAACGCTCCTGCAAACGGCCTTGTAGATGGCGGAACTGATAGCACTGGTTGTGTAGCGCTGATTCGCATTTATCTTGATTACCGGACCCTTGTTCAGATGAATTTCGTGATTTTTGTCTGATTTGTCTGCGTAATTAGGGTGGGTGGCATGGGCGTTATCCACAGAGACAATAAAAGAATTTGCCTTGCATATGTGGTATTTCCCCGGGGTATCGCATATTCTTGTAAAAACATCCTCTATAAATGATCCCTGTGCGCCACTGTCTGACAGAGAACCGTTTTCTTCATGGTTTGCACAAAACAGGAGAACATTTTTGCGGTTGTTTGAATTTTTAAGGACATGCATTCCCGCATGGCAACTAAGAAGATTATCAAGCTGGGGTGCGGCTATAAACTCGGAGTTGACTCCGGTAAAGCCGGCAGGAGTTGAATCGGCGCAAAAGAGATCAAATGAGACAGGCTTTTCCCCACCGTCGGTAGAAAAATTTTCTTTCGCCAATGTTTGCAGGATGGTGGACAGGTCAAGTGGAATTTGGGCCAGATTTTGGCCAAGCAGAGGGGGAAGATGATTTTGCTGGTTAATTTCGTTCTTTGTATGGGCGTCCCTATGAAGATGAACGGCAACACTGGGAATGTACAAAATCCCGTTTTTGGTGCGTACAAGTCTGGAACAGACTTCATTTTTTGTGTTGATATAACATATTCGGCCTGCAATGCGTAATTCCCGGTCAAACCAGGTGGAGAGCAGGGGACTACCATATATTTCAACCCCAAGTTTAACCAGCGACCCGGGAGTTGATTCGGCATTTGGTTTGATTTTCAAACCAGGGCTGTCGGTATGAGCTGTTATAATCCTGAAACCATCGGAAACAGTTTCTTCTTTCCCCAGGGTAAAAGCGATGATGGCTCCCTGGTCACGGATAATGAAATATGACTTTCCTTTCTTCAATTCCCATTTTTTATCTTCATAAAGCCGGGTAAAACCCGCAGTATGGAGTTGTTGCCGGATAGTATCGACAGCGTGGAAGGGGCTTGGTGAGGAGTCAATAAATTGAAACAGACTTTGGTTGTATTTCTTTTGATTCATAGGATTATGCGGCTTTTATAGTGGGAAATGGTAAACAGGAGACATCGTATTTCTCCTGCAAATCATAGAGTCTGTTCAGGTAGACTTCTTTGTTTTTAAGCTTTAGCCCGCCGTTTTCAATTTCTTCAATGAGCGCTTTTATTGAAGGGCGGATGTCAATACCGTGCCTGCCGTTACCCTCGTTGTTGGCTCTGTCTATAACCTTGATAGCATAATAAGTTACCACCATGCGTGAGGTTGAGTCCCGTCGGAAAAGGTACAATCTGCCGCCCATGGTATGCAGAAGGAAACAGGAGTAATCGTATAGGGCATCGCTGTTCAGGTTTATAGCAAATTCATCCTTTAAAAGTTTTGGATCGGTAGTCAGGATAAAAAACGCTTCCAGCATCTCCTCCAGTGAACTTCGGTTTCTGTCAAGGATTCCCTTAAGAAGAAGGATGTTGTTTTTGCCAAGTATTCGGAAAAAATGTGCGGTATTACTTAGCAGGGTAAATAAATTATCTGCTTCCCGGGTAACAGTTGGTGGATTGTCAAGTAGTTTCTGGATAAGAATAGAGAAATGTTGGGCACTGGTTGTCTCTAAGGCAAAATCCCTGATATACGTTTGTTGGTCAAGATGAGAATAAAATCGCTGCAGGGTCTCAACGGCTTCTGCTGGGGTTGAAATAGTTGTTTGAGAGATGCTTTCATCTGTTTTTGATACAATTGCGTTTATTGGTTCAGATTCTGTAAGCTTTTCCGAAATTTCTCTTGAATTTTTCGAGTCTGCAGCTGCGGTATCCTTCAGATTGATAGTAGAAGACGTATCTGATTCGTTTCTGGTTTGAGAGTCAGGGGCAGTCTCAGGTTTAGTTTTATCTAGACCATTGCCGGTAGATATTTTTGGAAGCTGAACCAGCTGGGTGGCGGTTTCGTAATCAAGATAGAAGTTATTTTTTTTGTTTTCGATGAGGAGATAAAATCCTCCTGCTGTGACAGCAAGGATGCAAATAACCAAAAACATAGTAAGACTGATTGTGCTTTTTTTACGTGGTCTCAGTTTGCTGTTTTTTTTTCTGACTCTGGAGGCCATGGTCTGTTTTGTTTTGAGTTATGAAGATATTTTACAGTAAGCGCAATATTTAGCTACCCGCTATTTCCTGCTGTACCAGGCTTACGTGAGATTCATGATTTGTTTATTGGGGCATTTGTGAACACTCACCAAAAGATAAACTATTGATGCAGTAAAGGCACTCTTTTAAAAAAAATTAGAAAAAAGATGAATGACTATTCAGTTATTGCTTGACTCAAAGAAAGGAAACTGTACTTTTGTTCGTTGATTGCAAAATAAGATATACGTCTTTATGCGTTTATGTATAAGGCTGTTCGCTGTTTGTTTTAGATAATTTTTTTTATTCATTTATTTTGTGGAGGTTTTTCTCATGGCAATTCACGTAGTAGGACACGTTAATCCTGACACAGATTCTGTAACATCTGCGATTGCTTTGGCAGCCCTTTTAAATGCGCAAGGAAGAGAAGCCAAGCCGTATATGCAGATTGCTGCTGGCGATCTCAATCCTGAGTCTACTACCGTATTAAAACGTTTTGGTCTTGAAGCACCTGAAATGCTTGACGATGCAGCTGGCAAAGAAATTGCTCTCGTTGATTTCAGCGATATTGCTCAGGGTCCGGCAAATCTTGATAGTGCGGAAGTTGTTGCAGTTGTTGACCATCATAAGATTGGTGATATTACCACCAACGTCCCCATTCTTTTTCGCGCTGAACCTGTGGGATGTACCGCTACTGTTCTGAATAAAATGTTCAAAGAGGCTGGTGTTGCTATTCCCGAAGCGGTTGCTGGAGGTATGCTTTCTGCTATCTTGAGCGATACTGTCAATTTTAAATCACCAACCTGTACCCAAGACGATAAAATTGCGGTAAATGACCTCAAGACTGTCGCTGGTGTTGACGACACCGACGAGCTTTTTATGGAAATGCTCAAAGCAAAATCTGCTGTGGACGGTGTACCAGCAAAAGATCTTCTTTTCCGTGACTACAAAGATTTTGATATGAACGGAAACAAGGTCGGTGTTGGGCAGCTTGAGCTTGCAACGCTTGATCAGGTTGCTGGTATTAGAGATGCGCTTGTTGGTGCTATGGAAGAAGTTAAGGCGGAAGGCCGTCACTCTGTACTTCTTATGCTCACAGACGTTGTAAAAGAGGGAACTGATCTCGTGGTACTTTCCGATGATGCTGGACTCATTGAGAAAGCTTTTGATACCAAACTCGACGGTAATTCTATGTGGATTCCCGGGATGATGAGCCGTAAAAAACAAACTGTTCCAAACCTGCAGGGTGTTTTTGGGTGCTGATTTTTTTTTGCAGGACTTTATATCCTGGTTATAAGAATCAAGTAGGGTGAGGTTGGTCTCAAAAGGTTTTCCTCACCCCTCTTGCATAACCGTGTACCTGCCCTGTAAACTGTTCCCTGGTGTTTTTCATAATCACCTGTTGCTCGTGGCAATATTCATTTCAACCCCAACGAGCATAGAGGGCGCGTTTTTCGTGCAGGTACGTTTAGAAGGAAAAAGCTGCAAGTTCGCTGATGATGTTGCGTCGTGGATTCATTATAAACCATTTTACCCAATTGAATTTCAAAAGGATCATAGTTACAGTAAAAAGCGAAAATTATACTACAGGTTTGTTGTAATTTGTTGTATATCTCTTCTGAGAGTGTTTAACAATTGAAAAGTCGGGATGTGGCTCAGTTTGGTAGAGCACAGCGTTCGGGACGCTGGGGTCGGAGGTTCAAATCCTCTCATCCCGACCAATAGGTCAGTCAGGTAAAGCTGAATAGTTCTTACTAAACTACTATTCGGCTTTACTTTTTTTTTGTCCTTTTCTCTACAGCTTACAGGAAGATCCGTTTAATTTAAGAGGTTATATATACAAGAAACTCCGTATTACCTTTAGGTCCTTTTATTGGTGATTGGGTTATGTCTTCTACCTTGAGGTTTGCGTTTTCTGTAAAGTTGGTAATCTTATCAATTGCTTTTTGATGTAAGGCCGGGTCTGTAACGACTCCACCGGCATCCACATCATCCCGCGGCAACTCAAACTGAGGTTTGATGAGGGCGATAATCTGAACCTTGCTCGTGAAAAGGGGAAATACGGGGGGGAGGATCTTGGTAAGAGAGATAAAAGAAACATCAGTCACAACAAGGTCGAGCCTGGTATTCTGCAAATCGGCAAGGGTCAGTTTTCGGGCGTTGAACCGCTCTTTTACAACAACCCGTTCATCCTGACGTATTGTCCAGGAAAGTTGGCCATAGGCGACATCCACAGCAAAAACCTTACCTGCATTATGCTGAAGAAGACAATCAGTAAATCCTCCTGTTGAGGCACCGATATCAAGGCAGATATAATTTGCGGGATCAACATTGAAGTGCGCCAACCCCTTCGCAAGTTTTAATCCGCCGCGGGAAACATATTGTATTTTGTTTTTTAGTCTGATGTTGGCAGTTTCTGCTATGAGCTTTCCAGATTTATCGGAAATGCAATCATCAACATAAACTTCCCCAGCACCGATAAGGCCCCTGGCTGTGGCAAGGTCAGGAGCCATTTTTTTCTCAATCAGGAGCTGGTCTAAACGTGTTTTCAATGAAGCTTATGATTATCTGTCTTAAAGTTTCTATAAAGATTCCATTTTTTGGATAGCAGTTTGCGCCTCGGGAGTGGAAGCATGGGTTTTTATCAGTTTTTTGTAGATAACCCTGGCGGTTCCTGTGTCGGCAATTTTTTCAAAAGACATCGCCTGCTTTAACATCGCTTTAGGCGCGTATGGACTGTTTGAATGCTGCGAAATAATTTTTTGATAGTCCATAATAGCCTTATCAAATTTATTTTGCTGATAAAGACACTCACCCATCATAAAACGGCCCGCCGCAGCGTTTTCGCTGGAAGATTGATTAGCAGCTTGCTTGAAAACCTTATAGGCTTCCGCATACTTTCCACGTTGATACAGGTTTTTACCTTTGTTGAAACTATCCTCTTCAGGCATAGTTACTGTTGAAATTGCCCTTTGTTCTGTGTGTACAGAGGATCTGGTCTGAGGGCTTGGCTGGGGAGCTACTGGAGCTGTAGAAACTACTCTGCTGGCAGGTCCTTTCTGAA
>PDWJ01003281.1_pt1 | contig 15670 bp, 12 predicted proteins | sample 1430881 | NCBI WGS metagenome assembly PDWJ01 (sample SAMN01162460, study PRJNA174530) | Oral metagenome, whole genome shotgun sequencing project. | biome: Marine environment; feature: Marine mammal; material: Swab sample of the gingival sulcus; isolation source: swab sample of gingival sulcus... | reverse complement strand
CTTATTACGCCGATAGCGATGGATGCGGGTCTGCGTTTTGCTATTCGTGAGGGTGGCCGGACGGTAGGTGCTGGCGTTATCAGTGAAATTATTGCATAATACTTTATAACTTGCAAAGAGAGCACCCTGCCTCAACAGGCAGGGTGCTTTTTCTGTACAGGAACTGATTATGAGAGATATAATAACTCTTGCATGTGGAACATGTAAGCGTCGAAACTATACGACGACAAAAAACAAAAAAAATGCTCCGGGCAAGCTGGAGTTCAAAAAATATTGCCCGTTCTGCAGGACGCATACTCCACATAAGGAAACCAAGTAATGCATTGCAGGCCAGTAACTCGAATTGGTAGAGTGCCGGACTCCAAATCCGGAAGTTGGGGGTTCGAGTCCCTCCTGGCCTGCCATTGACATTTTGTTTCTTTACGCTATATTAGTAAGGCTGTGGTAAATAAACAGAATGGGGAAAGGAGTGTTGAGGTATGGGCGCAAAAAAGAAAAAAAATTTTGAGAAAAAGACAGCTCCATGGTTTGCTCCCTCGCAGATTAAGTTATTTGTCAGTGAAGTAAATGTAGAGTTTCAGAAAATAGTCTGGCCGGATAAAAAGGTTACTCTTGGGCTTACAGGAATTGTGATTGTTCTGTCCCTGGTTCTTTCCCTCTATCTGGGTGCGGTTGATATGCTTCTTGGCAGAGTGATATCGCATTTTCTCGGATAGCAGGGAATTCTTCTTTCCCGCTGTTGAAATTTAATCTTTTAAAAAAGTGATTTTCTATGGCAAGGCAATGGTACATTCTTCAGGTTCATTCCGGATTTGAGGAAAAGGTGAAAATAGCCCTTGAAGAAAAGATTAAAAAAGAAGGCCAGGAGGAGTTCTTTGGCGAAATCCTGGTTCCGACTGAGCAGGTTGTTGAGATGGTGAAGGGAGCCAGAAAAACATCCTCCCGGCGTTTCTTTCCCGGATATATGCTGGTGAGTATGGATCTCAACGATGTAACCTGGCATACCATTCGTGTCAATCATGTGGTTGGTTTCGTCGGAGATGATCGCAATCCGGTTCCTCTTTCCGACGAGGATGCCGGCAAGATAATCGGCAGGATACAGGATGGATCGGAGCGGCCAAGACCAAAAATCATGTTTGAAGTTGGTGAGGTTGTGCGCGTTATTGATGGGCCTTTCGCCAATTTCCAGGGAGTTGTTGATGAGGTTTTCCCTGATAAGGGACGGGTGAGGGTGATGGTTTCCATATTTGGAAGAGAGACCCCGGTCGAACTCGAATTTGTCCAGGTGACGAGTACGTAAACATATATTCACGGGTGATTGCCTTTTGGCGGATCACTATTACATGAGTGTTGGAGTAGAAAAATGGCAAAAAAAGAGATGGCATATATCAAGTTGCAGATTCCTGCCGGGAAAGCCAATCCCTCCCCTCCAGTTGGGCCTGCCCTGGGTCAGCATGGAGTTAATATTATGGAGTTCTGTAAAGCGTTTAACGCGAAAACGCAATCCCTCGGAGATACAATCGTGCCGGTGGTGATTACGGTATATCAGGACAGATCTTTCAGCTATATAACGAAAACCCCGCCCGCGTCGGTGCTGTTGCTCAAGGCCGCTGGTCTGGAGAAGGGGTCTGGAAATCCCAAGGCGGAACGGGTCGCTGAGCTGGGAAGGGATAAAATTCGGGAAATAGCCGAGATCAAGATGCCTGATCTCAATGCCTATGATGTTGAGAGTGCGATGAAGATTGTGGAAGGTACCGCGCGTTCAGCGGGGATTACTGTGGTAGACTGATAACAGCTAAACTTTATTACTGCTGTCAGGACAAGATCCTGAACAAGTAGGAGGCGGATATGCCGAAACACGGAAAAACATACAAAAACAAACGGGAAGCGATAGATCGTACAACCCTGCAGAGTCTTGAAGATGGAATACAGACGGTCATAGACTCTGCCTATGCCAAATTTGACGAGACTTTTGATGTGGCGGTTAAGCTTGGTGTTGATCCCCGCCATGCGGACCAGATGATTCGTTCCTCTGTCTCTCTGCCCCATGGCAACGGGAAGGTTACCAGGGTTCTTGTCTTTGCCAAGGGGCCAAAGGAAGCAGAGGCAAAAGAGGCTGGAGCCGATTATGTCGGCGGAGACGATCTTGTTGAGAAGATTAAGGATGGTTGGCTTGAGTTCGATAAAACGGTGGCGACTCCTGATATGATGGCAGTTGTCGGTAAAATTGGTCGGATATTGGGGCCGAGAAACCTTATGCCGAATGCAAAGCTGGGAACGGTGACCATGGATGTTGCCAATGTCATTAGGGAAATTAAAGCAGGCAAGGTTGATTTTCGGGTGGACAAGGCCGGAATTATTCATGCTGGAATCGGCAAGATCTCTTTTGGCCCTGAAAAACTTGCTGAAAACCTTATCGCCTTTGTCCAGCGACTGATTCAGTTGAAACCGTCCAGCAGCAAGGGCTTGTATTTACGATCCATTACTGTTTCTTCAACAATGGGACCAGGGGTGAAACTTGATCCCGTTGCGTTGAGGGCGATGATCAAATAACCGTTGTTGTGCTTATCTTCAGTAGCACAGCATAAAAAAATTGTATTGGTCGAAGACAGCAGGGACCTGAGGTTTAATCGTCGAAGTTTTGACAACCTGCCGAGACGTTTTGATAAGTTTTGTTACTCTCTTACCAATAAAGTAACTGCTGTTTCGAATACTGTTAATCATTAGAAAAAGGAGGATTGCTTTGAATCGTAGTGAAAAGGTGGCAATCGTCTCGGAACTCAACGAATTGTTTTCCCGGGCAAAGCTTACTGTTGTCGCTGATTATTGTGGTTTAAAGGTTTCTGAATTTCAGAAGGTTCGTGTTGAGCTGAAGCAGTGTGATTCAGAAGTCCGGGTGGCAAAGAATACTCTCCTGAAACGGGCAGTTGCAGATACTGATTTATCAGAGCTGAGTGACGATTTCACCGGCACTACCGCTGTGGTCACAGCATATTCAGATCCTGTGGGGCCCGCGAAGGCCATAACCAAGTTTGCAAAGGAATATGATACCTTTGTCATCCGTTCTGCCGCCCTTGATGGGGAGAAGATTTCCGTTGATGATTTACGGGCGCTCTCCAAGTTGCCAACAAAAGAGGTGCTGCTTGGTCAGTTGCTGTCAACGTGGTCTAATGTTCCTGCCGGTCTTGTTCAGGTTCTCAGTGCAGTTCCGCGAAACTTCGGCTATGCGTTGCGTGCTGTTCAGGAACAAAAGGAAAAAGCCGCTCACTAATCTGGTGAAAATCAATATTTATTATTAGAAAGAGGTAATTATTATGGCTGTAACAAAAGAAGAGGTAATTGATTTTATTGCGAACATGTCTGTCCTTGAGCTTTCTGAGCTGATCAAGGAGTTTGAAGAAAAATTCGGGGTATCTGCTGCCGCTCCGGTCGCGGTTGCTGCTGCCGGTGCTGTTGCCGGTGATGCTCCTGTTGCTGAAGAGAAGACAGAGTTTGATGTGGTTCTCGCAGAGGTTGGTGGAGAGAAGATTAAGGTTATCAAGGAAGTTCGTGGCGTAACCGGACTTGGCTTAAAAGAGGCAAAAACACTTGTGGAAAGTGCTCCTGCTCCAGTGAAGGAGGGAGTCAGCAAGGAAGAAGCTGAGGAGATCAAAGGAAAGCTTGAAGGGGTTGGGGCAAAAGTTGAGGTTAAATAGCTGCTCCCTGTAACTGCTCCTTATATTGAGCAGTGAGACAATTTTGATGAACACACGCTATGGGCAAAGCCTGTAGCGTGTTCTGCGTTGTGGAAAAAGGGGTATTAAGCAAGGCTGTCTTGTGGTGATAGTTTGGTAATTTTGTTTTAAATCCCGGGTGGTTACTCTCTTTTCTCTATGGTTCAGAGGGAAAAAGAGGGTGCATTCGAGGCAAAATTGCACATTTTTTTTACCTGGATTGCTGGTGATCAGGCTGCTTGCCGGAGACGATTTGGAGAGGAAATGCGCAGCTATCTTGTCCGGTTCGAAACGAATCGCAAGGCCAAAAACAGGTGATTTTTTGTCCTTTGGCTGTGACTGTTTACCACCAGCGGCAAATCAGGTGCAGGGACGTTATTGGTGTAGTTGAATTATTCGGACAATTTTGAGGAAAAATATGGAAAGAGTACGGAAGAGCTTTGCAAAAGTAGACAGTTTGCTTGAACCGCCGCATCTGATATCTATGCAGCGTATTTCCTATGATAAATTCCTGCAGAAGGACATCGCTCCTGAAAATCGGCAGGATATCGGCTTGCAGGGGATACTGAAGAATGTTTTTCCAATTAATGATTTTAATGGCAACTGCTCTCTTGAATTTGTTCGATATACTTTTGGAGAGCCCAAATACACGGTGCAGGAGTGTCTTCAGCGTGGCATGAGTTATGAAATCCCTCTGAAGATAGTCGTTCGCCTGATTACCTTTGATGTCGATGCCGAAACGGAAGCACGATCGATTCGTGACATTAAGGAACAGGAAGTTTTTCTGGGATCAATTCCTCTGATGAGCGGCGAGGGCGTTTTTATCATCAATGGTACTGAGAGGGTTATTGTCTCGCAATTGCAGCGTTCTCCAGGTCTTTTCTATTCGCATGATAACGGTAAAAGCCATTCCAGTGGTAAACTTCTCTATTCTGCCCGGATCATTCCAGTGCGTGGTTCATGGATTGATCTTGAGTTTGATGTCAAGGATGTCCTTCATGTGAGAATTGACCGGCGAAGAAAATTTCCTGTTACCACCCTGCTGAAGGCAATAGGTTACAGCGCCGAAGAGCTTTTGGAACAGTTTTATCAGTTGCGTACTGTTGTTTGGGAAAACGATGAATACAAGATCAGTTTTGATGGGGAATTACTGAAAGACCAGCGACTTGAGCATGATTTGATTAATCCTGCCGATGGAGAGGTTCTTGCGAAAAAGGGGAAAAAAATATCACGGGCCTTGTGCAGGCGAATCTCTGCCGCCGGAATTGAGTCTATAGCTATTTCTGCTGAGAGGATTGTCGGGCAGCTCTTGGCAAAAAGTGTTGTTCATCCGGAAACTGGAGAGATTTTTGCGACCTGCAACACCGAAATCTCCGATGCCCTGCTCGAGTCATTCAGGGAGGCTGGGGTCAAGAGCTTTCAGGTTTTGCATATAGATGGGGTTCATTGCTCTGACTCTTTTAGTAAAACCCTTGCCCTTGATAAGGTTAAAGATACTGAAGAGGCACAAATAGAGATTTATCGGCGATTGCGTCCTTCCAGCCCGCCGACGCCGGAGGTGGCAGAAAACTTTTTTAACAATCTGTTTTTCAATATGGATACCTATGACCTTTCCGAGGTCGGAAGGTACAAGATCAATGCCAAGCTCGGGCTTGATGTTGATATTGCCAACAGAGCCTTGACTCCCGAGGATATCCTGCTTGCTGTTCGTTATCTTATGAAGATTAAGGATAGCCAGGGAAAGGTTGATGACATAGATCATCTTGGAAACCGACGAGTCAGGACGGTGGGAGAACTGGTTGAAAACCAGTATCGTGTCGGCTTGGTCCGGATGGAGAGAACGATCAAGGAACGGATGAACATGCAGGATGTAGAGACACTCATGCCCTACGATCTTGTCAATCCAAAGCCGATTACCGCAGCGATAAAAGAGTTTTTCGGAACCAGTCAGCTTTCTCAGTTTATGGATCAGACCAATCCTCTTTCCGAGGTAACGCACAAGCGCCGGCTTTCTGCTCTCGGGCCGGGAGGATTGTCCAGGGAAAGGGCTGGTTTTGAAGTGCGGGATGTCCATCCGACTCACTATGGGAGGATATGTCCGATTGAGACCCCGGAGGGCCCAAATATTGGCCTTATTGTCTCTCTTGCAATCTACGCCAATGTCAATCCCTATGGTTTTATAGAGACACCATATCGGGTAGTGAAGGATCGTATTGTCCTTGATGAAGTAAAATATCTCAGTGCCCTGCAGGAGAGAAAAGAGTTTATCGCTCCGGCTCTCACTGATGTTGATAGCAACAAGCGGATTATTCCTGATTCCCTGATTGTCAGGGAGGAAGGAGAGGTTTCCGCTACCGCCGCGGAAAATGTCAGCTACCTCGATATTGCTCCCAATCAGATGATTTCGGTTGCGGCATCCCTTGTTCCCTTTCTCGAAAATGATGACGCCAACCGGGCGTTGATGGGCTCTAACATGCAGCGTCAGGCTGTTCCTCTGCTTGTTACCAGTGCCCCGCTGGTTGGAACGGGTATGGAGCGTTTTGTCGCCCGCGACTCTGGTGCCTGCCTGCTGAGTGCCGGCAGTGGTGTGGTCGAGGAGGCAGATTCCAACCGGATTGTTGTTCGTTATGATACGCCCGGAACAGCCGGCTATGAGACCGGAGTTGCGGTATATCGTCTGGAGAAATATAAAAAATCCAACCAGAATACCTGCTTTAACCAGCATCCAATTGTCGTGCCCGGTTCCCGGATAGAAGCGGGCACGGTGCTGGCAGATGGCCCTTCCTGTGAATCTGGCGAGCTGGCAATAGGAAAGAATGTTACTATCGCCTTTATGCCCTGGCGCGGATTCAACTTTGAGGATTCCATCCTGGTTAACGAGAGGCTCCTTAAGCAGGATACCTTTACCTCGGTTCATATCGAAGTCTTTGAGACCATGGCACGGGACACCAAGCTGGGCAAGGAAGAGATTACCCGCGATATTCCTAACGTCAGCGAGGAGACTTTACGCAATCTCGATGAATCCGGCATTATCCGTATTGGCGCCGAGATAAAGGCCGGAGATACCCTGGTCGGAAAGGTCACTCCCAAAGGAGAAACCGTTCTTTCTCCTGAGGAAAAGCTGCTTCGCGCCATCTTCGGAGAAAAGGCCCAGGATGTAAAAGACACCTCGTTACGGGTTCCTCCCGGGGTCTCGGGGGTGGTTATTGACGCCAAGGTATTTTCGAGAAAGGGCGTTGATAAGGACGAACGCTCGCTGTTGATTGAGGATATGGAAATTGAGCGGCTTAATCAGGATAAAAATGATGAGCTGCGCAGTCTCAAGCGCGGGGTCTGCAATGAAATAGGAGAGATTGTCGCCGGGCGGACGGCAAAGGTAAATCTTTGCGCGCCAAACGGTGATGTTGTTGTTGCCCTGGGTAAGAAAATTAAGGCAGAAGATGCGATTCATATCGGTTTTGCAGCTCTTAAGACAGCAGAGTTTTCCGAGCGGGCAAAGTTTGTTGACAGGATCGAAGATGTCTATGAGCGTTATGAAAAACAGGCCAGGCTTGTCTCTGCCCGTTACGATGGCATGATTGAACGGATGAAAAAGGGTGATGATCTTCCGCCGGGTGTCGTCAAGATGGTCAAGGTCTATATTGCTATCAAACGAAAGCTTTCTGTCGGCGATAAAATGGCCGGACGACATGGCAACAAGGGGGTTGTCTCCAGAATCCTGCCAGAGGAGGATATGCCTTTTTTTGCAGACGGGACAACCGTTGATATCGTTCTTAATCCTCTTGGAGTGCCCTCCCGGATGAATATTGGTCAGGTCCTTGAGGTTCATCTCGGTTTTGCCGCAAAAAAACTTGGAGAGCAGCTGGAGAGTCTTGCCCAGAAAGCCGCAGTGGAAGAGATCAGGGCCAAGATGCAGCATATTTATTCTGCGTCGGAATATACAAGACTTACTGCCGGCAAGAGTGATATCGAGATAATCGAGTGGGCGAGGAGGCATTGTGAGGGGGTTCATATGGCCACGCCGGTTTTCGATGGCGCCCCTGAGGAATCTATCCGGCAGCTGCTGGTCGAGGCGGGGCTCGATGAGGTCGGACAATCACAGCTTTACGACGGATTGACCGGTCAGCCATTTGCCAATAAGGTTACTGTTGGCGTGATGTATATGCTCAAGCTTCATCATCTGGTTGACAACAAGATCCATGCCCGGTCAACAGGTCCGTATTCTCTCGTTACTCAGCAGCCGTTGGGCGGCAAGGCGCAATTTGGCGGCCAGCGGTTGGGTGAAATGGAGGTGTGGGCGATGGAGGCCTATGGCGCCGCCTATACACTCAAAGAGTTTCTGACCGCCAAATCTGATGATGTTGAAGGGCGGACGGCGATGTATGAACGTATCGTAAACGGGAAGAACTTTCTGACTACTGGTTTGCCGGAGTCTTTCAATGTTCTTGTCAAGGAGCTTCAGGCCCTTTGTTTGAACATGGAGCTGATAGAAGAGTAGATAGATGTCACGTTGCCGCCGGAAAGGATTTTATCATTATTTTCGGCAATGCAATTGATTGAGAGACGATGTTTTTCTCCCTCTTTGTGGGGATGAGTATATAAAGGAGAGGTGATTTCGTGGAAGAATTATTCAATTTTTTTCAAAAACCCAAAGCTCCGGTTTTATTTAAAAATGTCAAGATTTCTCTCGCTTCGCCTGAGAAAATAATGGATTGGTCGCACGGAGAGGTAAAAAAACCGGAGACCATTAACTACCGAACCTTCAAGCCGGAACGGGATGGTCTGTTCTGTGCCAAAATATTTGGTCCTGTTAAGGACTTTGAGTGTAATTGCGGAAAATATAAACGGATGAAGCATCGCGGGGTTGTCTGCGAAAAATGTGGAGTTGAAGTTATCCAGTCAAAGGTCCGCCGCGAGAGACTGGGACATATAAAACTCGCTGCTCCGGTTGCTCATATCTGGTTTCTGAAAAGTTTACCGTCCAAGATCGGAGCGGTACTCGATATGACCCTGAAGCAGCTGGAGAAGATTCTCTATTTTGAGCAGTATGCGGTTGTTGAATCAGAGACCGAAGCACTTCGTCCGGGGGAAACCCTCACAGAAGAGAAGTATCGTCAGGCCCTGGAGCAATATCCAGGGAAATTTCGGGTGGGAATCGGCGCAGAAGCGATACGTGAGTTGCTCGCTTCACAGAATCTGGAGAAGCTCTCCGAGCAGCTTCGCCAGGAAATGGCTGCCACCAACTCGCAGACAAAACGTCAGAAACTTGGCAAGCGGCTTTTTATTATCGAAGCGTTTCGTGATTCGGGTAACCGGCCGGAATGGATGATCCTGGAGGTCATTCCGGTACTGCCCCCCGATCTTCGTCCTCTGGTGCCGCTTGAGGGTGGCCGCTTTGCAACTTCTGATCTAAACGATCTGTATCGCCGCGTAATCAATCGGAATAACCGTTTAAAGCGTCTGCTTGAACTTGATGCCCCGGACATTATTATCCGCAATGAAAAAAGGATGTTGCAGGAGGCTGTTGATGTTCTTTTTGATAATGGCCGGAGAGGAAGGGTCATTACCGGAGGCAATCAGCGTCCACTGAAATCGCTTTCGGACATGCTGAAAGGAAAGCAGGGTCGGTTTCGGCAAAATCTTCTCGGCAAGCGGGTTGATTACTCCGGTCGTTCGGTTATTGTCGTTGGCCCACATCTTCGTTTGCATCAGTGTGGAATTCCTAAAAAAATGGCCCTGGAGCTGTTTAAGCCCTTTATCTATAACAAGCTTGAATGGAAGGGGCTTGCCTCAACGATCAAGTCTGCCCGGAAGATGGTGGAACGGGAAGACCGGGTTGTCTGGGACCTTCTCGATGAGGTGGTTACAGAGTATCCTGTTATCCTTAACCGGGCACCGACCCTGCACCGTCTTGGTATGCAGGCTTTTGAGGCGGTGCTGATTGAGGGAAAGGCGATTCAGCTCCATCCTCTGGTCTGTGCCGCTTTTAACGCCGACTTTGATGGTGACCAGATGGCGGTACATGTCCCGCTTTCGGTTGAGGCGCAGGTTGAGGCTCGGGTGTTGATGATGTCAACCAACAACATCCTCTCCCCCGCCAATGGAGAGCCGATTATTATCCCTTCCCAGGATATCGTTCTGGGCCTTTATTATATGACACGCGAACGCCTGAACGTTGTTGGCGAGGGCAAGGTCTTCAGTTCGGTAGAGGAGGCGCGGATCGCCTATGACTATGACGAGGTTCATCTGCAGGCGAAAATCAAGGTTCGTATGCACCAGAAGGGCGAAGACGACGATGGCAACCCCTCGAGTGGGTACGAGCTGGTCGAAACAACAATGGGACGGGTCATACTTGGCGAGCTCCTTCCTGATTCCGTTGCGTTTGCCGAGATAAACAAGGTGCTGAACAAAAAGGCAATTGCCGCCCTGATTGACCATGTCTATCGTCACGCCGGAACCAAGGATACCGTTATTCTTGCCGACCGCCTGAAAGATACCGGATATGAATATGCGACACGGGCCGGAATCTCTATCTGTGTCAATGATATGAAGATACCGGATCAGAAAGAAAAGCTTATTGCTGATGCCGAAAGGGAAGTGGCGACCATTGAGCGGCAGTATATTGATGGCCTTATCACCTCCGGAGAAAAGTACAACAAGGTTGTTGACTGCTGGTCAAGAGCAAGCGAGGATGTTGCCAATGCGATGATGGATGAGATTCGTGTCGAGAGTGCCATTGATCGTGACGGGAATAAGGTGGAGACACCCAGTTTTAATCCTATTTTTATTATGGCGGATTCCGGTGCAAGAGGATCGCGGGATCAGATCCGACAGCTTGCCGGTATGCGGGGGTTGATGGCAAAACCGAGTGGAGAGATTATCGAGATCCCGATTAAGGCGAATTTCCGTGAAGGGCTGGGGGTTTTGGAGTATTTCACCTCCACGCATGGTGCCCGTAAAGGTCTTGCTGATACTGCATTGAAAACAGCAAACTCCGGTTATCTGACTCGTCGTCTGGTAGATGTGGCCCAGGAGTCAACTATCGTTATGAAGGATTGTTTGACCCTTGATGGTATTATTGCCGAACCCTTGATGGACGGAGGGGAGATTATTGTACCGCTTGGAGATCGTATTCTTGGCCGGGTCGCGCTTGAGGATGTTGTTGATCCCTATGACGAAGAGGATGTCCTGGTCAAGGCCGGAGAAGAGATTGATGAGGACAAGGTTGCGCTTATAAACGAAAAAGGTGTTGACCGGGTCGCGATACGTTCGGTGCTCAGTTGCAGGGCCAGACGTGGTGTCTGCGCAGCCTGTTATGGCCGGGATCTGGGGCGGGGCCATATGGTCAATATTGGCGAGGCCATTGGCGTTATCGCGGCCCAGTCGATTGGAGAGCCTGGAACACAATTGACCATGCGGACCTTTCATGTTGGTGGTGCCGCCAGCAGATCAGTCGAACAGGCTGAGATCAAGACCAATCTCGGCGGGAAGGTAAATTTTAGCAATCTGCATACGGTAACCAACGCTGAAGGCAAGCAGATTGTCATGAATCGAAGCGCTGTTGTCACCATCAAAGATAAACAGGATCGGGATCGGGAGCGTTTTAAAATCAACTATGGCGCACAGCTGAATGTGCAGCAAGGTGAAGAAGTCGAGCGTGATACTGTCCTTGCAAGTTGGGACGCCTATACCATCCCTATCGTTGCTGAAGTTGGCGGGATTATCAAGTACGGTGATATCGTTGAAGGGGTGACCATGCAGGAGAAGGTTGACCCTGTAACTGGGCAGGCTTCTCTCGTTATTGTGCAGACCCAAGCAGGGGCACAGCTTAACCCTCGAATTTCCGTGAAGAATCCTAAAGGACGAACCAAAAAACTCAAAGACAGTGATGCGTATGCCCGCTATACCTTGCCGGTGGGGTCAATTATCTCTGTTACAGAAGGTGATGAGATAGAGCCGGGTGAAATTGTTGGTAAAATTCCTAGGGAGACCACTAAGACAAAAGATATTACCGGTGGTTTGCCGAGAGTTGCCGAGCTGTTTGAAGTGCGGAAACCAAAAGATCCTGCAATCATCAGTCATATCGACGGACGGGTCAGTTTTGGTAAGGAACTGAAAGGAAAACGCCGTATTGTCATAACCCCTGAATTTGGTGAGCCGGAAGAGTATCTGGTGCCAAAGGTCAAGCACATTATTGTCCATGAGGGCGATTATGTTCAGGCGGGAGAGCCCCTGATGGAAGGATCTGTAGTGCCAAATGACATTCTGGCTGTCCTTGGTATCAAGGAACTTGCGAAATTTCTGGTCAATGAAATCCAGGAAGTATATCGACTTCAGGGGGTAAAGATCAATGACAAGCATATTGAAGTCATTGTTCGCCAGATGTTGAAGCGGGTTATGATTACCGATGCCGGTGAATCCAGGTTTATGATTGGCGAGCAGGTAGAGTTGTGGAAGTTTGAAGAGGAACGTGACAAACTGATGGCGGAAGGGAAGCGGCCGGCCGTTGCAGAGCCTCTGCTTCTCGGAGTAACCAAGGCATCACTTTCGACAGAGAGCTTTATTTCCGCGGCCTCGTTCCAGGAGACAACGAAGGTCCTGACCAATGCGGCTGTTGCCGGTCGGGTTGACGAGCTGGCTGGGTTGAAGGAAAATGTTATTATGGGGCGGCTGATTTCCGCTGGAACGGGTCTTCAGAAAAATCAATAATTGAGTGAAAGTGGGGTTTTTTCCTTGACATTTCTTCTGTGCTGAGGTAGTTTCCTTCACTTTCGTGTTTATAGGATGTGTTCGAAGGATATCGAGTGATAATTATATTTGTAAACAGAGGTGGGTAATTTCATGCCAACAATAAATCAACTGGTACGAAAAGGGCGAAAAAAGTCTGAAAAGAAGACCAATACGCCTGCTCTGAAAGGTTCTCCGCAAAAGCGCGGGGTCTGTGTGAGGGTATATACTACCACTCCGAAAAAACCTAATTCCGCCTTGCGTAAAGTTGCGAGGGTCCGCTTGACCAACGGGATTGAGGTGACATCATATATCCCGGGAATTGGCCATAATCTGCAGGAACACTCTGTTGTTATGATTAGGGGTGGAAGGGTAAAAGACCTTCCAGGGGTTCGTTATCATATTATTCGAGGTACTCTTGATACACTGGGGGTCTCAGATCGTCGTCAGGGACGCTCCAAGTACGGCGCGAAAAAGCCATCCTGATAGTTTCTACGTAATGAGGAAATAGATGTCGAGAAGAAGAACTGCTGAAAGACGCCCGATTGATCCTGATCCACGTTATAACAGTGTGCTGGTAACCAAGTTTACTAATGGCCTTATGGAAAGGGGGAAAAAGACCCTTGCCCAGCGAATTTTCTATGATGCGATGGATATCGTTGCGTCGAAGGTTAAGGATGAGGAGCCGCTTGCTGTTTTCGAAGAGGCCATGGAGAAGGTACGCCCCAAGGTTGAGGTGAAATCAAGACGCGTTGGCGGAGCAACATATCAGGTGCCGATGGAGGTGCGACAGACTCGTCGTAATGCCCTGGCCATACGCTGGATAATTGGTTATGCGCAATCCCGTTCAGGGCGGTCAATGTCAGAAAAACTGGCCGCAGAGCTGATTGACGCCTATAACAATCGTGGTGCGGCGGTGAAAAAGCGCGATGATACGCATCGCATGGCGGAAGCGAACAAGGCGTTTGCGCATTATCGCTGGTAGACTTTTTTAGAAAAATGGGGCTGGCGGTAATCTTTTGAACAGGAGGGTTTATGGCAGCCCCAAGATCGTTGTCTGAGGTTCGTAATATCGGGATAATGGCCCATATTGATGCCGGAAAGACAACAACAACAGAAAGAATCCTGTATTATACGGGAAAATCCTATAAACTGGGTGAAGTTCATGATGGCACCGCCGTTATGGACTGGATGGAGCAGGAACAGGAGAGGGGAATTACCATAACTTCTGCGGCAACGACCTGCTTCTGGAAAGACAAAAAAATAAATATTATTGATACCCCCGGGCATGTCGATTTCACTGTTGAAGTAGAGCGCTGCCTGCGGGTGCTGGACGGAGCTGTAGCGGTTTTCTGTGCGGTTGGCGGGGTTGAACCCCAGTCAGAAACTGTCTGGCGACAAGCCGACAGGTACAGGATTCCAAGGATTGCATTCGTCAACAAGATGGATCGGGTTGGGGCTGATTTTCCCCGTTGTCTTGATATGATCGAGACACGTCTTGGGGCAAATCCTCTTGCCTTGCAGATACCAGCCGGCAAAGAGGCTGGTTTTGAAGGAATACTTGATCTGATAGAACAGAAACTGCTTGTCTTTAACGAGCAGAGCCTTGGTCAGGATATGGAGGCTCGGGAAATTCCTGATCACTATTTGCAAGAGTTCACGGCCGCACGTATGATGCTCCTCGAGAAGTTGGCCGACTTCGATGAGGAAATCATGGATAAATATTTAAACGATACGCCTGTATCTTCGCCGGAACTATATGATGTTATCAGAAGGTTGACATTGTCTCTTGATATCGTTCCTGTATTGTGTGGGAGCGCTTTCAAGAACAAGGGGGTTCAACCTCTTCTTGATGCGGTTGTGAGTTATCTCCCTTCTCCACTTGATGTGGGGGATGTGGAAGGTGTGGATGCAAAAGGGGAAGCCGTTGTCCGCAAAACCGGTAACGGGGAGAAGTTTTCCGGGCTTGTCTTTAAGCTGATGTTTGACGCATTCGTTGAAAATCTGGCCTTTTTTCGTGTCTATTCAGGGCAAATCGCTGTCGGAGACAAGGTGTATAATCCTGTGAAGAAAAAACAGGAAAAAATCTCCAAGATCATGCGATTACATGCCAACAAGCGTGAAGAGGTTCAGCAGGTTTCAGCGGGAGATATCGCAGCACTCGCCGGACTGAAATTTACCACAACCGGTGATACTCTCTGTGCCAAGGGAGACTATATTGTTCTAGACAGTATGGAGTTTCCTGAACCGGTTATCGGGGTTGCGATAGAACCTCAGAGCAAGGCGGAAGAGAAAAACCTGGAAGATGCTTTGGCCCGGATCTCCCTTGAAGATCCTTCTTTCTCGGTGAGCAGGGATGCGGACACTGGTCAGAAAATTATTCGGGGAATGGGTGAGCTGCATCTGGAGATTATTGTTGATCGCCTGATAAATGAGTTCAAGGTGGCGGCAAAGGTTGGTCTTCCCCAGGTGGCCTATAAGGAGACAATAACCTGTCAAGGCCAGGCAGAGGGGCGCTTTGAGCAGCCGGCAGGCGGCAAGACGCAGTATGGCCATGTAGTTCTGGCGATTGAGCCCCTTGCCCGGGGAGCAGGGCTGGAATTTGTCAATGAGGTGGACGAAGAGACAATTCCCGGCCAGTTCCTTGCCGCAGTGGAGAGAGGAGTGGTTGATACCCTCGATTCCGGACCCCTTATTGGTTATCCCTTGACAGACGTCAGGGTTCGGCTGGTTGGTGGTTCGTATCATGAGGAAGACTCCACAGAGATGGCCTTTGGCGTGGCAGCAGCCGTTGCGATAAGGAGATCCGCTTCCGAGGCTGCGCCGGCACTGTTGGAGCCGATAATGAACCTTGAAGTTATTACTCCGGAAGAGTATGTCGGAGATGTTATCTCTGATATAAACTGCAAACGCGGGCGCATTGTCGGGGTTGAAGCAGAAGGAGTCTTGCAGGTGTTGCGGGCCGAGGTGCCGCTGGCAGAGATGTTTGGGTATTCAACATCTTTGAGATCAGCGACGCAGGGCAGGGCAAATTTCAGTATGCAGTTGAAGCAGTATGATGTCGTGCCTGAACAAAAGGCAGCGAAAATAATAAAAAAGATCAGAGGGATTTGATACTCTGCAAATGTGAGGACGTACAATGTCAAAGGAAAAATTTGAAAGGACAAAACCGCATGTCAATGTTGGCACTGTTGGGCATATTGACCATGGTAAAACCACATTGACCGCTG
>PDWJ01003280.1_pt1 | contig 15671 bp, 10 predicted proteins | sample 1430881 | NCBI WGS metagenome assembly PDWJ01 (sample SAMN01162460, study PRJNA174530) | Oral metagenome, whole genome shotgun sequencing project. | biome: Marine environment; feature: Marine mammal; material: Swab sample of the gingival sulcus; isolation source: swab sample of gingival sulcus... | reverse complement strand
TCAACTGGCTGATTGCTTGTACCCACTGCATAAAGCAAGCTTTGAACGCTTTGGGATCGATTCTGGCAAAGACCCGCTCGAAGGTATCCGCAGAGGGAACTCCATGCGGCAGTTTCAAAAACGTCTTGAACCATTCATGCCTGGCTTGACCGAATTCGTAAATATGGGTGAAGCTGCCAGCGTTACAAATTACCGCACAAATCGCAATCGTGATAATATCGATGAGTCTGTGCCGTTTATTCTCCCTTCCCGGATCTGTCAGGTTTGCAAAATGGTTTGGGATAGACGGACGTTGATCTTTTTTCATGTGTGCACTCCTTGAAATTATCAACAATTTCAATGGGTAGCACACTTTCAAAGAACAGTCTATGTTTTTACTGCCTGTTTTTGTCCCTTTTTCCAAATGCGGTTACCTTGGCGAGGCAATCAACCGCCCCGAGCCCAACAGCACAATTTGTGCCACCGATTCAGGTTGCTGAAAATGCGGTGGCTTTTCCGTCTCGCCTTTCGGCCTTGACATCACCCTTAAAAAACCTCATAGTGAATTTCTAGTGGAAACTGGCGGTGCGTACCGACCAGACCCTCGGTTGTTATCTCCGTAACCGTCAGATCCGGCCGGTTCAAAGCCCCTTCCGGTCTGGTTTATATGGCAATCTGTTCGCATTCCGGGCGTTTCAAACCGGGCAGACAGAATTTTTTGCCCGCGCTCACCAACACAATGAGGGTCAAATGCAGTGCCGTATTGTCTATATGAGGTGCGACCCGTGATTAAACGAATTCTGGTAGGCTTGGGTGGGACCCCATTCACGAGAGTAAGTACACACCGTGCAACGGAGCTGGCACGCATTCACGATGCCCAGACCACCGGTGTTACCGTGGTGGATCTGGGTAAACTCGGCAAAGTGGGCCCGGTGCCGCCGGGCGCCGGTATCTACGCCAAACGCATGCGCGAACGACAGGCACAGGTAACCCGGGAAGGCATCGAAGCCGCCGTTGCCGCTTTCAAAGAACACTGCAGCACAAATCGGGTTCTTTGCCGTCGCATTGAGTATGAACAAAAGGATCCGTTTACGGCCATGATCGCCGAAGCCCGCTACAACGACCTGACCATATTCGGGTTGCGCAGCATCTTCGATTACGGATTTACCAGCGATCCGGACAAAGCCATCATCAAGCTCGTCACCCAGGGTGTTAGACCCATTTTGGCTGTCAGCGAAAGATATCGGCCCGTCAAAAAGGCCCTCGTGGCATATAGCGGCTCCATGGAATCGGCCAAAGCCATCCGCCATTTCCTGCACCTGAAACCCTGGCCGGACGTCCGGCTCCATCTGGTCCATTTTAAGGAGGGCCGCAATCCGCCGTCCTTCCTCCTAAAAGATGCAGCGGAATTTTGCCAGGACCACGGTTTCGAGGTCCAGACCGACATGGTGGACGGTCAGGCCCGTTCGGATCTGTTGCCCTATGCCCAGGACATCGATGCCGACCTCATCGTGATGGGAAACAGCGTCCATAAAACGATGATCAAAAAACTGTTGGGCGATACGGTATTGGAAACCATCAAATCGGCTGATCGCCCCCTTTTCCTGTCACAATAAATTATGGCCCATTCGCACCCATCTTCCGAGCATGCAACCGGGTACTCACGGTTGGGCCTCGTCTCGGCTGCCATTCCCCTGATTTTGTTCGCCGGATTGTGTATGGCCTGGCCCCAGGTCAAACAGGGCGTTGTACATACGGTTGAATGGCCCTGGATGAGCGCCCTGAACCTTGATCTGCGATTCAGGCTCGACGGATTGAGCCTCCTGTTCGGCCTGATCGTCACCGGCGCCGGCCTGCTGGTCACAACCTTCGCGTCCGGATACATGGCCGGCCACCCCCATACGGGGCGTTTTTTCTTTTTTCTGCAAACCTTCATGCTGGCCATGCTGGGGATCGTCATGGCGGACAATCTCCTGTTGCTGTTCGTCTTCTGGGAGGCCACCACGATCCTGTCCTACCTGTTGATCGGCTTCGACCACGAATCCGCAACCGCCCGCGCCAACGCCAAGCAGGCGATCCTGATCACCGGTGCCGGGGGGCTGGCCCTTCTGGTGGGTATTTTGCTGTTACAGGCCGCCGGCGGATCGCTGGTCCCCAGCCATTGGATGACAGCGGGACACGGTATCCGGCAGCATCCTTTCTACCCATGGATATTTGTGTTATTCATGTTCGGGGCCATGACCAAATCGGCCCAGATTCCGTTTCACTTCTGGTTGCCCAATGCCATGAGCGCCCCCACGCCCATCAGTGCCTTTCTCCATGCCGCCACCATGGTGAAAGCCGGCATTTATTTGCTGATGCGCCTGCATCCCCTGATGGGTGGCACAACGCTGTGGATGAGCAGCCTGGTGATTGTCGGCGGCATCACCGCCATTTGGGGTGCCTTACAGTCTTTGGGGCCCTGCGATCTCAAACGCATATTGGCCTATACCACCATCATGGCCTTGGGTATCCTGACCATGTTGCTCGGCGGGGACAGCACCGCATCACTGACCGCCGCGACGACCTTTCTGCTGGTCCATGCCCTGTACAAGGCGGCCCTGTTTCTGGCCGTCGGCAGCATCGACCATCAAACCGGCACCCGCCTTCTCGATCGCTTGGGCGGTTTGCGGCGCAACATGCCGTTCACCGCCGTGGCCGTTGCCGCGGCCACGTTCTCCATGGCCGGATTTCCCCTCTTTTTCGGATTCGTGGGTAAAGAGATCATGTATCAGGGAGCGCTGTCCGAAGGAGCGTTTCCCCATTTTGCCACGACCATCGCCCTGCTTTCCAACGCCTTGATGACCGCCGTGGCCGGCACCATTTTGCTGGCCCCGTTTATCGGCAGCCGCCCCGATGCCTTAAAGGCCGTTCGGGAGGCGCCGTGGACCATGCGATGCGGTCCTGTCATTATGGGCGGACTCTGCCTGCTTTTTGGAATTATTCCCGGATGGGTGTCGAAAAACCTGGTCCAACCGGCACTGAACAGCTTTTCCATGGTCGATGAGCAGGTGCATCTGGCCATTTTTCACGGCTTCAACCTGCCGCTGCTGCTCAGCGTCTTGACCCTCACCCTGGGCGGGCTGGTCTACCTTTTCCGCAGGCCCCTGGGCAGCGCCCTGAATACCGCCCTGGACCGGATTCCGATGAGCGCCCAACGCGGCTATGATATCGGGCTGGATCTGTTCCTGGCGTTGGCCCGCCGGCTGGCCGGCGGCCTGCAAAACGGATCGCTGCATCGCTACCTGCTGACGATCATCGGGGTGTTCGCTCTGATCACCGCTGCCGTCTGGTGGACCGATGGCAATGGCATGCCAGGAGCATTCCCACAACCGGATCTGCCCCTGTCCCACTGGCTGCTGGTGGCGGTGATGATGGCAGCCGTCGGTGTTGTGGTGGTCGCCCGCTCCCGAATCCTGGCGATCGGGGCGTTGGGGGTCATCGGAGGCGGTGCGGCCCTTGTCTTTCAGGTGTATGGCGCGCCGGACCTGGCCCTGACCCAGTTGTTGGTGGAGACCCTGACCCTGACCATCGTGGCCATCATTCTGCTGCGGCTGCCGCCCATCGATTCGTCGGCAGCACGCCACAACGGCCGACGCGGGGTGGACGGCCTGGTTGCCGTCGGTGCGGGCATTGTGGTGGGAATGCTTTCCCTGGCCACTACATCAGGCCCCCTTGATCGCCAACTGACCGCTTTTTTCGAGAACAACAGCTATGTGGCCGCTCACGGACGCAACATCGTCAATGTCATTCTGGTCGATTTCCGGAGTCTGGACACCCTGGGGGAGATCGTCGTGGTGGCCACTGCCGGCCTGGCCGGCTATGCCCTGATTGCCCGGCGAAAAAAATGAGGAACGCCATGGGATCTTTTATTCTGAGCACAGCCACCCGACTGCTGGTGGGATTGATTTTGGTTTTTGCCGTCTATTTGCTCTTTCGTGGCCACAATGCCCCGGGCGGCGGCTTTGCTGCGGCCCTGGTGGCCGGAACCGGTTTCGCCCTCTTTGCTGTGGCCGAAGGCCCCCAGGCCGTCCGGCGGGCATTGCGCACCGATCCACGGGTGCTGGTGGGTTGGGGACTTTTGATGGCCCTGGGGTCCGGCCTGCTGGCCCTGGCTGTGGGCCGCGCCTATCTGAGTGGCCTGTGGTGGACCGCCACATTCGTCGACGCGAGCCTTGCTGCCAGCACACCGCTTCTGTTCGACGTCGGCGTGTTTTTGGTGGTTCTGGGCACCATCTTGACCTTGGTCCTGCATCTGGAGGAAAGCTGACATGGAAGGGGTTCTGGCGTTTTTGGCCGGCACCATGGTAGCGGCCAGCGTGTATTTGATGCTCGGCAGCCATCTGGTCCGATTCATCTTCGGCCTGGTTCTGGCAAGCAACGCTGTCAACCTGCTGATCTTTGCCGGCGGGCGCCTTGCGGTCTCTCGTCCACCACTGATTCCCGATCATGAACTACAGCCTGCGGCCCTTGTCGCCAACAGCCTCCCCCAAGCCCTGATCCTTACGGCCATTGTCATCGGTTTCGCCCTGTTGGTGTTCATCTTCATCCTTTTTGCCAAGGCCTATCAGACCATCGGGACCGTCGATCCCGAGGCCATGACCGATGCCGAGCCGCCAATCAGCAGGGAAAGCACACCCCAAAGGGAGCATTCATGACCAACACACTGGCCATTCCCATCATCTTGCCCTTTGCGGCGGCGGCCGTTACCCTTTTGTGGCGCAAACGACCGGGGAGCCAGAGCACCTTGACCATGCTGGCCGCGGCCCTGCACCTGACCGCCGGTTGCATTCTGCTCTATGGGGTGCATCAGAACGGTATCCGCGTGTTGCATGTGGCCGGCTGGCAGGCGCCCTTCGGCATCGCCCTGGTTGCGGATCACCTGAGTGCCTTGATGACGGTGATCACCGGTGTGGTCTACGCGGCGGTGGCCGTCTATTCCCGGGCGGATATCGGAACCGATGCCATTTCACGCGGGTACTACCCGTTGCTGCATGTGCTGGTGGGCGGTATCAGCGGGGCCTTTCTGACCGGCGACCTGTTCAACATGTACGTCTGGTTCGAGGTCATGCTGATGGCCTCCTTTGCCCTGCTGATTCTGGAACGCACCCGGGCCCAATTGGACGGCGGTGTGAAATATGTGATCATCAACCTCATTGCGACCCTGTTGTTTCTCACCGGTTTGGGGTTGGTTTACGGTATGACCGGTACGCTCAACATGGCCCACCTGCATGTCAAGCTGGGCATGGCAACGGAGACGGCGCCGGTGGCGGCGGTCGCCATGCTGTTCGTCGTCGCCTTCGGTATCAAATCCGGACTGTTTCCGCTGTTTTTCTGGTTGCCGGCGTCCTACCACACCCCGCCGGTGGCCGTATCGGCAATCTTTTCCGGTCTGTTGACCAAGGTGGGCGTTTACGCTCTGATCCGCACCTTTACGTTGTTGTTCCCCTTCTCGGACAACGGCTTGCAGGGAATGGTGCTGATTGCGGCGGCGGCCACCATGATCGTCGGGGTGCTGGGTGCGGCGATGCACCAGCACGTGCGCCGCATCCTTTCTTTCCATATCGTCAGCCAGGTCGGATACATGGTCCTGGGAATAGGACTGTTCACCCCCCTGGCCCTAGCTGGGGCCGTATTCTACCTGCTGCACCACATCATTGTCAAAGCCAACCTGTTTCTGATCAGCGGATTGATCCGCCAGCAGGGTGGCTCCTTCGACCTCACCCGGATCGGGGGGCTCTATCGCCGCCGGGGCTTGGTCGCACTGCTGTTTTTTGTTCCCGCGTTTTCTTTGGCAGGATTCCCGCCGCTGTCCGGATTCTGGGCCAAAATGATCGTAATCCGTTCCAGTCTGGAGGCCGGGCATTTTATTCTGGCCGGCGTTGCGGCCGTCGTGGGCCTGCTGACCGTCTACTCCATGACCAAGATCTGGAACGAGGCGTTTTGGAAACAACCGCCGGACATAAATCGGCAAAAAGCGGCAAAAATGACACCGATGAACGGCTGGATGCTGGCGCCGGTGGTGGTCTTGGCCTTGCTGACGGTCTTCATCGGATTGTTGCCCGGACCGATCTTCGAACTGGCCCAGGCTGCCGCCCGGGAGCTGCTGGAACCGGCTGCCTATGTCTACACAGTAATCGGGGAGATGCGATGAATCTATTCCTCCTCAACAGCTTTATCGCTTTCGGCTACACCGGCGTACAGGGCCAGTTCAACCTGTCCGGATTGGCCGTTGGATATATCCTGGGTTACGCGGCCCTGTGGGTCACCCAGCCCCTATATGGTCCGTCGCGTTATTTTCGACGGGGCCCCAGAGCCCTTGGGCTGCTGGCCTTTTTCCTGGTGGAACTGGTCTATTCCAACCTGCAGGTGCTTTGGGAAGTGATCACGCCCGGTCAGATCGGTTGCCCGGGGATCGTCGGCGTACCCCTGACAGCCCGCAGCGATATGGAAATTTTGCTGGTGGCCAACCTGATCTCGTTGACCCCCGGAACCCTCAGCATCGACCTTTCCGACGATCGCCGCATCCTGTATGTGCACGTCATGTTTCTGGGCGACCCGGACCGCTTTCGGGAGAGCATTAAGAAGGGGCTGGAGCGGCGCGTACTGGAGGTGACCCGATGATCGTGGACGGATCCGCCATGGTATCTTTGGCTGGCCGGATGACGCTGACAATATTGCTTGTCAGCGTCATCCTGGCTTTTCTCCGAATGGTCCGCGGCCCCCGGGCGGCGGACCGTATTGTGGCCCTGGACCTGATCGCCATGCTGATTGTGGCTTTCGTGGCGGCCTACGCCGTTTTTACCGGAGATACGTCTTTCCTGGACGTGGCCATCGCCTATGCCCTGATCGCATTTCTCGGCACCGTCGCCCTGGCCCGGTTTCTGTTGCGCTCCAGGGGAAGTGCACCGGCACGCCCCCCGGTGAGAAGGGACGAACCATGAACGAATTTTTTGCAGCGGGACTGATGATCCTGGGCAGCCTGTTTTGCCTGGTTGCGGCGGTGGGTATGCTACGCCTGCCGGACACCCTGACCCGCATGCACGCGGCCACCAAGGCCGGAACCCTGGGGGCTGGATGCATCCTCCTGGCCGAAGCCGTGGTGGCCACGGAGTTGGGAACGACGCTCAAGGCCATCGCCGCGATCGTTTTCCTCCTGCTGACCGCACCGGTGGCCGCCCACCTGATCGGCCGGGCCGCCTACCACCAGGGGGTTGAACTTTTTGATAAAACCTGCGTCGACGAACTCGGAGAGGCCATGTCCAAAGATGCGGGGGATATGCACAAGCCCGTTTCTGATCTTGCCGAAGATGGGCATCAAGAGAACATCCCGTAACGTACCCGCAATCAGCGAAATCAGGATCAGGAAACGACCATGAATATACTTGTCAACCTGTTGGGCCGCATCGCCTACACCCCGCCACCGTGGCTGGCTGCCATCAACCGTTTCCGAAAAAAACATATAGCCGCATTCTGGGTGTCGATGATGATTGTCGTTACCGCCATCCTGGCGGCTGGATATTGGGTTTCCCTGCCCGGTCCCATACGGATAACAGCCCAAATCAACCCACCGGGACCGCCCGACGACGGGGAAAAGCCCGTCCCTGTCCCTTTGAAAATCGGATTTGAATACGATCTTGAAAGCCTCGATTCCCAACAACCGGCACCCGAAGGCCCGCCCAGCGTGGCCCGCATTGATCGCATCGGCAAGCCCCTGGACAACATTCGTCTGACTCCGGGCATGCCGGGCCGCTGGCAGTGGATCGATGACCATACGCTGACCTTCGCTCCCGAACGTGCCTGGCCGGCCGGAACCCGTTATGAGGTAGAAATTCCGCCGGACATTTTTACACCCGAAACCCGGCCGGCAAAGGGACCTTACGAATTCGAAACCCCGGCTTTGGAAGCATCCATCGAATCCATTGAATTTTTTCAGAACCCTGCTGACAACGCCGATCGCAAGGTTGTCGCAACCCTGGTTTTTTCTCATCCGGTGGACCGGGAAAGCCTCGAACAGCACCTCTCCCTATCCATGCGACCTTCCAGGGAAGATGCCCAAACCCCGCCGGTCCCGGTAAAATGGTCCGTTACCTGCGACAAAAGCGGCCGCCAGGCCTATCTTTCATCCGTGCCGGTGGAACTCCCCCCCCAGCCCAACAGCATACGCCTGATCCTGTCCCCGGGCGTAGCGGCGATTGCCGGTGGCAGCCCGACGAAAAAGCCGCTGACCGAAACCGTGGTCATCCCCGACCGGACCAGCTTTCTCAAGGTCAGCCAGGCCGAGGCACGCATTGTGGTTAACGAACACCAGGAGCCCCAACAGGTGCTCACCCTGGCCTTTACCGACGACATCCATATTGACGAAATCCGGAATAAACTGAACCTGTACCTGCTGCCCAAACGCAATAACCGCTACTGGGAAAGCCCCCGGGAAGTCACCGATCAGGTGTTGGCCGGCGCCGGGAAACTGCCCCTGTCCATCCTGCCCAATGAACGGCCGGCCGCATCGGCCTACCATGTTATTTTTGACGCCCCGGAAAACCGCTACCTCTACCTACGCATGGACCCCCATTTCGTATCGGCCAACGGGTTCGTTCATGAGCATCTGTACGATGCCGTTATGGCCGTGCCGGAATATCCGCGTGAGGTAAAGCTGGCCGGTGAGGGATCCCTGCTGACATTATCGGGGCAGCGGGAGCTGGGAGTCATGGCCCGGGGGCTGACCGCCCTCAAGGTTTCCGTCGGCCGGTTGCTGCCCAGACAACTTGTCCATCTGATCACCCAAACCGACGGCGACATCCGCGATCCTTATTTTTTCAACGGCACCTTCACCGCTGCCAACATCGCCACTTTTTCCCACGAAATAATTGATTTCAAGGCCCTGCATCCGGGCAAGGCCAACTACACCACCTTGGATATGTCCAGGCATCTGCCGAAAAATCGTGGCGCCTTCGGACTCTTTTTCGTCACGGTCCAGGGGTGGGACAGGCAGCACCATCATGCGGTCTATGGCATCAAGGACGCCCGGCTGATCCTGATCACCGACCTGGGCCTGCTGGTCAAGAACAATACCGACGGGTCCCACGAACTCTTCGTCCAGTCCCTGTCCACCGGCAAACCGGTGGTCGGTGCCAAGGTCCAATTGCTGGGCAAAAACGGCCTGCCCCTGATGCAGGGGGCCACATCGACCCGCGGACATGCCCATATTGACGTCACCCGGGATTTTAAAAATGAAAAACGACCCAGCGTCTACCTGGTGAAAACCGATGGGGACACCGCTTTCATCCCTTTTGACGGACACGCCCGCCAGATCAACACGTCGCGCTATGACGTTGGGGGGGTGCGTGGACACCAGGCCCAAAAAGGGGCGCTGACCGCTTTCATTTTTTCAGACCGCGGCATCTACCGCCCCGGTGAGACGGTCAACCTGGGTTTCATCGTCAAAAAATCGCCCCTGGACAACATCACCGATATCCCCCTGGAGCTGGCCATTGCGGGACCGCGCGGAAACATGGTCAAGACCGAAAAACGGATTTTGCCCGAAAAGGGCTTTTTTGATCTCTCCTGGGCCACCGCGGCCGCGTCCGACACCGGCCGTTACCGGGTTTCTCTCTACCTGGTGCACGACAATCAGCGCCGCGGCCGCCTGCTTGGATCAGCCGGCTTCACCCTGGAAGCGTTCGTGCCCGACACCATGAAAATCGAAAGCCGGTTGATGGATGTGTCGGACCGGGGTTGGGCCACGGCCCCGACACTGTCTGCCCGAATCTCTTTGAAGAACCTGTTCGGATCGCCGGCCCAGGGGCGCCGGATACAGGCCCGGGTGCGTATCCGGCCGGCCCGTTTTCTTTTCGATGAATTTTCCGATTTTTATTTCTTCAACCCCCAGGCCCAAGATGATAACGAACCATTAAGGATTGACGAATCTCTAGAACCGGTTGCTACCGATGCCGACGGCCGGGCCCGTTTCGAGATCCCCTTAGACCGTTTCCGACAGGGAACCTATCAGCTCGATCTGTTTGTGGAAGGCTTCGGCCCCGGCGGCGGGCGCAGTGTAACAGCCCGCAACCGGGCCCTGATTTCACCGCTGCCGCACCTGGTGGGATTCAAGAGCGACGGGGATCTCGGATTCATCCATGCCGGCGCCAGCCGCAAGGTGGATTGGATTGCCGTTGATTCCAGGCTGGCGTCCGTGGACCTGTCCGATTTGACCCTGCGCCGCTTGCGCATCGATCATCTCTCCACCCTGGTAAAACAGCCCAACGAAACGTTTAAATACCAGACCGTTGATATCGAAAAGGAGATCGACAGCCGGACCTTTGCCATCAAGCGTTCAGGCACACAAACAGATCTGACGACGGATACGCCCGGCGATTGGGCCATCGAGATTCACGGACCCGACGGCCTGCGCCTGGCCCGATTGACCTACACGGTGGTGGGCCACGGCAACCTTACCGGCCGGCTGGAAAAAGAGGCCGCTCTGCAACTCAAGCTGGACAAAAGCGACTATCGGGCCGGCGACACCGTCACCTTGAGCATTGCGGCGCCATACACCGGCACAGGTCTGATCACCATCGAAAGCGACCGGGTGCACGCCTTCAAATGGTTTACCGCCACAACGAGCAGCACCCTGACGTCCATCCGGTTGCCGAACGACCTGGAAGGCAACGCTTATGTAAATGTCTCTTTCGTGCGTGATGCCGGCTCTCCGGAAATCTTCACCAGCCCCTTGAGCACATCGGTGGCACCCATCACCATCGACCGCGGCCGACGACGCATGCAAGTGTCCTTGAATGTGCCGGAATTGGTGCGGCCGGGCAAGCCCCTGACCATCGGCTACACCGCTGGCAAACCTTCCAAGGTCGCCGTTTTTGCCGTGGATGCCGGCATTCTCCAGGTGGCCGGTTACCGTACGCCGCGGCCCCTGGACCATTTTTTGAGAAAACGGGCCCTGGAGGTGACCACCCTCCAGATGCTGGACCTGATCCTGCCCGAATACCAACAGATCCGTCGGGCCATGGCCAGCGGCGGTGGGGCCATGCTAAAGGCGGTGGCCGCCAACCTCAACCCCTTTGCCCGCCGGACCGATGCACCGGCGGTCTTCTGGTCGGGCATCGTCGACGGCGGACCCGACGAACGCACGGTCTCTTTCACCGTTCCCGAAACCTTCGCCGGCCGCCTCACGGTCATGGCCGTGGCGGTTGGCAATGACGCGGTCGGCACTGCCGAGGCAAATACCCTGGTGCGCGGCGCCTTCGTGCTGTCGCCCGCCGTATTGTTCCATGCCGCTCCGGGGGACGAATTCGAGGCCACCTTCGGCGTGACCAACCTGGTGAAAGGATCGGGAGCAAAGGCTGCCGTAGCGGTTCACATCGAAGCCTCGGACAATCTGGAACTCATGGGTGCGCCAGCCACACAACTGGCCATCGACGAAGGCAGTGAAGGCTGTGCCCAATTCCGCATCAAAGCCGGTCCATCACCGGGACCGGCCAGCCTCACCTTTTTCGCCCGCCTGGGCCAGGATGAGGCACGCCGCACCGTTGGATTGAGCATTCGGCCGGCCATGCCCTTTCATACCACCTTCGACAGCGGGCATGCCGAAAACGGCGCCGTTCGGCTGGAACCGACCCGGCGAATTTTTCCGGAACTGGCCGAACAACGGGCCGCCGCATCGGCCAGTCCCCTGGTCCTGGTGGAAGCCCTGACCACCTATCTGAAAAAATTTCCCCACGGCTGCACCGAACAGGTGGTCAGCCAGGTCTTCCCCCTGGTGGGTCTTTTGAACCATCCGGCCTATGCGTCGGACCGGGCCGGCCTGGAAAAACGCTTTGACGTACTTATGGGTCGTTTGCGGCAGCGCCAACTGGCCGACGGCGGTTTCAGCTTCTGGCCCGGCGGTGATGTGTCCGCCGACGTTCCCAGCGTCTATGTCATGCATTTTCTGCTGGAATCCCGGGAGACAGGATTCGTCGTACCGGCCCGGATGCTGCAACGCGGCGCCGACTACCTACAGGAAATCGCATCCCAGGACAGGGAAGCCCTCGTGGATTTCGGCGTCCAGGCCCAGGCCATCTACCTGCTCACCCGCATGGGGCGCACCACCACCAACCTGCTGGTCCGGTTACAGGAAACCTTGCAAGACCGCTATCCAGATGACTGGCAGACCGATCTGGCCGCCGTTTACATGGCCGCCGCCTACCGCTTGTTGAAAATGGACGACGCCGCGGACCAGCTTGCCGGGAAGTATGCGTTCGGAACAGACAAACGCAAAACATATGGCGACTTCGACCACCCCCTGACCCGCGACGCCCAGGCCTTGTACCTGCTCAGCCGCCACTTCGAAGCGCGGGCCGGAAAAATCGAGGGCCGCGACCTGCTGCGGCTGGTCGACCCCATTTTCAGGGGTCGGGCCAACACCATCGGTGCCAGCTACACGATCCTTGCATTGGGGGCCTACGGCCGCCTGGCCCTTACGGATAAGGGAAAGGAAACGGTTCAGTTCGAGATGGAAACCGACGACGGTATCAAACGGGTCTTGGATATGCTCGATTCCCCGTTTCCCACAGCCGCCTACCAGGGGGATGCCCGCCGGATTGCCATCCGTTCAGATGATCCGTTTTACTACCTGAACATCCAGTCTGGCTTCGACCGCATCCCGCCGGCGCAGCCGTTGCGCAAGGGAATGGAGATCCACCGGGAGTTCATCAATGAAAACGGTGAGGCCATCCAAGGCTTCATACAGGGCCAGGAGGCCACCGTACAACTGCGCATCCGGTCCCTGGAAACACCCCATATCGCGAATGTGGCCATCGTCGACCTCTTGCCCGGCGGATTCGAGGTAATCCGCAGCAGCGTGCCGCGGACCAAACAGGGCTGGCAGGCGGACTACGTGGACATACGTGAAGACCGTATCGTCTTTTATGGCAGCGTCACCACATCGGTGAAAACCCTCACCTACCGCGTCAAGGTGACCGCACCGGGCAGTTTCGTTCTGCCGCCGGTCCTGGCGTCCTCCATGTACGACCGTTCGTTGAAGGCTTTCACCACCGCCGGTAAGGTGACGGTAACGCCGGCCCCGTGAAACGGGTGCTGATCATCTTGGCGGCCGCCCTGGCAACGGCCGCCGCCGCATACCTGCTGTGCCCCCGGCCGGATCTTGACGCCGTACGCCCCGGTTCGCGGGCCTTTTTTGACCACAAGGGCCGCCTGTTGCGCCTGAACCTGGCAGCCGACGACCGCTTCCGGCTGCCCTGCCCCCTGGAGCGTATCGCTCCGCGTCTGGTCGAAGCTACCCTCTTGTACGAAGATCGGGATTTTTATCACCACGGCGGCGTGGACATCATGGCCCTGGCCCGGGCCTTTTGGACCACCTACATCCGACGCACCCGACGGGTGGGGGCTTCCACCATCACCATGCAGGTGGCCCGCATGCGCTGGCGTCTGCGCACCGGCACGCTGCCCGGCAAGCTGCTGCAAATCCTGCGGGCAGTGCAACTGACGCGCCACTATGCCAAAGACGAAATCCTGGAAGCCTATCTGAATTTGGCCCCCTACGGTGGTAACATCGAAGGCATCCAGGCCGCCAGCCTGGTCTACTTTGACAAAACCGCCGACCAATTGAGCCTTCCCGAGGCCCTGACCCTGGCCGTGGTGCCCCAGAATCCCGTGCGGCGCAATCCGGCCACCACCGCCGGGATGACCAAGCTGCAGTCGGCTCGCCAGCACCTGCTGGCCCGTTGGCTGGAAATTCACCCCCAAGATCATTCGCTGAAGGCAATCTTCGACCTCCCCCTTGCGGTTCGATCCATTGATCGGCTTCCTTTCGAAGCCCCCCATTTCGTCGATCATCTCCAGTTGAAAGACACGCTGGCCCAGGGTCCGCTCATCCACACGACCCTGGATCTGAGAAAACAGCAACTTGCCGAGTCTCTGGTGCGCAGCCACATCGCCCGGCGCTCCCCGGAGGGCATTGCCAATGCGGCGATCCTGGTGCTGGATGCCCGTAGCATGGCGGTGAAGGCCATGGTGGGATCAGCGGATTTCTTCGACGCCGAGATTGCCGGTCAGGTTAACGGTGTTACGGCCCGGCGATCACCCGGATCAACCCTCAAACCCTTTGTCTACGCCCTGGCCATGGAGCGCGGCCTGATCCACCCGGCCAGCCTGATGAAGGACGCTCCCCGGTGCTACGGTGGCTTCACACCCGAAAACTACGACCAGCGTTTTTTGGGGCCGCTGGCGGCCCGGGACGCCCTGATCCTGAGCCGCAACCTGCCGGCGACCCATCTTCAAGCCCGCCTGGGAAAATCGGGGTTTCACGACTTCCTGCTTCAAGCGGGCATCCGGGACCTCAAGCCGGCCGCCTTCTACGGCCTGGCACTTTCCCTGGGCGGCGTGGAGGTTTCCATGCTGGAACTGACCGCGTTGTACGCGGCCCTGGCAAACGGCGGTGAGCTGCGCCCGCTCCGCATGCTGAAGAAAACTTCCGATACGGCACCGTCCAAACGCATCCTGAGTCCAGAAGCCAGCTTTCTGGTGCTGGACATCCTCAAGGACAATCCGCCCCCGGTAAGCCACAGGAAGCCGTTGTCCGCCACAACAACCGGCAACCAGACAGCCTGGAAGACCGGCACCTCCCATGGATTCCGGGATGCCTGGGCCGTGGGTGTTTCCAATGGCCTGGTGATTGCCGTATGGGTTGGCAACTTCAACGGCGCCGGCAACCGCAATTTCGTTGGCCGCACCGTCGCCGGTCCGCTGCTTTTCGACCTGATCGCCGCCCTGGTTCCTAAAAACGGCTGGACCGTTGGAGATGAGGTGCCATTGTCAGGTCTCAATTTGAAACAGGTGGAGGTGTGCTCCGTCACCGGCGGGCTTCCAGGCAGACATTGCCCGCATATAAAAAAAATTTGGTTCATTCCCGGCGTGTCACCGATCCGGGTCTGTCGTGTGCACCGGGCCGTGCCCATCGACAACCGGACGAATCGGCGGGCTTGCCGGTTCATACCGGAGCGCACCCGCATGCAGGTGTTCGAATTCTGGCCCTCGGATCTGCTCGATATCTACCACATGGCAGGCATCGCATTGAATGGTCCGCCGCCCTTCAATAACGATTGCAGCCTGGATAAACGGGCCGCCTCCGGTCCGGCTCCGTTGATTACCGCACCCCAGCCAGAGCTGGTTTACGCCTTGCGCAGCGAACCGGCAGCCAATCGCCAAATGGCCTTTCGGGCCACCGCCGACGGGGATGTCCGCATGCTTTACTGGTTTGTGGACAATCGCTACGAAGGCAGGTCCCCACCTGATCGGCCGTTTATGTGGATGCTTCAAAGCGGCACCCATGACGTACGCGTGGTGGACGACCATGGCCGCGCATCCCAGGCCAGGTTGACCGTAGAAAAAATTGACTGAAAACCGGTACCTGCTTTCAGGACACTGTATTTCCGGGAAGAACGAATGAGATAAAAAGCGTCGGCTCAAAAATCAAATAACATTTTAAAGCACAACTTACCAACATAGTTTGAGTATTGACAATACGAATTATAACTTTTTACGTAACTGCTCACCCTTTTGATAAAAAAAGCGAGAAAAAGCTTGACAGGTTTTTTGAGGGGAAAACATCGAAAAGTCAAAGTTGGTGTGAATTGGCGCAT
>PDWJ01003278.1_pt1 | contig 15675 bp, 11 predicted proteins | sample 1430881 | NCBI WGS metagenome assembly PDWJ01 (sample SAMN01162460, study PRJNA174530) | Oral metagenome, whole genome shotgun sequencing project. | biome: Marine environment; feature: Marine mammal; material: Swab sample of the gingival sulcus; isolation source: swab sample of gingival sulcus... | reverse complement strand
AACGTGTGAAGTCGCGATTGTGATACCACGCTCACGCTCTTCCGGTGCGTTGTCGATACCGTCGAATGCAACAGCACTACCGCCCCATACTTCCGCACATACGCGCGTTAGAGCTGCTGTTAATGTAGTTTTACCGTGGTCAACGTGGCCGATTGTACCAACGTTAACGTGCGGTTTTGAGCGTTCAAATTGTTCTTTAGCCACTTTTCATTACCTCAAGTAATTAGGCGAATAAAAATTAATTCTGATTAATGACCGCATCAGCGACGTTTTGCGGCGCCTCTGCATAGTCAAGAAATTCCATCGAGTAAGTCGCACGACCCTGGGTTGCAGAGCGAAGATCAGTTGCATAACCGAACATTTCACCCAACGGAACCTGAGCGTTGATAATCTTACCCGAAGGACTGTCTTCCATACCCTGAACAAGACCACGACGACGATTCAGGTCACCCATTACGTCACCCATATAGTCTTCAGGGGTTACAACTTCAACTTTCATCATTGGCTCAAGCAGACACGGGCTTGCTTCCTGTGCATACTTTTTCAGCGCCTGAGATGCAGCGATTTTAAACGCCATTTCGTTGGAGTCAACATCATGAAAGGATCCATCGTACAAACGTGCTTTGAGGCCAATCAACGGATAACCGGCAATGACTCCGTTATGCATCTGTTCCTCAATACCTTTTTGTACGGCCGGAATATATTCCTTAGGGATTGCACCACCGACGATTTCATTGATAAATTCCAGACCCTCTTCATCAGACGGACTGAATTCAACGACAACATGGCCATACTGACCACGACCACCAGACTGGCGTACGAACTTATGATTCGCATCGACTGACTGTCTGATTTTCTCGCGATAGGCAACCTGTGGTTTACCGATATTCGCTTCAACCTTGAATTCACGCTTCATACGATCAACGATGATATCAAGGTGCAGCTCACCCATACCGGAAATGATGGTTTGACCTGTTTCCTTATCCGTCTCAACCTGAAACGATGGATCTTCCTGAGCCAGTTTGCTCAGGGCAATACCCATTTTTTCCTGATCAGCTTGAGACTTAGGCTCAACTGCCACCGAAATAACAGGCGCCGGGAATTCCATACGCTCAAGAACAATTTTATTGTCCCCGTCACACAAAGTATCACCCGTTGTTACATCCTTCATACCGATCAGAGCCGCGATATCACCTGCGCGAACTTCTTTAATTTCTTCACGGTTATTTGAGTGCATCTGAACCATACGGCCAACACGTTCTTTTTTACCCTTAACAGAGTTAAAGACCGCATCACCGGATTTCAGCACACCGGAGTAAACACGCACAAATGTCAACGTCCCCACAAAAGGGTCGGTAGCAATTTTAAATGCAAGCGCAGAGAACGGCGCGTCATCATCAGCCTCACGCTGGGCAACAGTTTCCTGTTTATCATCCAGCATACCCTCGATCGCTTTAACTTCAATCGGAGATGGCATGTATTCGATAACAGCATCCAAAACAGCCTGAACACCTTTATTCTTAAACGCAGAACCCGCCTGCATCAGAACAATGTCGTTATCCAGAGTACGGGCACGCAGCCCCTGTTTGATTTCCTCTTCTGACAGATCACCCTCTTCCAGGTATTTCTCCATCAGTTCTTCAGATGCTTCTGCGGCAGCCTCAACCAGCTCCTCACGCAACTCATCTGCTTTTGCCTGCAAGTCAGCCGGAATATCTTCCAGCTCATAGGTCATTCCTTGATCCGCTTCGTTCCACATAATGGCTTTCATACGAACCAGATCAATAACACCCACAAAATCTTCTTCCGTACCAATAGGAAAATTAATGGGTACAGCATTGGCGCCAAGACGATTTTTTAGCTGATCAACAACCATGAAGAAGTCCGCACCCAGTCGATCCATCTTATTGACGAATACCATGCGCGGAACTTCATATTTATTAGCCTGACGCCAAACCGTTTCTGTCTGAGGCTGGACACCGGAAGAGGCACACAACACAACGACCGCACCGTCAAGTACACGCAAAGAGCGCTCTACCTCGATAGTGAAGTCAACGTGACCCGGCGTATCAATGATATTGATACGATGGTCATCGAACTGCTGATTCATACCCTTCCAGAAACAGGTTGTTGCCGCAGAAGTAATGGTGATACCACGCTCCTGCTCCTGTTCCATCCAGTCCATTGTCGCAGCGCCATCATGTACTTCACCGATCTTATGTGAAAGACCGGTGTAGAACAGGATACGCTCTGTTGTAGTCGTTTTACCGGCATCTACATGCGCACAAATACCAATATTGCGGTAGCATGCGATAGGAGTTTTACGAGCCACGACTTAATCCTCAGTATCTTAGAAGCGGTAGTGAGCGAATGCTTTGTTCGCTTCAGCCATACGATGCACGTCTTCACGCTTCTTAACCGCAGCACCGCGGCCTTCAGCAGCATCAGCAAGCTCACCAGCCAAACGCAGAGCCATAGATTTTTCACCGCGACCACGTGCGGCATCTACAGTCCAACGCATAGCCAGCGCCATACGGCGGGCAGGACGTACTTCAACAGGCACCTGGTAGGTAGCACCACCTACACGGCGAGACTTAACCTCTACCGCAGGTTGTACAGCTTCCAGCGCTTTTTCAAACAATTCCAGTGGGTCATTACCCGTGCGCTCCTGGATTTTATCCAGCGCACCATACACGATTTTCTCAGCAACAGATTTCTTACCGCTGACCATTACGTGGTTGATAAATTTAGCCAGAACTGTGTTACCGAACTTAGGATCCGGTAAAATTTCGCGCTTTGCAGCGACGCGTCTTCTAGGCATTGATAAGCCCTCAATTTATTAACAGGTCTTCAGGTATTCCAAGCAATATGCCAGGCCTTACTCTTACCGTATATCGGCTTAACTCACTGCAAGCAGTCATTTAAGCCGGAATGACTACGATTAAGATTTAGGACGCTTAGCACCGTACTTAGAACGGCCTTGTTTACGCTCATTAACACCTGAGCAATCCAGTGCGCCACGCACAGTGTGATAGCGAACACCTGGAAGGTCCTTAACACGACCACCACGAATCAGAACAACGCTGTGCTCCTGCAGGTTATGACCTTCACCACCAATGTAGGAAGCAACCTCGAAGCCGTTGGTCAAACGAACACGGCATACTTTACGCAGTGCAGAGTTCGGTTTTTTCGGAGTAGTGGTGTAAACACGGGTACAAACGCCACGACGCTGAGGACAAGCCTGCAATGCACGAACATCGCTTGGCTGAACTTTGCGCTTACGTGGTTTACGTACCAGCTGGTTAATCGTTGCCATTAAGCAAACTCCACGTTTTGATTTAACACCATAAAAAATTGGATTTTTTGCAATCCAACCACAAAGGGGCCGGAATTTTAATCAATTCCGGCCCTGATCGTCAAATACTGGATAGTATTTATTCAATAATTTTCAAATAAATCGTTATTCAGCATCTGCAATTGAAGCATTCAGCGCTTCTGTCAGAGCTTGTTGAACATCTTCAGCACTGACGGTTACGGACTCGCCTTCAGCAGGCTGAGCACGTTTGCGCTTACGCTCTTCATGGTAAGCAAGACCTGAACCCGCCGGGATCAGGCGACCTACTACCACGTTTTCTTTCAAACCACGCAGGAAGTCCTGCTTGCCGGTTACTGCACCTTCGGTCAGGACACGTGTTGTCTCCTGGAAAGATGCTGCCGAAATAAAGGACTCAGTTGCCAGAGAAGCTTTCGTAATACCCAGCAGCACACGATCGTACTTGGCAGGGATCTTACCTGCAGCTTCCAGCTCTTCGTTCTCTGCCAGAACAGCTTGATACTCAACCTGATCACCTGGAATGAACGAAGAGTCACCTGCAGAGACAATCTCAACTTTACGCAGCATCTGACGCACGATGACTTCGATGTGCTTATCGTTGATACCTACGCCTTGCAGACGATAGACATCCTGAATTTCACCCGTGATGTACTTGGCCAGTTCTTCTACACCCAGAACACGCAAGATGTCATGCGGGTTAGAGGGGCCATCGGAAACAACTTCACCCTTCTCAACATGCTCACCTTCGAACACGTTCAGGTTACGCCATTTCTGAATCATTGTTTCATGCGGCTCAGCATCGTTTGGCGAGATAACCAGGCGTTTCTTACCCTTGGTTTCCTTACCGAAGCCAACAATACCGGAGACTTCTGCCAGAATTGCAGATTCTTTCGGCTTACGCGCTTCAAACAAATCAGCCACGCGCGGCAGACCACCGGTGATATCTTTGTTGACTGTGCCTTCCTGAGGAATACGCGCCAGTACATCACCCACCTGAACTTCAGCGCCATCGCTCAAGTTCATAATTGCTTTCGCCGGCAGCAGGTATTGTGCAGGTGAATCCGTTCCCGGATGCATCACATCATTACCTTTGGCATCCACCAGTTTGATCATCGGACGGATATCTTTACCCGCAGCCGGACGATCTTTAGCGTCCAGAACCTCAGTCGTTGAAAGACCGGTCAGTTCGTCAGCCTGACTCTTAACCGTAATACCGTCTTCCATACCGGACATCTCAACACGACCACCGACTTCAGCGATGATTGGGTGAGTATGCGGGTCCCAATTGGCTACGATATCACCGGCTTCAACAGAGCTGCCGTCTTTAACTTTAATAACAGAACCGTATGGCAGTTTATAGCGTTCACGCTCACGACCATGCTCGTCAGTAACACCCAGTTCACCCGAACGGGAAGTTGCCACCAGGGCACCATCAGGACGTTCTACGAACTTAAGGTTGTGCAGGCGAATCTCGCCGCCGTTCTTAACCTGAATGCTATCTACAGCTGCCGCTCGGGATGCTGCACCACCGATATGGAACGTACGCATGGTCAGCTGTGTACCTGGCTCACCGATGGACTGTGCAGCAATAACACCTACCGCTTCACCCGGGTTAACCAAATGACCGCGACCCAGATCACGACCGTAACACTTCGCACAAATACCGTGACGTGTACGACATGAGATCGCACTACGCACAATAATTTCATCAATAGAAGAGTACTTGTCGTCATTTTCCAGACGGTGTTTCCAGGCTTCGTCGATGAGCGTACCTGCTTCGATCAAAACTTCAGACCCAGTAGGGTCCAGCACATCTTTCGCAACTGTACGACCCAGAACACGATCACCCAGAGCAACAACGACATCCCCGCCTTCGATCAACGGAATCATGACCAGGCCTTCACCGGTGCCACAATCATGCTCAGTGATAACGACATCCTGTGCAACGTCTACCAGACGTCGAGTCAGGTAACCGGAGTTCGCTGTTTTCAATGCCGTATCGGCCAAACCTTTACGCGCACCGTGGGTCGAGATGAAGTACTGCAGTACGTTCAGACCCTCACGGAAATTCGCCGTGATTGGCGTTTCGATGATCGAGCCGTCCGGCTTGGCCATCAGACCACGCATACCCGCCAACTGACGAATTTGGGCAGCACTACCACGCGCACCGGAGTCGGCCATCATATAGACAGAGTTGAAAGATTCCTGCTCGGACTCTTCACCCTCTTTGGTAACAACCGGCTCGGTTTTCAGGTTATCCATCATCTTCTTGGCCAACAGCTCGTTAGCACGGGACCAGATATCAATAACCTTGTTGTATTTCTCGCCCTGAGTTACCAGACCATCAGCGAACTGACGCTCAATATCCATCACCTCAGCTTCAGCTTCATGGATGATAGATACTTTCTCTTCAGGGATTTCAAAGTCGTTAACGCCAATGGAAACACCCGACATCGTCGCCTGACGGAAGCCCATGTACATCAGTTGGTCAGCAAAGATAACGGTATCTTTCAGGCCACAACGACGATAGGCTTCGTTTAGAAGGCGGGAGATCGCTTTCTTCTTCATTGGCTGGTTAACCAGCTCGTACGGCAGACCATCAGGTACAATCGCGAACAATAATGCACGGCCTGCTGTCGTTTCCTTCATCTCGGTAATCGTTTCCAGATTACCTTCAATATCACGAATACTTTCGGTTACACGAACCTTGATCTTCGCTTGCAAATCCAATTGGCCTGCGCCCTGGGCACGTGCAATCTCCTCAATATCAGAGAAGATCATGCCTTCACCCTTCGCATTGACACGCTCACGCGTCATGTAGTAAAGACCCAAAACAACGTCTTGGGAAGGCACGATGATTGGCTCACCATTGGCAGGTGACAGCACGTTGTTGGTAGACATCATCAAGGCACGCGCTTCAAGCTGTGCTTCGATAGTCAGCGGTACGTGTACCGCCATCTGATCACCGTCAAAGTCAGCGTTATATGCCGCACAAACCAACGGGTGCAGTTGAATCGCCTTACCTTCGATCAGAACAGGCTCAAATGCCTGGATACCCAAACGGTGCAAAGTTGGCGCACGGTTAAGCAGAACCGGATGTTCACGGATTACTTCATCCAGAATATCCCATACCAGCGCTTCTTCGCGCTCAACCATTTTCTTCGCGGCTTTGATCGTTGTTGCGTGTCCACGCAGTTCCAGCTTGGAGAAAATAAACGGCTTGAACAGCTCAAGTGCCATTTTCTTAGGCAGACCACATTGGTGCAGGCGCAGGTATGGCCCCACCACGATTACAGAACGACCCGAGTAATCAACACGCTTACCCAGCAGGTTCTGACGGAAACGGCCCTGCTTGCCTTTGATCATGTCAGCAAGGGATTTCAGTGGTCGTTTGTTAGAGCCCGTAATCGCACGGCCACGACGACCGTTGTCCAGCAGCGCATCAACTGACTCTTGCAGCATACGTTTTTCGTTACGGACGATAATATCCGGTGCGTTCAGATCAAGCAGACGCTTCAGACGGTTGTTACGGTTGATAACGCGACGATACAGATCGTTCAGATCGGATGTCGCGAAACGACCACCATCCAGCGGTACCAACGGGCGCAAATCTGGCGGCAGTACCGGTAGCACTTCCAAAATCATCCACTCAGGCTTGTTGCCAGACTTGTAGAAAGCCTCCAGCAACTTCAGACGCTTGGACAGCTTCTTAATCTTGGTTTCCGAATTGGTTTGCGGCAGTTCTTCACGCAGCTGGTTAACTTCTTCTTCCAGCTCGATAGAAGACAGCAGTTCTTTAACCGCTTCAGCACCCATGCGTGCATCGAAGTCATCACCAAACTCTTCCAATGCTTCGAAGTATTGCTCATCATTCAGCAACTGACCACGCTCAAGCGTCGTCATACCCGGATCAATCACTACGAAAGATTCAAAGTAGAGAACGCGCTCAATATCACGCAACGTCATATCCAGCATCAAGCCAATACGTGATGGCAGAGACTTCAGGAACCAGATATGTGCTACCGGAGAAGCCAGTTCGATGTGCGCCATACGCTCACGACGAACCTTGGCCAGGGTAACTTCAACGCCACATTTCTCGCAGATAACACCGCGGTGCTTCATGCGCTTGTACTTGCCGCAGAGACATTCGTAGTCTTTTACCGGACCAAAAATCTTGGCACAGAACAGACCTTCACGCTCTGGCTTGAAGGTACGATAGTTAATAGTTTCCGGCTTTTTAACTTCACCGTACGACCAAGAACGGATCATTTCCGGAGAAGCCAATGAGATTTTGATCGAATCAAACTCTTCAGATTGGCCTTGTGTTTTCAGCAGATTCAGCAGATCTTTCATTCTTTCAAGCTCCTAACGGAGTTCTTGCTTGAGGCCGCCTAACGGCGACCCCCGCCTGGTATACGTTGAGTACTTATTCAGATTCGAGTTCGATATCGATACCCAGAGAACGGATCTCTTTGATAAGTACGTTGAAGGATTCCGGCATACCCGGCTCCATACGGTGATCGCCATCAACGATGTTTTTATACATCTTCGTACGGCCATTCACGTCATCGGACTTAACTGTGAGCATCTCCTGCAGAGTATACGCAGCACCGTATGCTTCAAGTGCCCATACTTCCATCTCACCGAATCGCTGACCACCGAACTGAGCCTTACCACCCAGCGGTTGCTGAGTAACCAAGCTGTATGAACCGGTAGAACGCGCGTGCATTTTGTCATCTACCAGGTGGTTCAGTTTCAGCATGTACATGTAACCCACGGTTACAGGACGATCGAATTTTTCACCGGTGCGGCCATCATAGAGCGTCGTCTGACCGGAGTCATCAAGCCCTGCCAAGCGCAGCAATGACTTCAATTCAACTTCCTTGGCACCGTCAAATGCAGGTGTTGCCAACGGCACACCGTCGCACAGATTTTTAGCCAGCTCCATGATTTCATCATCAGAGAAGCCGTCCAGATCTTCTGTACGACTGTTCATGCCTGCGCCCAGGTCAGCATTGTAAATCTTATCAAGGAAGCCACGCACTTCTTTGACTGTTTCTACACGCTCGCGTTCCTGTTCCAGCATCTCGTTGATGCGACGGCCCAGGCCTTTCGCAGCCATACCCATGTGTGTTTCAAGGATCTGACCGACGTTCATACGAGACGGTACGCCCAGCGGGTTCAACACGATATCGACTGGCTCGCCGTTGGCATCGTATGGCATATCTTCAACCGGCATGATAACCGAGATAACACCCTTGTTACCGTGACGACCGGCCATTTTGTCACCCGGCTGAACACGACGCTTGGTCGCAACGTATACTTTAACAATTTTAAGTACACCCGGAGCCAAGTCATCGCCAGTCTGCAGTTTGCTCTTCTTATCTTCGAAGCGCTTATCCAGAGACTCTTTACGATCTTCAAGCTGACGCTGAGCCAATTCAATCTGTTCTGTTGCATTGTCATCGGCAACACGAATATTGAACCAGTCAGACTTGCTCAGGCCGGCCAGAAATTCTGCAGTGATCTCTTCACCTTTCTTAAGACCGGCACCACCGTCCGCTTTCAGGCCAACCAACACTTTGCCAAGACGCTCGAAAGTAGCCTGTTCAACAATGCGCAGCTCTTCATTCAGGTCCTTGCGAATCGCATCAAGTTCAGACTTCTCGATAGACAATGCACGTTCATCTTTCTGTACACCGTCACGGGTGAAGACCTGTACGTCGATAACCTTGCCAACAGTACCCGTCTTAACACGTAGAGAGGTATCTTTAACGTCGGACGCTTTTTCACCGAAGATTGCACGCAGCAGTTTTTCTTCCGGTGTAAGCTGGCTTTCACCTTTAGGAGTGACTTTACCAACCAGGATATCACCTGGGCCAACTTCCGCACCAATATGGACAATACCCGCTTCATCAAGCTTGGCCAGTGCAGACTCACCCACATTTGGAATATCAGCTGTAATTTCTTCAGAACCCAGTTTCGTATCACGCGCCACACAGGTCAGTTCCTGAATATGGATAGTGGTGAAACGATCTTCCTGAACAACGCGCTCAGAAATCAGAATGGAGTCCTCAAAGTTGTAACCATTCCAAGGCATGAAGGCGATACGCATATTCTGACCCAAGGCCAGCTCACCCATATCTACTGACGGCCCATCTGCCATCACATCACCTGCCTTGACAACATCACCCGGATTCACGATTGAACGCTGGTTAATGCATGTATTCTGGTTAGAACGGGTGTATTTGGTCAGGTTGTAGATATCTACACCTGCATCACCAGCAGTGACTTCGTCATCGTTAACGCGTACCACAATGCGACTGGCATCAACAGACTCAATCAGACCACCACGACGTGCAACCACACAGACTCCGGAGTCCTGAGCAACATTGCGCTCAATACCGGTACCCACCAGCGGCTTATCAGCACGCAGGGTTGGTACTGCCTGACGTTGCATGTTCGAACCCATCAAGGCACGGTTCGCATCATCATGCTCAAGGAACGGAATCAGTGACGCTGCTACAGACACAACCTGGCGTGGAGAAACATCCATATACTGAACTTTCTCAGGTGCCATCACAGTTGTTTCGTTCAAATGACGCACCGTCACCATGTCATCAACAAGGCGACCTTTATCATCCATTTTTGCAGATGCCTGCGCGATTACGAAGGTGTTTTCTTCGATTGCAGACAGGTAATCCAGCTCATCGGTTACCTTACCATCAATAACACGGCGGTAAGGCGTTTCCAGGAAGCCATAGTCGTTCGTACGCGCAAAGGTAGCCAACGAGTTAATCAAACCGATGTTCGGACCTTCAGGTGTTTCGATAGGGCAGACACGACCATAGTGCGTCGGGTGCACGTCTCGAACTTCAAACCCTGCACGTTCACGCGTCAAACCACCCGGACCCAGAGCAGACACACGACGCTTGTGCGTTACTTCTGACAGCGGGTTGTTCTGATCCATAAACTGGGATAGCTGGGAAGAACCAAAGAATTCTTTAATGGCTGCCGCTACCGGCTTGGCATTGATCAAATCCTGAGGCATCAGGTTATCAGATTCAGCCATGCTCAGGCGTTCACGTACAGCACGTTCAACTCGAACCAGACCGACACGGAACTGGTTTTCTGCCATTTCACCTACAGAACGAATACGACGGTTACCCAGGTGATCAATATCATCGACAGTGCCTTTACCATCACGAATGTCGATCAAGGTTTTCATCACTGCCAGGATATCGTCTTTATCCAGTACACCTGAGCCAACCACTTCTTCACGGCCCAGACGACGATTAAACTTCATACGTCCAACAGCGGATAGATCGTAACGTTCTTCTGTAAAGAACAAGTTCTCGAACAGCGCTTCAGCAGATTCTTTTGTTGGCGGCTCACCCGGGCGCATCATACGGTAGATTTCTACCAGCGCTTCCAGCTGATTGCGCGTTGGATCGTTGCGCAGCGTATCCGAGATAAACGGGCCACAATCCAAATCGTTTGTATACAGTGTTTCGAACTCTTTAATGCCAGCAGCACGCAGTTGCTCAACCAGTTCTTCAGTAATTTCAGCGTTACAGCCGCAAATCAGCTCGCCAGTGGACGGGTCAACCACATCTTTGGCGATTGCCTTGCCAGCCAGGTACTCCATCGGTACTTCCAGCTCGTCCATGTTCGCTTTTGCCATCTGGCGAATGTGACGCGGCGTAATACGGCGACCGGCTTCAACGATTACATTACCATCCGGGTCTTTTACTTCAAAAGACAGCGTCTCGCCACGCAGGCGATCCGCAACCAGTTGCATGTTAATCGTGTCGTCTGTCAATGACCATGAAGTATTGTCGAAGAAGATATCCAGAATCTCTTCAGCTTCATAACCCAACGCGCGCAACAAAATGGTTGCCGGCAACTTGCGTCGGCGGTCGATACGTACAAACAGACTATCTTTCGGATCAAACTCAAAGTCTAACCAGGAACCACGGTAAGGTATGACGCGTGCAGAATAGAGCAACTTACCAGAGGAGTGCGTTTTACCTTTATCATGATCAAAGAACACACCTGGAGAACGGTGAAGCTGAGATACAATCACACGCTCGGTACCGTTAACAACGAATGTTCCGTTTTCAGTCATCAGGGGCATTTCGCCCATGTAGACTTCCTGTTCCTTGATGTCTTTTACGGCTTTGTTGCTGGATTCACGGTCATAGATAACCAGACGAACTTTTACACGCAGAGGTGCTGCGTATGTAATACCGCGTATTTGACACTCTTTGACGTCAAATACAGGCTCACCCAGACGGTAGCCAACATATTCCAGAGATGCATTTCCGGAATAGGACACAATTGGGAAGACAGAGTTAAATGCTGCATGCAGACCAGCATCCAGACGATCTGCTGCTTCAACTCCTGTCTGTAAAAACTTTTTATAGGAATCGAGCTGAATTGCCAGCAAGTAAGGCACATCCATTACTTGCGGTAATTTACCGAAGTCTTTGCGGATGCGTTTCTTTTCAGTGTATGAATAAGCCATCAGTGTTCCCCAGCAAGTGCACCAATTTAATAGCAGGCCGAAACCCCGTTCCGGACTGTGATACCGCTATTTATTTGCTGTCTATAAATAACGGAAAAAGGCCGGTGGCATTTTGCCACCAGCCGTCAGCACTTCGAACAGTAATCTGTTCGGATACGCATTGAAGTTATTACTTAACTTCAACAGAAGCGCCAGCTTCTTCCAGTGCTTTCTGAAGTTCTTCAGCTTCTTCTTTGCTAACGCCTTCTTTAACAGCAGCAGGTGCGCCGTCAACGATGCCTTTAGCTTCTTTAAGACCCAGACCAGTCGCACCACGTACTGCTTTGATAACGTTAACTTTCTTGTCACCAGCAGCCGTCAGAATTACGTCAAATTCAGTCTTCTCTTCAGCTGCAGCTGCGTCACCGCCAGCAGCACCACCAGCTACAACAGCGGCAGCAGCAGTTACACCGAATTTTTCTTCCATTGCTTCGATCAGAGTCACAACGTCTTTAACAGACATTTCAGCAATTGCGTTTAGGATATCTTCGTTAGTCAGAGACATTTTCTAAATTCCTGATATTTGTAAGCCCGAAGGCCCATTAAAACTTGTATAAATAAAGTTACGTAATAACTTACGCAGCTTCTTCTTTCTGGTCGCGAACCGCTGCAATCGTACGAACAAGTTTGCCCGCTGCAGCTTCTTTCATGCAAGCCATCAGCTTCGCAATCGCTTCGTCGTATGTTGGCAGGCTTGCCAGCATAGCCACGTCCACGATTTCACCTTCGAATGCTGCTGCTTTCACTTCCAAGTTATCATTGCCTTTCGCAAATTCATTCAGAATACGAGCGCCAGCGCCCGGATGATCTGTAGAAAAAGCAATGATGCTTGGACCTACGAAAGAGTCCTGTAAACATGCATAGTCAGTGCCTTCAACTGCGCGTTTTGCCAGTGTGTTACGTACAACTTTCAGCCATACGCCTGCTTCACGAGCTTCTTTACGCAGTGCTGTCATATCGCCTACTTCAACGCCACGGGAATCCGCAACAACAGCAGACAGAGCACTTGATGCAGCTTCCTGGACTTCAGCGACGATCGCTTTTTTATCTTCGAGTCCTAATGCCACGATTTACTCCTTGGAGTAGTCTTTCGACTTATTACCAACCACCTCATTACTGAGGCTTCCGAGTACGGTGGTTTGATTCAAATACAGAATCTCACCGTCTGCGCAGGCTGGCTTGCCCATTAAGATAAGGTCTCCCTTATCACCTGCGGTCTTTGACGGCCTTCATCTCTGTGTAACAGGTACAGAAGACCCTCAAAAAACCTTTCATGTGAATCAAACTTCCAGAGAAGACTGATCCAGCAGTAGACCTGGTCCCATAGTGGTTGACAGGACTACCTTCTTCAAATAAACACCTTTAGCAGAAGCTGGCTTCAGCTTCTTAAGGTCGGCGATCAATGCTTCAACGTTCTGCTTAATTGCAGTTGCATCGAAGTCTGCCTTACCAACACCGGCGTGGATAATACCATTTTTGTCAGTACGGAAACGCACCTGACCGGCTTTAGCATTGTTAACTGCGGTTACAACATCCGGAGTTACAGTGCCGACTTTAGGGTTTGGCATCAGACCACGCGGACCAAGAACCTGACCCAGCTGACCAACAACGCGCATTGCGTCTGGCGTTGCGATAACCACACCAAAGTCCAGATCTCCACCTTTCATCTGTTCAGCAAGATCTTCGAAACCAACAACGTCAGCACCGGCTGCTTTTGCTTTCTCAGCGTTTTCACCCTGTGCAAATACAGCTACACGTACATCATTACCTGTACCGTTTGGCAACACAGTGGAACCACGAACAACCTGATCAGATTTACGCGGATCAACACCCAGGTTCACGGCCACATCAACAGTTTCTTTGAACTTAACAGTAGACAGCTCAGATAACAGAGCCACTGCCTCTTCAATTGCGTAAGCCTTACCTGCTTCAACTTTTTCAGCGATCAGTTTTTGACGCTTCGTTACCTTAGCCATTACTCATCACCCTCCGGAATCAGACCCATGCTACGCGCAGTGCCTGCGATCGTACGTACCGCTGCATCCATATCTGCAGCCGTCAGGTCAGGCATTTTAACAGTTGCGATTTCTTCCATCTGAGCACGTGAGATATTACCCACTTTCTCAGTATTGGGACGACCAGAACCGCTTTTCAGGCCAGCCGCTTTTTTCAGCAGAACTGCCGCTGGAGGTGTTTTAGTGATGAAGGTAAAGCTACGATCAGCATAAACAGTGATAACAACAGGCACTGGCAGGCCATTTTCCATGCTCTGGGTTTGAGCATTAAACGCCTTACAGAACTCCATGATATTAACACCATGCTGACCCAGTGCCGGGCCTACTGGAGGTGACGGATTCGCACCACCCGCTGGAACCTGTAGCTTAATATAAGCTTCGATTTTCTTAGCCATTTTTCAATGTACTCCTAGTGGGTTCTAACGCCTTTCGGCTCCCCTTTTTCAAGACAGAAAAACCCCAGCTCTCGCTGAGGTTATTTCCTGGAACTCAAAATCAGGCTTTTTCGACCTGAGTAAAGTCCAGCTCCACAGGCGTAGAGCGACCAAAGATCTGCACCGCAACCTGCAGTTTATTTTTCTCGTAGTTGATTTCCTCAACCACCGCATCAAAGTCGGCAAACGGCCCATCCACAACGCGAACCATTTCACCTGGCTCAAATACTGTTTTTGGACGCGGCTTATCAACACCGCTTTCTACACGACTTAGAATCTCATTCGCTTCCGCTTCCGTGATCGGAGCAGGCTTACCTGCAGTACCACCAATAAAGCCCAACACATGCGGAGTATTTTTAACTAAATGCCAGCTCTCATCGTTCATTTCCATGTTAACCAGCACATAACCCGGATAGAACTTGCGCTCAGACTTGCGCTTCTTGCCATCGCGGATTTCTACAACCTCTTCGGTCGGCACCAAAACCTCACCAAAAAGATCCTGCATACCATGCAGTTCAATTCGTTCTTTCAACGTGTTCATTACACGTTTTTCGTACCCGGAGTACGCATGTACCACAAACCAACGCTTAGACATGCTCTTCAGCCTCTTTTAACCTATAGCTCCAGATACCAGCCAGCTCAGCAAAGAGTCCAGCCCCCACAGCATCAACCCAACAATCAATACAACCACAACAACAATCGCCGTTGTCTGCGCAGTTTCCTGACGCGTTGGCCATACAACCTTGCGAATTTCCTGCTTAGCTTCCTTAAACAGAGTAAAAAACGCCTTTCCTTTTGCTGTCTGCAACGACACAAAGCCCGCGATGAATGCCAGGACAAGCAACACCACCACACGATAGAACAAAGACTGATCAGCGTATACGGAGTTACCGACCACACCAACCGCAACAATAGCAACAACTACCAGCCACTTCAGTGCATCAAACTTTGAACTTTCGGAATCTACTTTCGCACTCACGTTCAGGGCCTCAGGACAACTTAACTTGCTTGTATTCTTTGATGCCAACTCAGACTAGAGTTGGCAGGCCAGGAGGGACTCGAACCCCCAACCTGCGGTTTTGGAGACCGCTGCTCTGCCAATTGAGCCACTGGCCTACTGCGTAACAGGGAGGCGTATTGTATAGGCCTCCCCATCACTTAGCAACACCTAATTATTGATTTCATTCAACAATCTTGGATACGACACCCGCGCCAACCGTACGACCACCTTCACGGATCGCAAAGCGCAGACCTTCTTCCATCGCAACCGGGTTAATCAGGGTAACGTCCATCTGTACGTTATCACCTGGCATTACCATTTCTACA
>PDWJ01003277.1_pt1 | contig 15675 bp, 9 predicted proteins | sample 1430881 | NCBI WGS metagenome assembly PDWJ01 (sample SAMN01162460, study PRJNA174530) | Oral metagenome, whole genome shotgun sequencing project. | biome: Marine environment; feature: Marine mammal; material: Swab sample of the gingival sulcus; isolation source: swab sample of gingival sulcus... | reverse complement strand
ACTGGTATGCGGGTGCTTGCGATATTTGAAGGCCGTGATGCTGCCGGTAAGGGCGGTACCATAAAGCGGTTTCTGGAGCATTTGAACCCAAGATATGCCAGGGTTGTCGCCCTGACCAAACCCAATGAGACGGAGGTTGGCCAATGGTATTTCCAGCGGTATATCCCGCATTTGCCTACAGCCAATGAGCTGGTATTGTTTGACCGCAGCTGGTATAACAGGGCCATGGTCGAGCCGGTCATGGGATTTTGTACCGATGAGCAGAATAAGAGGTTTCTCAAGGATGTGCCGCTGCTTGAGGAGTTGCTGGTAAAAGACGGGATCAAGCTGTTTAAATATTATTTTTCTGTTTCAAAAGATGTACAGAAAAAGCGTTTTGATGCACGCAGGGAAGATCCCCTGAAACAGTACAAACTCTCTCCTGTGGATAATCTTGCCCAGAAATACTGGGATCAGTATTCGGTGAGAAAATTCCAGATGCTCTCAGAGACTAACCGGACTATAGCCCCGTGGACTATTATTCGTTCAGACAATAAAAAGCTGGCCAGGCTGAACTGTATGAAGCATCTGCTGTCGAGTCTCGATTATAAAGGTAAGGGCGGTAAAAAACTGCTGAAATATGATCCAGATATTGTTATCTCAGGTATTGATGAGATCAAACATATGGAAGAGAATCTGTTAAAACCTGGCAAATTGCACGGGTAAGGTTTGTAGCTGACTGAACACGAAAGCTCCAGCATGTGCAGCTGGAGCTTTCGTAAAACTTCATGGTGTGACTGGATTAAAAATCTACCAGTTCCACGTCAAAGACCATTGTGGCGTTAGGCGGGATCGGCCCCCTGCCTGATGGCCCGTATCCCAGATGTGGGGGGATGATAAGTATCCGTTTTTCCCCTTTTTTCATAGAGAGGAATGCCTCGTCCCATCCCTTGATAACCCTGCCGCTGCCAACAGGAAACTGGATTGGCTGGTTTCTGTCATAAGATGAATCAAATTTTTCGCCGTTGAGCAGTTTGCCTGTGTAATGGGCTGTTATATTTGTTCCTTTCGCCGGGAAATCTCCTGTTCCTTCGGCGACAACGACATATTTAAGACCTGTCGGGGTGGTGATCGCATCCGGCCATTTTTCTTCGATCTCTTTTTTCGTTTGGGCAAGCATTTCGGCCTCTTTTTCCCGTTGATGGGCAGAAATATTTTCCAGATATGCATCAAATGCCGCCTGGTCGCTTTTAAAGTTCATGGCCTTATCACCAAGGCGTAAAATGGTTACACTGTCGATTGTATCACCCTGCTTGATACTGTTTACCACATTCTGGCCTGATACCACGTGGCCGAATACCGTATGTTTGCCGTCCAGCCAGGGGGTGGGGACATGGGTGATGAAAAACTGGCTGCCGTTGGTGCCTGGACCGGCATTGGCCATTGAGAGAATACCAGGGCCTGTGTGTTTCAGGGTCGGGTCAATCTCATCGGGGAAGGTATAGCCTGGGCCACCTGTGCCGGTGCCAAGCGGACAGCCGCCTTGAATCATGAAATCAGGAATAACACGGTGGAAGGTTAATCCGTCATAAAATTTTTTGCCGGTGGTGCCAGCACCACCGCCCAGCTCCTTTGTCCCTTCCGCAAGCCCCACAAAGTTGGCAACGGTAAGCGGGGTTTTTTCAAACTCAAGCATACAGATGATCTCACCCTTGCTGGTATTAAATTTGGCGTAAAGACCATCCTGTAATTGTGTGTCAGCCATTATTCTTTCTCCCGATAAAGTTAACAAAATTGTACTCAAAATTACTAAAAGTTTACCTCTATGCATGATTCCTCCCATTGCAAATGAACTTTGTTCTTTTTGATCTACTGTTTGCCCCTTTTTTTCATGCTGCTTATCAGCGATGAGAGGCTTGCCGTTCACTCTAATCACTATTTTGTAAAGCGCATGTTGGAACGTTTTTTTTCTTGCATATTTCCTCTCTTTCTGTTTGATGATTGCAGGTGTATCTGCGTAACATACCTTGTACTTTTCGATTTTTTAAGAGAGTTTTTTTGTGATGTTTACCGTGTATCGTCTGACAGCAGGGCTGCTCTTTTATCTCATCCTGCCGCTTCTTCTGCTTTTTGTGGTGGTTACAGGCAGGCATAGGGAGGGCTTGTTACAGCGCTTTGCAATATACCCCGTGAAAAGAAAAAAGAAATACGGCACACGCAGATACTGGATTCATGCAGCGTCCGTTGGCGAGGTTCAGGCAGCCGCTGCTGTTATCGAAGAGTTACGCCTGCAAGATGCGGAATGTGACATCTTTCTTACCACCATGACTATCTCTGGCAACAGGGTGGCCAGGGAAAAAGTACCAGTTGATGTGGATTGTCTTCTTGCCCCCCTCGATGTGCCTGGCATTGTGGAACGGGCTGTCCGTTATTTTTCGCCTGATGTCTATATCTGTCTGGAGACAGAGCTGTGGCCTCTGCTTATTCATGCTCTCTCCAGACGCGGGGTTGCCGTTCATATGATCAACGGCCGGATCTCTGTAAGATCATATCACTCCTATCTGAAAATTAAACCGCTGGTGAAAAAATGTCTGTCACTGTTTACACGGATAGCGGTTATCTCCGAACAAGACCGGATTCGTCTGATAAACCTGGGGGCAATACCTGAAAATATGCAGGTGTTTGGAAATATTAAATATGATTTATCTTGTTCTGAACCTGCTGAACAGGTGAAAGAAAAGTATAATGAACTGCTTGACTGTGCAAATATACCTGTATTTATTGCTGGTTCCACGCATTCTGGCGAGGAAGAGCTGTTGATTGACTGTTTTGCCACCTCTCTGCAGAAAAAAAACTGGTTATTTCTGCTTGCCCCGCGTCATATCGAACGGGTGGGGGATGTAGAAAAACTTTTAGCGGGAAGAAATCTCCGCTGGCAGAGGCTGAGCGGTATCAAAGAGGATGGACGGGATAAGACTGTACAGATTGTTGTGGTTGATTCCATGGGTGAACTGGCGATGCTCTACAGCGTGGGGTCGATTATTTTTTGCGGTGGAAGTCTTGTTGATAAGGGCGGCCATAATATAATGGAGATTGCGCAATGGTATAAACCGCCTTTTTATGGACCAGAGATCAGTGATTTTGCTGACGCTGCACAGTTACTGGAAGAGGTTGGCGGCGGTTTCAGGGGGAAAGACTATAATGATCTTGTCAGGAAGATAAGCTATTATTCCGATTTTCCTCAGGAATACAAGGATGCCTGTGCTGCTGCCGGGAAAATAGCTGGTTCATTGCAGGGCGCCTGTAAAAGACAGGTGGCGTATGTTTGCAGAAATATCTCGTGAATTATGTCCCGTTCAAGATAGCTATGTCTGATGTGTACTTAAAAAAATGTCTTTTTACCTGATATGAACATCTCGTTAATTGGTGTCAACGCCAGGTTTACTCACTCCTGTCTGGCCTTGTTTTATCTGCGTAATGAGTTACACAGATACTGCCCTGCTGCAGATGTGAGTATAGCGCAGTATTCTATAAATGATCCCTATTTTGAATTGATCCTGCGTATCAGTGAGAGACGGTCAGATTATTATTTTTTTTCTGCGCTTATCTGGAATTCTGAGATTATCGCAAACCTTATCAAGGATCTTACAGTTATTCAGCCGCAATGTTTCTGTGTCGTGGGGGGACCACAGGCAAAGATAGTCGTTCAGGAGTGTGGAAGTAATAGAGTCGTCTGTGTCGAAGGCTATTTTGAACAGGTTCCCCTGGACTTTTATCTCGATCTGCAGCTGAAAACATTGCGGAGCATCTATGTTTGTGACAGAGAGGTTACAGCGTTTTCATTTCCTTTTAAACCTGGTGATTTTGATGATGCCCTTGCCAATCGCCATATCTACTATGAAAGTTCAAGGGGATGTCCATTTTCCTGCAGTTACTGTCTCTCAGCAAATGATACCCGGGTGATTCATAAAGAACTCCAGGTGGTGGAAGCGGAACTTACAGAGATATTACAGCATAATCCCCGTGAACTGCGATTTATTGATAGAACCTTTAACGACAGCAGTACAAGGGCGCTGGCCATCTGGAAAATACTGGCTGGTGCGAATGACGACTGTAAATGTCATTTTGAGATCAGTCCGCATGGCTTCACGGAAGAGATGTATTCGCTGTTAGCGCATCTTCCCCCTGGAAAGTTTGAGTTTGAGATAGGTATACAGTCAACACACAGGAAGACCCTGCAAGCTATAAAACGATCGACAAATATTTCAGCGGCCCGCAAGGTTGTACGGCGTATAGCAAGGCTTGAGACTGTCTTTTTGCATGTGGATTTAATATTGGGGCTTCCCTTCGAAACAAAAGAGAGTTTTTATCAATCCTTTCGTGATGTATTTTATATGGAACCTCATTATATCCAGATGGGGTTGTTGAAGGTGCTGCCGGATACGCCGCTTGCCGGGTGTATTGAGGAGTATGGATTGGTGGTCAGTAAAAAACCGCCCTATTCACTCTATGCCAACAACTGGATGAGCTCGGAGGTGCTGCGAGGTCTGTACTGGTTTGGAGAGTGTGTTGAGCGCTTTATCAATAACCGTTATTTTGTCTCCCTCTGGCGTTATCTTCGCAAGTTGAAGATAGATATCGCCGCTTTTTTTCAAACGCTGACAGATGAAGCAAATCGGACAGGCTTTTTTTATGGACCGGCCAATCAGGAACGGTTAACGAAGATGCTGGTTGAGGTTACGGCTGGCAGAGATGACGCTGAGCTGATTTTTTCCCTGTTACGATATGACTGGATGCGCTGTGGTCATAAGTATCTCCCGGAATGTCTGCAGAAAGAATATGAGAATAGTTTTAAAGATGTTAAAAGAGAGGCGTTTTCTCTCCAGAGAGATGGTGCGGTGAAAAACAGTGATGAAAGAACATACTGCTTCAAAAAAGGCATGTTTATGCAGTTCTCTTCAGAGGTGCTTGGCGAATTGGGATATGAGGTGGAAGCCGGTACGCATTATCTGTGCTTTTTACCGGAAAGAGAACACTCATTATTTCGTCATAATAAGGTGATCGTTTTTCAGACGGTATAAAAAATTGCAAATTAAGATGGTAATTGCCGTGTGTAGAACCCCAAAGGTACAAATAATTGAATTCTGTTGGGTCAGATTTATTTTTCTGTTTTGGATAAAGTGTAGTGAAAACAATAAAATAAAGAAATTTTTATCTTTTTGTTGTTTTTGGCATGAACTATGCAATATCCATTTCACTTTATCTCTTCTCTCCTTTTTTGGGAAAAGCCGGCTTTGTGTAACAGGGCTGGCTTTTCTGTTTCTGGATGATATGATACAGACATGAAGCCATCAATTCCTGTTTTTCTTGAGCAATGTGCGAGTTACAGTGACACCCATGTGGTACAGGCGTTTCTCGCAAGAGTCTTTGAAAAGAGATATTCTTCGCTGCGCAATCAGAAAATACTAATAAAACCAAATCTTGTCTCTTTCCGTAACAGGGGACTTGCCGCTACCAACGGCCAATTTTTACTTGCCCTGATAGATTTTCTTGTTGCCGGCGGGGCCAGGGTCCACATTGGTGATTCTCCTGCCTTTGGCAGCGCCAGATGGGTGCTGAGAGGAATTGGCCTTGGGACTGAACTGCGCAGGCGGAATATCCCCATCATTGAGTTCCAGAAGGTGGCTGTAAAGACTACTCCTGCTGGCTTGAAGGTGGGGGTTTCTGCTGAGATCTATGATTATGAACTGCTGGTGAATGTCCCTAAGGTAAAAGCCCATTGTCAGATGCATGTGACCCTGGCCGTTAAAAATATCTTTGGAGTGGTCAAAGGGATGCGAAAGTCGTTTTTTCATATGCAGCTTGGAGACAGGCCGGGTGTCTTTCCTGGACTTCTCCTTGACCTGCTTGCTTTGATCCCGGATACGTTTACCGTGGTGGATGGAATTGTCGCGATGCATAAAGATGGCCCTGTTCGCGGTGAACCCTTGAACCTTGGTCTTCTTGCCGCCGGTGAAGATGCGGTGGCCGTAGACCGGGCTCTTCTGGAGGTGCTGGCCCTTGATCCTGTTGCCAGCCCTGTCTATGCAGAAGCAAAGAGGCGGCAGTTTGCAGGTATGGATCTGGAGAGTGTAACCTTTCCGCTGCGGACACCTGATGTTTTTCATGGTTCCGGTTTTTTTCCACCGGCTGAATTGCAATCTGTTCGCTTCAACCCTTTTCGTTTTTTTCAAAGCAGTATAAAACGGTTTGGGTTACAATTAACCAGGAGATAAGAGCGATATGTACGCTGATAAAAACATAATCCTGGCGTCTTCGTCTCCACGAAGACAGCAGTTCTTAAAAGACATCGGGCTTCCCTTTTCTGTATCTCCACCCCACGTTGACGAGACTCCCCTTCCTCTGGAAGTACCTGATGTCTATGTGGAGCGTGTAGCCCGGGATAAATGGGAAATGGTTTCTAAAAAGTATCCAGGTTCATGGGTGCTGAGTGCTGATACAACCGTATATCTTGATAGAGAAATATTGGGAAAGCCGTCTAATCCAGGAGATGCCTTGCGGATGCTTATGGTCTTACGTGGCAAAACACATCGTGTAGCTACAAGTTATGTGCTGGGAAAGGAGAATGATTTCATACAAAAAACCGTGAAAACACAGGTGCGATTTGCATATTTTTCTGAAAAAATAGCAAGGTGGTATGTTGACACAAAAGAACCTTTTGATAAGGCGGGAGGATATGGGATCCAGGGGAAAGGCGCGTTCCTGGTTGCCTCACTGCAAGGTTCCTATACCAATGTGGTAGGTTTACCAATGGCGGAAGTGATCGAATCTCTTCACCATTTTGGAATTGTTTGACAAAATCTCATTAATAGTTCAAGATGCTTTCTATTCCTTAAAAAAAATGGTTTAATATTGGAAAAAGAGGTGTAACTAGCTATAATAGCAGATTTTAGTATTTCCTTGTTATGCTATGGTTGAAGGATGTCTTGGAATAGATGGAATACTTTGCGAAAATCTTGATTATGGAACCTTGTGATGGCAGAAGTTGACAAACATACCCTGATGTATGATGTATTGAAAAGTTTCAATACTGCCGTCATTACGACAAAACTATACCCGCCCTCTTCACCGCAGGTAGATAGTGCCGAGAAAGCGGGCTATAATGCGCTTGTTTCCTTCGTCAAACGTTTTGGTCCCCTAAGCCTCTCCTTTTATGATGATGAACCCCGGTTATGCGGGTTGCCAATCAGCCAGAAAACCCTGGGAAAAATACCTGGGTTTGAGGTATTTCAGCAGCTTCGTCTGCTGCAAATGAATTATTTTGTCATTGATGGGCGTATTAACAAAAAGCTTTTTCGTCAGTTACTTGTCTTTTTCATTACCTCTCCCAAGCTTATCAGAGGAGAAGGCGGCGGCAGGAGTTACACCTTAAATCTTGGGATCAACGAATTCTTCCCGTTGGAATACAGTGATGACAATACAGAATTATTTAACGATGCTTTTGCAGATGTCCTGCATAAGCTCTTTGAAGAGAAACGTATTCGCAGTGAGCATTTGCATTCATTTGTCCATCCTATTGATACTCAAAATGAAATGGGACAGCGCAAGGCTGCCGCTTTAGCTGATTTGCTTCAGAAAAAGACTTCTTTTGCAGATCTTGTCCTTGGCGGGTTTTCTTCTGTCTGTAAAGGAAACTGCAGGATTGGTGGCATAACTTTTCCCAAATCACTTCCCGTTCTTCTGGATAATATAGAAACAATTATCTCTAAAAAGGACAGAGACAGGCTGGCCAAGGAGTGTGGTGCATTGTTTGTCTCAGAACTTGATGATTTTGCACTTCACATTCTTTTCTTACAGGATTTAATAACCCCGTTTGGTGAAAAACTGTATTATCATCTCTTACGTTCAATGGGAATACGGTTGGATGCTGTTGCTGAATTAATGCGGAGAGAGCTGGAAACACTGAAGACAGATCTTGGTAAAGCTTCTGATCAGTATGTACGGGTAAAGAGAAGGGTGCAGTTATTTTTGAGTACGGAGCAGGGGCAACATTATTCTCTGCGGGCAAAAACAAAAAAGTTACTGGAAAGTGGTGAGAAGGAGAGACAGGCTAAACGGATTGAGGCTGGGGTGAAGGCCTTATTACAAGGGGATCTTTCCAGATTCTATTCAAAAGAAATTTCAGAACAGCTCCCTGCGACCATCGGTTCGCTTATACATAAAAAGAAGGAAAAACCAGCAGCGCAGATCGTTGAGCAGCTTGTACGGGAAATTGCCAGGAGCGCCGAAAAAGATAAACGTAATGTGCTGATACCTTGTCTGATTGAGATCGGTGAACATCTGGTAAACAACGAAAAATGGGCATGGCTGGAAAGATTGTCTGCTCCTTTGATGGCATGGTTGAAGGGAGAGGATGAAGCGCATGCCGCGGTGGAAAAAGCAACCGAAGTCCTTATATGTCTACAGAATCACTATTTTGACGAGAAAAATTATGATAAGGCTGAAAAAATTCTCTCGTTCTTCTTCCTGATACGATCAGGAAAACTGAAAAAAGATGAATCCTTTGTCTCGCTTGTGGCCAAAGTGCAGGATATGAGTATAGAAAAAGTCAGACTCATCTCTTTGCTTGAGAAGGTTACCGCAGGAGGAAAAGATGTATTGTATTTTGAGAGACAACTCATCCTGCTTGGCCCCATGTCGGCGAGATTCCTTTTAAAGAAACTCTTTACTCTCGAAGAAAAAGAGATTCGTTTAAAAGTTCTTGCTCTTCTCTCCAAAATGGGGGGGATATTGCCGCCCATTCTCATCGAAAAACTCCGTGAACCCATGCCATGGTTTGCTAAACGAAATGTATTGAGACTTTTGGCAGTTACCGGAACTGAACGGGATATACTTCCGATAACAGATTACCTCAATCATGAAGATATCCGGGTTCAGCAGGAGGCCTTTGACTGTATCCTGAAGCTGAGCGGGGAAGATAGAAAAACGAACCTGTTGGATGCTCTCAATGTTGCTAACGGGGGTATGAAGGAGCGGATTGTTCGGGCGCTTATACCATTGGCAGACGATCATGTGGTACGCGTCGTTCTCGATATGGTAAAAGATTGGAGATATTTCCCCGAAGAGACGTGTTATCAGTTGCTTATTGAAACCTTTCATCTTCTTGGTCGAATACACAGTAAAGAAGGTGAAAAGTTTATTATGCAGTTTCTGGCAATGGAAAGAGATAAAGAGACAAAGAAGCTGCCTGGCCAGGTCTGGGTTTCTGCCAAGGAGGCTTTGCGGCGAATACGGCTGCACAGAATCAGCAGCAAAAAAGATACAGGTAAGGTCGAAGAAGAGGAAAACAGAAAAACCCAACCCAACAGGACGTACATTACATCTGATCCTGATGAAGCAGCGATTCAGAAAAAAATCCAGATGGGTAATCTTGAAGAGGCTAGTGATGATTTGTTACTGCTCGTTGAAAAAATGGTAGAAAGACGTTGTTTCAAAGAGGCTGAATTGTTGCGGGAATGGCTTGTTCAGATCAATGGTAACGCTCTTCATAAAATCATGCGGGCGGCAGAGATTATTGAAAATGGTAAAAGCAACGGTGTCCTGAATGATTACCTGCAAATATGGTCTTCTCTTCAGGACTCTTTGACCACGGAAGAGTTTAACGCTCTATACTATTCCATGGATCATTTATCCTATTCTGGAGAGGAGATGCTGGTTTCTCAAGGTGATTATTGTCCGGCACTTTTTTTCATCAATCATGGAAAGATCAAGATTTTCTATAAAGATGATAATAAAGAGGTCTTTATAAAAAACTTTCTGCCGGGAGAAATTTTTGGAATAGAAACCTTTTTCGATTCTTCCTTCTGGACGGTGAGTGCGGTAGCTGTAACAAGCTCAGAGGTGTCGGTGCTATCACTCAGAAAAACAAAGGCTTGGGCTTCGCAATATCCGGGTTTGGAGGCAAAGCTGCAAGATTTCTGTATTCGAAACAAAAACACTATCGCCAGGTCAATAAAGGAGCATCATACATCGCGAAGAGAGTATGAACATCTGAAGCTGCAAGGAGACGTGGTGGTGCACATTCTCAAAGAGGATGGCAGTAAAACAGGTGCCCAGGTGCAAGGCGATCTCTTAGATATCTCGCAGGGCGGAGGCGCATTTACGTTACGAATAACGCATAAAAAAAATGCCAGATTTTTACTTGGTAGGAAAATATGTGCTCAATTCCACTCAACAACGGGTGTGGAAAGTATTTTAAGCGTTGAAGGTATACTGATTAGTGTACGATCTCTTTATTCCAGGAGTAATGAGTATTCAATTCATATTCGTTTCGTCGAGCCTTTAAAAAAAGAGGAGGTTACAGGTATTATTGAAGCCTGTCTTGGATAAAAAGGCTTTTACCTGAGCTCTGAGCTGGCTTTCCCTCGCCCTTTCCTGAGGGGGCTTTTCTTCTTTCAGATCGAAAGAATTGCGGATAATTAAATTCTTTGTCATAGTCTATAACAGACAGTTGAAAATGGAAAAATACTGTCAGGTATGAGTTTGCTGTTTTTAAAATTGTATTTTACATGATTAAAGAACTTGAAATACTATCACAGCTATCTTCATTTAACTCTGTGATGATCATTACACGGCATGGTGATCTTCTGTATTATTGCAATGATAATCAACATGCTGTAATTACTAAAAATTTCAATATGTTGCGTTATTTACTGAAACAGGTGACTAACGCTTCATATGTGTTTTTCCGTTTTGAAAAGGGTGTGGGCATTGTTCATGGTAATGCTTTTGGGTACCTCTTTCTTTTACTGAATGATGGCCAGGAGAAGGAAACGGCAATCATGTTGCTGGAAAAACTGGGAGATTTGTTTAACAGTTACCAGTTTAAACGGGATATACTGCTCTCAATGCTTGAAGATAGTCATATCTCTCTGAAACCACGTATAACACGTGAGCTTGCCATGTTTGCTGATGCTACTGTTGCAAAGCATCTGCTGGATATTGTCAAGAATGTGGATATTGCAAATCTTTCCGAGATGACAGCATTTCTCCATGAAGTTTTTACTGTACTCGGTCTTTGTTGCGGTCATGAGGGTACTATCGTCGTTCAGGATTTTTTAAAAAGAAGCAGAGAGAAAGGTAAGCTTGCAATGCATCTCGAGCGGTCTGCTCAAAACCTTTGTAAGCAAATGGCTAGAGAGAAAAAAAAGTATTCTTCCAGCTCGTCTGCTCCTGTAGCAAGAAGAGGTGGGGCTTATACTGGTAAACAAAATGACAAAATTGATATACTCGTGGAGGCTGGGAAGCTGGAAGAGGCGGGTCATTTGGTCATGGAGGAGATTAGAAAAGCGGCGAGTGGCAAACAGTTTATAAAAGCCGAAAAGTTACGGCAACGGCTTATTGCAATCAATCCTAACATGTTGACAGAGATCATTCGGGCAGCCGAGATTATAGAAGAGGAGCAGATGGCAAGCATCCCGGGTGATTTTAAAAAGACCTGGAGCATGTTGAGAACAGTTTTAGCAGATGACGAGTTTGCTGCATTGTATCATCACCTGGCGTATAAAAAGAGTAAATCTGCGGAGGTTTTAGCTTCTCAAGGAAGCTTTTCTTCAAAACTTTTTTTTATACAAAATGGGAATCTGCAGATTTATGGAAATTCCGAAGGTAAAGAGATTGTGATACGTGTCGCTGGAGAAGGCGAGGTGGTAGGAGGTACATTCTTTTTCGAATCATCTGTCTGGACTGTAAATGTAAGGAGTCTGGGCGGTGATATATATATGCTGAGTAAAGCCCGGTTTACTTCTCTTGTTGAGATGTATCCGGGGATAGAGTCAAAACTTATGGATTTCTGTGCAACATTTAAGAAACCAGCCAATGTTTTTACCCGAAAAGAACGGACCCGGAGGAAATTCAAACGGATTAGGCTGAAGGGGAGAATCCTGATGTCATTACTGGACAAGAATGAAAAGGAAACCGGGACTGGTGTACGAGGAGATCTTTTTGATATTTCCATGGGGGGAATTTCCTTTAGTCTTAATATCTCAAGGAAAAAAAATGCCCAGATCCTGTTTGGCAGTAGAGTTAAAGTTAAGATCCCTAATACGGATAAAAGCAACGGGACTACCAGTGTGAAGGTCGGACGAATAGTTGCTGTTCGCGGGCACCATATAGTAAATAACGAGTATTCAGTTCATGTTGAATTTGATACGGTTCTGTCGTATCCAGAATTGTATGTGATTTGTGGACAAGGTTGACTCTTATATGCGAACATTTGTTGAAAAAATCTATACAAGATACCTTCCCGATGCGATAAATCGTGACGGAATGATGGTGGCAAACTGTCCATTTTGCAAGGCAAAATATGGAAAGGAGAACGGTCGGCTGCAAATTGTCCTGAACCCCAAGAGTTTCTTTTATGGTTTTTTTAAATGCCAGTCAACCTGTCAGGAATATGGTTTTATATCCTGGTTTTGTGCGCTTTTGGGTGTTGAAGATGCTAGTGACAGTGCAGGAGAGGCAGGATTCTATTCGGAATTACTCGATGGTCTTCCCGGAAAAACCATCAATGATGATGTGGAAGATAATGTGATGAAGCTCCAGGAGGAGTCTCTTCCTTTTTTTGTTGATGCAGGAATACGTGCTGAAACCTTAAAACGTCTGCATGTTGGGTATAATGGCAGGTATCTTGTTTTTCCGTATCAGCAGCTGGACGGCAACTTTTACTCCGCTCGATGTGTTCACCCTGATAATACGGATGATTTTTTTTGGTTGGGCGATACAGATTTTGAGGGTGGGAAATCTGGTTTTTTCAACCTTGTTGATTTTAAAAGATGTAAGAATGGGACATTTTTTATTTGCGAGGGGGAAGAAAATCTCGTTGTGCTTAACCAGCTGGGGTTTCCTGGTGTTGGTTATGTCAATACCACCATTCTGGATCGGGTTCATCCTGAATGGTTCTCTTCTTTTTCAACGGTATTCATTTTGCCGAAAAAGAATGAGAACGCATATCAGGCTGCAAGGTACTGTGCCACAAAAATTGGCTTTAAGGTACGTATTATCACATGGCCTGCGCAGATGGCCGATGGAGAGAGTCTCTATCAACTGGCTATAACTCGTGATGTGGTTGAAGCGGGGCGTATCTTTGGTGATATGTTGCGAAAAGCGAGACCCTTTTCTCCCTTTCCGACGCCGGATAATGAGTTCAACACCTTTCTCCAGGCATCTGAAATTCAGCAAAGTGATGAGTACAACAACCTCAAAACAGGATTTCAGCTCTTTGACGAAAGACTCTCCGGAGTTCATGGGCTCAACATCCTGGGTGGTGCACCTAAGACCGGAAAATCATGTTTTTCACTGCAGATCGCAACGGCTATGGCCGCAGGTAATGTGCCTGTGTTGTATTATGATTTTGAAAACGGCAGACAGCGGCTTTATCAGCGTACGGTAACCAGACTTCACTATGAATATAGCAGGCTGAACGGAGATTCTGAGGTACTTTCTCAACGGGATGAGGAGGTAAACAGACAATTTCGTAAGATACTCAATTACCTCAGGGTGATAAATGACAGGAAGATTACACCGGAGCTTATGCGCCGTCACATTGACTTTATCTGTCATGAAATGCGTACAGAAATGGCTGTGGTAATTATTGACAGTCTGCATAAGCTACCCTTTAAAGATCTTTCCGCCATGCGTTCGGGTATCAACAGTTGGTTGAGAGAATTTGAAGCCATCCGCGACGAATATGCAACGTCTTTTCTGGTGATCTCCGAGCTTGTCCGTGGTGAAAAGGGGGCCTATGACGATACCCCGCATATGGGGCTCTTCAAGGGGTCAGGAGACATTGAGTACAGCGCTGACAATGCCCTGGTGCTGCTGCCAAACTGGAATCATATGCAAGGCATGGAAGAGAGGGTGAATGATCTCTGGCTGGTAGCCAGCAGGGAGAGCAGCCCTGGTCTTGTGGCCCGGTATAAACTGGAATATCCATATTGGGCATTTAGTGAAAGGCTTGCTGATTCTGATTAACCGGAATTTTTCATCAGCTCAGGAGATGGAAGAGGCCAGGTCTTTGGCAGGAGTAAAGAGATTTATATCTGTCGTCACCAGCAATTGGGGCATGATGGCTACGAAAGGGACAGAGCCTCTGCGATGAGTTCGAGTACATGCACGGCCTTGACCTGTAAATCGGCATGGTTGATGCTGTCCTGAAGCTGAATAATACAGCCAGGGCATGATGTTGCAACACGTTCCGCACCGCTGTTTCGTATCCCATCTGCCTTCACACTACCAATATTTTTACTTACATCATAGTGGTGTACAGAAAAGGTTCCTCCCAGACCGCAGCAAAGTGAGGCATTTTCCATTTCCACAAATTCCACACCCGGTAAAGACCGCAGCAGTTCACGAGGTTCCTCCTTGATGCCATGGGTTTTCAGATGGCAGGGATCATGATAGGTGATCTTGCGTGCAGGACTTTCTGCACCCGCCTTTTTTTTCAATTCTTTCAGCTTGTCAGTAAATCCTGTCTGTTGCAAAAAGACGCTGAAATCCATGACATTTTCACAAAACCCACGATCAATGCCATGCATGGTTGCATAGTAGTCCTGGATACCGCCCCGGCAGGAGGCGCAGGCGGTTATAACAGTTGCGCCCTTGTATTTTTCAAAGGCCTTTACATTCTTTTCAGCCAGCTTCTCGACCAGACGACCAGCTCCTGCTGAAAGTGCCGGAATGCCGCAGCAACCCTGCGATCTGGGAATATAGACCGGGTAACCGAGATATTTGAGGATTTTTATCATGGCCTCACCAATTTCAGGATAGAGATGGGTGATGGCACAGCCTGCGAAAAAACAAACCGTTTCCTTGTCACTGTCCCCGGCAATATATTCCGGTACGCGCTGAAAAAAATTTTTAAAATGTACCTGGGGAAGGGTGCGGTTTTCCATGAAACTGACCGGATATCTCAAACGCAGTCCAGAAGATTCAGGTACTTTTTTCAGCACCGCAGAAGAGAAAACCGCTCCGGTCTTTGCCATGGTTTTCATAAGAAGAGGCGAACCGAGAAGGGAGGAGACGAGCTTGCCGGTTGATGAGAGGCCTTTCTCCCTGGATATTTCCCGTCTGATGGCACCAACGATTTCATGGGTGGGCACCTTGTACGGGCATTTTTCCATACAGCTGCCACACATCAGGCACATGGACATATCATCTTCAAGACGATTGGCAAGTTCCACCTTGTTTTCGACCAGCATGGCGGCGAGAGTGAGTTTTCCCCTAGCCACATCTCCTTCTTTGCGGGTGTGCCGGTATACCGGACAATGTGCCTGGCAGACACCACATTTCACGCAATGAGATATTTCCTCGCTATATTCAGCCAGCGTTTTGATTACCGCCATCTCTTTGTCTTCCTGTCCCTATGCTTCGTTAACGAATATCTTGCCCGGATTCATTATATTATCGGGATCCAGCGCCTTTTTAATGGCAATCATACATCTCTTGGTGGGCGCGTCAATTTCCATATCGAAATACTTTGCCTTTGCCGTTCCGATACCATGCTCGCCGCTCAACGATCCCTCCAGGCTTACCGCTGCTGCAAAGATTTCATACATGACCTTTTCAATGGTTTCGGCCATGTCTTTTTCCCGCAGATCGACCATGGCATTAACATGGATATTGCCGTCACCGGCATGG
>PDWJ01005989.1_pt1 | contig 15683 bp, 14 predicted proteins | sample 1430881 | NCBI WGS metagenome assembly PDWJ01 (sample SAMN01162460, study PRJNA174530) | Oral metagenome, whole genome shotgun sequencing project. | biome: Marine environment; feature: Marine mammal; material: Swab sample of the gingival sulcus; isolation source: swab sample of gingival sulcus... | reverse complement strand
CCTGCTGCTGGGCGGCGGTGGCGCGGCTGCGTTCGTGCTGCTCGGCCAGGGGCGCGGCCCGGTCAAGCCTGATCCGGCCAAGGCCACGGCCACGTTGCGCCTCACCGTCGACCCTCCCACGGCCAAGATCACGGTGGACGGTGAGCCCTCCACGGGCGACGTGACCGGCCTCACCCGCGGCGCGACCGTCAAGGTCGTCGCCGTGGCGCCCGACTACGTGCGCTACGAAGAGCTCATCAAGCTCGACGAGGCCGACAAGATCCTGTCGATCAAGTTGGACAAGGAGGGCAAGCCCCATCAGGTGGTGGTGCGGCCAAGCGACCCCGACGCGACCGTCTACGTCAACGGCGAGCGGCTCGGGAAGGGCTCGCAGTCCTTCAGCGGGATGGTCGGCGACGAGGTCGTCGTGAAGGTGCAGCCGGCCGGCGACGGCGCCAAGGCGGTGGTGAAGTCGATCGTCCTCTCCGAGGATCAGGCGATCGTGGACGTCTCCGTGACGACGCCGGCCGTGCTCACGATCACGGTCACCCCGATGAGCGCCGCGTTGTCGTCGGATCTTGGGAGCGCCACCAAGCACGAGCAGGGGCTGTGGTCCGTGTCTGGGCTCGAGGTCGGACAGACCGTGGGGCTGACGACGAAGGCGTCCGGCTTCCGCACGGACAAGCGGCGCGTCGAGCTCACCGAGACCAACCAGACCCACACGATCAAGCTCGACAAGGTGGCGCTGCCGAAGGGCAAGATCCGCGTGTGGGCCAAGCCCTGGGCCCAGATCTCGGTGGACGGCCGCGCCCAGGGGACCACGCCCCGCACGATCGACAACCTCAAGGGGGGGCCCCATACGGTGGTCCTGACCAGGGGTAGCCAGAAGATCACCAAGCGCGTTCAGGTCCGCCCCGGCAAGACCATCAAGGTCGGCCATGATTTCACGAAGTAACGGCGCCATCGAGGCGCCGCGGCTGTGCTGAAGAGGTCGCCTCCAGGTCCACCCCGGGCGCCCCATGGTGGGCCCGCCAGGCGCCACTTCGCCACGAGTTGATTTGTCGCGTGACAGGGCAGGGGGCAGCCGTTATAAGACCGCCCGCTTCAGGTTCACGAGCATTCAGGAAGTACCAAGCATGTCGCGTTACACCGGTCCTCGCCTCAAGAAGATGCGTTCCCTGGGGGTCGATCTCCCCGGGCTGTCCCGCAAGTCGATCGAGCGTCGCCCCTACCCCCCGGGACAGCACGGCCCCAAGGCGACCCGTCGCAAGCTGTCGGACTACGCCAAGCAGCTGATGGAGAAGCAGAAGCTGCGCCTGAACTACGGCGTCAGCGAGCGTCAGCTCCGCCGCCTGGTCAAGGAGGCACGCGCCGCCAAGCTCGCCACCGGTGAGAAGCTGATCGAGCTCCTCGAGCGCCGCCTCGACAACGTGGTCTTCCGCGCCGGCTTCGCGCCGACGATCCCGGCGGCCCGCCAGCTCGTCAACCATGGCCACCTCCGCGTCAACGGCCGCCGCGTCGACATCCCCTCGTTCCGCGTCCGCATCGGTGACGAGATCACCCTGCGCGATCGCAGCAAGAACCTGGCCGTCGTCGTCGAGGCCTTCGAGTCCCAGGCCCCGATGAAGCCCGAGTGGGTCGACGTGGCCGCTTCAGACAAGAAGGCCAAGGTACGGGACATCCCCACCAAGGAGACCGTCCCGTTCCCGCTCGACGTCCAGCTGGTCGTCGAGTACTACTCAAAGCGGATGTAGCGCGAGCCACGTCGCATCTGGCTCCTGAAGCACACGAAGAAAGCGCCGCGGCCCTGATGGGTTGCGGCGCTTTTCGTGTTCCGGGGTCGAGTGCGGCGCTGGCGAGCTACCGCCTGGGCCCGTCCTTTGACATCTTGGCCTTTGCCTTGGTCTTGGCGGCGTCGGCCCCGGCCTTGATCCTCTGGTTGACGGCGTTCGCCGCCTTGGACCGCGCCTTCACCTGCGCGCTCCGCACCTTCTGGTTCACTTTGGACTGGGCCTGGTTGACCTGTTGGCGGAACAGGCGCTGGAAGAAGCCGGTGATCTCACTGATGATGTCCATGGAGCCTCCGGGGCGTGAGCGACGCTCAGCAGTGTATCATGCCGCAGCGTCGACGCTAACCGCGGCCCCCCCTAGCGGCGCTCCGGCACCTTGGCGAGGGCCGCCTTCAAGAGGGCGACGCCGTCCTCGGCGCGCGGGTTCTCGCTCAGGTGGCGCTTCCACGCGCGGCTGCCTGGGCGACCGGCGAACAGCGTCAGCAGGTGCCGGCTGATGCGGTGGACGCGCTCGCCTCGGGCCGTCCACTCGGCGACGTAGGGCAGCATGCCCCGGACGACGTCGTGGCGGCTGGGGGCGTCCCGGTCGACGCCGAAGACGCGGCGGTCGGCGTCGGCCAGGGCGTAGGGATCCTCGAAGGCCGCGCGCCCGATCATCACCGCGTCGACGTGCCGAAGCTGCGCCAGGGTGGTGTCCAGGCTGCGGATCCCGCCGTTGATCTCGATGACGAGCTGCGGCCGCTCGCGCTTGAGCCGGTGGACGTCCTCGTAGCGCAGCGGCGGGATGGTGCGGTTGTCCTTGGGGCTCAAGCCCTGCAGCCACGCCTTGCGCGCGTGCACGGTGAAGCGGTCGCTCCCCGCGGCCGCGACTCGATCCACGAAGCGCCGCATATCCTCGTACCGGTCGATGTGGTCGATGCCGATGCGGTGCTTGACGGTCACCGGGATCGCGACCGCCTCGCGCATCGCGGCGACGCTCTCGGCCACGCGCTCGGGGTGGGCCATCAGGCACGCCCCGAAGTCTCCGCTCTGGACGCGATCGCTAGGGCAGCCGACGTTGAGGTTGACCTCGTCGTAGCCCCACCCCTCGGCGATCCGGGCGCACTCGGCGAGGGCCTTCGGGTCGTTGCCACCGAGCTGCAGGGCGATGGGGTGCTCGATCTCCGAGTAACCCAGGAGCTGATCGCGGTCGCCATGGATGATGGCGCCGGTGGTGACCATCTCCGTGTAGAGCAGCACCTCGCGGCTCAGCTGCCGCATGAAGACGCGGAAGTGGCGGTCGGTCCGCGCCATCATCGGCGCGACGCTCAGAGGCCGGACCACCCCGCGGGTGCTGGAGTCGAGGGTCGCCATGAGGCGCGCACTCTGTCCGCGGCGCGGTCCTGGGTCAAGGGCGGGCTGACCGCCTCCGCCGTCGTCGGGATCGCGCCTGCGTTCTGCGGCGGACTCGTCGCTCGTCGCCTGCCTGCGCGAGAACCCATGCGCCCCCTCCGAGCGCCTCCTCGCGGAGCCACGGCGCCGCGCCTGCCTCGGTCCAGGGCAGCGGACCAACCCTCATACGCTATGGGGTCGAGGCGTCCTCGAGCAGGACCGCCACGAGGCTGGCCCGGATGTCGGCCTGAGCCGACGACAGGGGTGCGAAATCCGACCTTGGTCAGGGTGACCGTCACCGGCCGACCGAAGTCCCTCCACTCGACGTAGAGCGGCGTGCGGCCGAGGGTGAGCGAGCCCATTCGGACGGTCGCCCCGGAGGGGGTGGAGTCGACGAGCACGCGGCGCAGGGCGCCGCCATCATCGGCCTTGTCCGGGAACTGGGGATCCTCGATGTATGCCAAGGGATCGTTGAGCTCGGGTACGGGCCTGTTGCTCTCTTCGCGGGCCCTGCGATCGGCCTCTTCGCGGGCTCCGCGGGCTCCGCGGGCTCTGGCGCGCTCGGCCGCGGCGTCGTCGTGCGCGCGAGCCTTGTCGTCGCCGCCCGCATTCGCCGCGCGCTCGCTGCTGGCGGCGCGCGGGTCCGCGCCCAGCTCACCCTGGCTCGGGGTCGACTCGCCGTGGTCGAGGGCCGCGAGCGCCAAGCCGGCCTCACCCCCAGGGCCGATGCCGCTTGGCACCGGATCGACCACGGGCGCCGCCACTTGGGCGGTGCGAGCGGCCGATCGGTGGCGGTCGCCGCGCAAGAAGCTGTTGTCGGCCAAGAACACCGGCCCGCCGGCGAACAGCAGCAGCGCGGCCGCCAGCAGCAATAGGCCGGCCCCGCCGCGCCTGCGCTCCTCGCGGCGTCCTGCGATGCCCTGAGGTGCCGCCGTCGCGGCGATGGCGGGCCCGGCCGCGGTCGGGTGGTCCTGCTCCGGCGACGACGCCCGCGCCACGGTCGTGAGCGCGCCGCGGTGCTCGCCGCGCGTGGCGGCGACGCCGACCGGGCCGACCTCGGTCTCACGGGATTGCGCGGCGGCTCGGGGCTCCGGCGTCGGGGATTTGCGGACGATCCCGGCCGCGACGACGCGCGGGCGCATGTCGTCGTCGTCGTCGTCGTTCTCGTCGCCGAGGGCGAGCAGGGGGGGCGCCGCGTCCACCTCGTGTCCGTCGTCCACCGGGCGCGGCGGGGTCGTGGTGACGAGCCGGCGCGGGCTCGCGTCCTGACCCTCGGGGACGTCCACTTGGACCGGCGGCGCCTCGCCCGCCTCGAGCAACGGGGTGAGGCGGCAGGCCTCAAGGGCTTCGAGGGCGCGGGCCGCGCCGTCGGGGCGGTTCCACGGCTTCTTGTCGAGGCATTCGAGGATGACGTCGACCAGGGGGCCGAGCAGCTCGCGCCCGTCGATCGCCGGTGGCGTCGGCATCTTGACGGCATGGGCCACGAGGTAGTCGGCCGGACAGGGCTCGTCGAAGACCGCGCGCCCGGACAGCAGCTCGTAGAGGATGCCGCCGACCGCGTAGAGGTCGGCGTGCCCGGTGACGCCCTTGCCGCGGGCCTGCTCGGGCGCCATGTACTTGGGCGATCCGAGGATGGCGCCGCGCGCGGTGACCAACGACTCGCTCGTGGGCTCGCTGACGATCGTGGCCACGCCGAAGTCGACGATCTTCACCACGTCTCGGTGGCGCCCGCTCTCGGTGACGAGGATGTTGTCGGGTTTGAGGTTGCGGTGGATGACGCCGTGCTCGTGCGCCTGGGCCAAGGCGTCGAAGAGCTGCGCGCCGATGTGCAGGACGCGGCTGGCGTTCAGGGGCGCCTGGTCGCGGATGAGGTCCGCGAGGCTCTTGCCGTCGACCAGCTCCATCGCCATGTAGAGTTGCCCGTCTTCGGTCTGGCCGAAGTCGAACACCTGGACGATGTTCGGGTGGATCAGCGAGGCGATGGCGCGCCCCTGGCGTTGGAACCGCGCGACGACGTCGAGATCCGAGGCGAGCTCGATGTTGATGACCTTGAGGGCTACGCGCCGGCCGACCCGCACCTGGGTGGCTTGGTAGACCGATGCCACCCCGCCGCTGCCGAGGACGGCGTCGATCCGGTAGCGATCTTGGAACAGGGTGCCGATGAGCCCGGCGGGGTCGTTTGGGCGGTAGCGCGCCGAGTCGACCGTCCCGAACCCATCATGCCGACAGGTCAGCGCCGTGGTCTCGGTGCCGCACTGAGGGCAGATGCGCATGTTGGATTTCATTGGGAAATCCGTGATGTCTAGACGTGATGTGGAGTCGGAACCCACCGCCAACCCATGGGGGCGCCTGCCGCCGTGCGGATACGGCGGCCGCCTCAGAGCGACAGCCGCTTGAAGGCGCGCTCTGGGATGCCCTTGATCACACCCATGATCGCCCGCCAGAACGGCGGGTAGTAGAGGGTGTCCGTCCGCCTCGTTGCGGCGCGAAAGATGGCGCGGCTGGCGGCTTCGGGCGAGGCGACGGGGAGCTTGGTGTCGAGGCCGTAGGTCATGCGCGTGTCCACGAAGCCCAGCTTGGCCGTCAGGACGTGGACCCCGTCGGTGAAGAGCCGGTTGCGGAGCCCCTGGAGGTACAGGGCAAAGGCGCCCTTTGCGCTCCCGTAGAAGTAGTTGCTCTGCCGGCCGCGGTCGCCGGCCACCGAGCCGATCCCGACGAGCGTGCCGCGCTTGCGGTCGCTCATCTTGGCGGCGAGGGCCTCGGAGAGTGAGGCGGCGCCGGTGTAGTTGACCTCGATGACCCGGCGGGCGGCCGCGAAGTCATGCTCCGCGGCGTCCTGATCCCCCATGTCTCCGAAGGCGAGGACCGCCACGTCGAGGGGGCCCACGGCCTGCTCGATGGCGGCGACCAGCGCCGGGTGCCCGTCGACGTCGAGGGCGTCGAAGGCGCCCGCGACCGCCTGGCCGCCGGTGCGGACGCGCACGTCGGCGGCGACGCGCTCGGCCTCGGCCAGGTCGCGCCCGGCGACGTAGACGGCGTGGCCTGCCTCGGCCCAACGCAGGCAGATCTCACGGGCGATGCGTGAGGTGGCGCCGAAGACCGCGACGCTCATCGGGCACCTCCCGGGGCGTCCACCAGCCCCAGCCTCATCCCCTGCTCCGACCGGAAGCGCGCCTCGGGATCCCAGGCGTCGCGGATGGCCTTCCACCGCTCCCAGTCCGGGTACTGCGCGCGGAAGGTGTCGCGAGACATGCGCGCGTCCTTGGTCAGGTAGGTGCGCCCGCCGGCGTCGGTGACGACGCGGTCGAGGCGGTCGAGCAGCGCGAACAGGGGCCGGCCGTAGTTGGGGAAGTCCAGCGCCAGCAGGACGCCGGGCGTCGGGAAGGACAACAGCCCGTTCTGCTGCGGGCCGAGCTCCTTGATGACCGCGAGGAAGGAGCCCATCCCGCTCGAGGTGATCGCCTCCATCACCTCGCGCAGCGCGCGGTGGGTCGGGTCGGGCGGCACCACCAGCTGATATTGCAGGAACCCGCGCTTGCCGTAGATCCGGTTCCAGTTCCGCACAGCGTCGAGCGGATAGAAGAAGGGGTCGTAGTGGACGATGGAGCCGATCTGCCCGCGCGGGTGCTTGCGGAAGTAGACCTCGTTGAACAGGCGGATGCTGGCCTTGTTGAGGGTCCAGCCCGGCAGGTCGACGGGCACGTCGAGGGCCGGCTCGGCGGCGTGGACGAGCTTGCCGACGATCCCGTCGGTCCCCGCGGCGCCCCGGGCCGCGTGGCGGCCGCGCATGAAGATACCGCGCCCCATGGCCTTGCCGCGGGTGACGCAGTCGATCCAGCTGACGGTGTGGGTGAAGTCCGCGCTCTCGGCGCTGACCTCGAAGAAGTGGTCGAGGCTCTCGACCCGCACCGACTCCATCTCGATCCACGGCCCGTGGACCGGCGTGAGCTTGACCTCCAGCGAGAGGATGATGCCCGTCAGGCCCATCCCGCCGACGGTGGCGGCGAACAGCTCCGGCTCGCGCGCGCGGTCGCAGATGACCACGTCGCCGCCGGCCGTGAGCAGCTCCACCCGGCGGACGTGGTTCGACCAGGCGCCGTCGACGTGGTGGTTCTTGCCGTGCACATCGCTGGCGAGCGCGCCGCCGACGGTGACGAGCTTCGTGCCCGGCGTCACGGGCGGGAAGAAGCCTCGGGGCACGAAGACCTCGAGGATGTCCTCGATGGACACGCCCGCCTCGCAGCGCAGCCAGCCCGTCTCGGGGTCGAAGGCGAGCATCCGATCGAGACGCCGCGTCACGAAGACCCGGCCCCCGTCCAGCAGCGCCGAGTCTCCATAGCTCCGCCCCAGCCCGAAGGCGAGGGCGCCCTCGGGCCCGACGTCGCCGAGGGCGGCCAGGACCTCGGAGCGACGTTCGGGGCGGGTGACCTGGGCGGTGACCCGCGGGAAGCGGCCCCAGCCTGCGATCTCTCTTTCAGTCCAGCGTGTCATCGGGGCCGACGCTGCCTGAAAGGGCTCGTCGCTTCAACGTGAAAACCACGCCGTCTCCGCGACCGTGCGACCGCGCGACCGCGGTTTCGCCGGGGTGAGACGCGATGGGCTGTGTCGGGTCATCGGGGACCCGATCCGGCCGCCCTCGAGCGTCGCTGGAGGCTCCAGCGCTCCTGAGCGCGAGCCGATCGCCTGCTCGATGTTCCTCGATTAGGCTTGGCACGTCGGATGCAAAAAAGCTCGGCATCGCACGCCGCCGTCATCCCAGGAGAGCAGGCATGGAGATCAAGGCTTTCTTCCACAAGGACTCGTTCACGTTCACCTATGTCGTGTGGGACGCTGCCACGAAGGACGCCGTGGTCATCGACCCGGTGCTCGACCTCGACCTGCTGACCTGGGGCGTGTCCACCGAGGCGGTCGCTGAGGTCGCCGCCTTTGTCGAGTCCAATGACCTCGGCGTTCATTGGATCCTCGACACCCACGTCCACGCCGACCACCTCAGCGGGATGAAGGTCCTCAAGGAGCGCTTCGGCGCCTCCACCGCCATCAGCGACAAGATCACGCAGGTGCAGGAGCTCTTTGCGGGCATCTACAACTTCAAGGGGTTCGTGGCCGATGGTCACCAATTCGACCGCCTGCTGGCGGACGGCGACACCGTCGAGGCTGGGGCCATCAAGGTCGACATCATCCACACCCCGGGTCACACCCCGGCCTGCGCGACGTTCAAGATCGGCGACGCCATCTTCACCGGCGACACGATGTTCATGCCCGACTTCGGCACCGGCCGCTGCGACTTCCCCAAGGGCAGCGCCGAGAGCCTGTACGACTCGATCACCCGGAAGCTCTACACCCTGCCCGACGAGACGCGCGTCTTCGTTGGTCACGACTACATGCCCCACGGGCGCCAGCTTCGGTGGGAGACCTCGATCGGCGAGTCGAAGCAGCAGAACATCCAGCTCCGCGCGAGCACCACCAAGGAGGAGTTCGTGAAGTTCCGCACCGAGCGGGACGCCAAGCTCAACCCACCCCGCTTCATCCTCCCCAGCCTCCAGGTGAACATCGCCGCCGGCGCGCTCCCCGAGGCCGAGGACAACGGGCGCGCCTACTTCAAGATGCCGCTCGACCTCTTTGGCTGACTGGGCGCAGCGGCACCCCGCCCCCGGGGCGGTCACCGGGGCGCCGCGAGGCCGGCGCGATCAGTAGATCACGCCCTGTTCGGGTGGGAGCGGCGCGCAGGGCCTGGCGGACCTGAGCGGCCGGATCTCGACCCGCGGACCGACGCCGAGGCGGAAGGCGCCCCAGTCGCCGGGGCCGGGCTTGGCGTAGGCCGCCGCGCGCGCGCCCAAGCCCAGGCCCAAGATGCCACATTCGCGGGGATCGCCGCCGCCGCGCGCCGGGACCCAGAGCAGCGCGCCCGCAACTCCCCCACCGAAGAACTCCTTGTTCTTGTCGAGGTCGTCGCGCATCGCCAGTCGCACGTCAGCCCGGGCGGCGAGCCAGTCGACCACCCGCGCGTCCAGCCAGCCGACGGCGACGTCGAGCTCGCGGCCGAGGGTCTCGGCGGGGTCGCGCCGGGTCTCCAGCTCCAGCAGCAGCGCGTGGTCCTCGCCCGCCGCGGGCGCCCAGGTCCCGCCCAGGGTCGCCTCGAGGAGCACGGCGCTCTCGCCCTGACCATCGGTCACCCACGACACACCCAACGCGCCGCCGACGCAGCCGGAGCCAAGGAGCGCGAGGCCCAGCGGGAGCATGGTCGAGGCGGCGAGTCTCACGGCGCTACCGTGCCAAAGGGGCGCCGCGGTGGCAATCGGGACGTCCACCGCGCTTCGCGCTGAGGCGACCCCGTCGTCGGCCCAGGGGCCGCCCGTGGGCCTCGCTGACGTTCGAGGCGCGAGACAAGGGCGCTGGCGGCGGCGGCGCGACCGTATCCTTGACAGGACCCGCGCCCGCCGTCCGCCGCGGACACCGACACGTCCGCCGAGGCCGCCGACACGTCCGCCGCGGACACCGACACGTCCGCCGAGGCCGCCGACACGTCCGCCGAGGCCGCCGACACGTCCGCCGAGGCCGCCGACACGTCCGCCGCGGACACCGAGGCGACCCTTGACTCCGCGGCCGCGACCCTTGACTCCGCGGCCACGGACACCGTCGAGGCGGAGGACCCCGCCGCTGGGGACACCGTGATGGGTGACAGCGCCGCGGGCCCAGGTGATGCTGGGGACGCCTCGGGCTGTCAGCCCTTGGACGAGCTCATGGTCATCGAGTGCGACGAGATCTGGCGCCATGTGCGCTACTGGTCCGATTGGACCGACGCCGCCTGCCCGACCTGGTACACCCACGGCACCGACAGCTACCCCACCTTGGAGGCGCTCACCGCGGACCTGTCCTGCGACCCGGCGTGTCTGTTGCGCGCGACCAACGCCGTGACGGTCCTCACCTGCGACGGCAATCGCACGGGCTACGAGGTCTACGAGGGCGGCGACGGCTGCGGGGGCCCCATCTACGGTACGCCCATCGGCCTGCTCGAGGACCTGTGCGACTGGCCCGCGCGGAGCTGCAACTGCGACCAGGAGTAGACAAGCAAGAACGCGGCAGCCCTGAGTGGATCGCCCCGCAGAGGCCGCCGTCGGCGACAGGTGAGGTCTTGGCGGCAATGACGCTTGCGTCGGCCCCGACCGCCGTGACGTCTCTGCGCGCCAAGACGCCGCGGCCGCTGGCGAAGCGCTTCATAGGGACCTGCGGGGTGTCGGTGTGCTTCGAAGTCGCGTCGCCGCGTCAGGTCGTTCGGGCGAGCCGCGCTCGGATGCCCGCGAGCTCGTCGTAGCCACAGGTGAGGTTCATGTTCTGCAAGGCCTGGGTGGCCGCGCCCTTGAGGAGGTTGTCGAGGGTGGCGACGACGACGGCGTGGCGCTCGGCGGCGTCGGCGGTGATCCCGCCGATGGTGGCGCCGTGGCGCAGCGAGGCGTCGCGGACGAGGGGGACGCCGTCGTCGACGTGGACCATCGGCTCGTAGGCGTAGCGCTTGCGGTACAGGGCGACGAGGTCGTCGCGGGTGAGGCCCTCGCTCAGGGTCATCGAGATGGTCAGCGTGATGCCGCGGTAGAACGGCGCCACGTGGGGCATGAAGTAGACGGGGTGGCCCAGCTGCCAGCGGATCTCGGACTCGTGGATGTGCCCGACCAGCTTGTAGGGGATGAGGTTGTCTTGGAGCACGTCCGGGTCATTCTTGGGCGAGGGGGTGGTGCCGGCGCCGCTGTAGCCCGAGACCCCGAACACGTTGGCGACGCCCTGGAGGCGGTCGACCAGCGGCAACAGCGCCAGCTGCGCGCCCGTGGCGTAGCAGCCGGGGTTGGCGACGCGCTTGGCGGTGAGGATGGCGTCGCGGCGCATCTCGGGCAGCCCATAGGTCCAGGCGTCGTCGAAGCGGTGGTCGGCGGACAGGTCGATGACGATGGCGTCCGGCTGGTGGGCGTCGATGGCCGCGACCCAGTCGGGGGACACCCCGTTGGGGAGCGCCAGCACCCACACGTCGAAGCAGGGCTGGCTGGCGACCCGATCGGGGGTCAGCGTCACGAAGTCCAGGTCGCGGCGGACCGACGGCACGACGGTGGTGAGGGGCTGGCCCGCCAGGGCGCGTGACGAGACGACCGCGAGCTCGAAGCCCGGGTGGTCGTCGATGAGCTTGATGAGCTCGGCTCCGGTGTACCCTCGAGCTCCGATGAGCGCGACGCGCTTGACCTTGTCCGCCATGGGTCCTCTCCCTGAACAGGACCGGGAACCTAGCAGACGGGGCGCCGCCGGCGCATCCGTCATCGGTGTCTCAATGCGGCTCGGTGACGGCGTGGCTCAGCAGCGAGTGGGGCATCTCGAGGGCGCAGTCGATAGCGTCGCGGATGGCGTCGAAGCTGTCGAGGCCGTGCCAGAAGACGACCCACTGGTGGTCGCGGACGCTGCCCTCGGAGCGGGAGAAGTACCAGGGGTTGATCCGGCTGTTGTCGACGCGGGAGCGCCAGAACATGCGCGGGTTGTCACGCTGGACGCGGTCCCACAGGGAGCCGCCGAGGCCCTCGCCCTGGGCGCGCTCGGTGACGGCGAATTTGTCGAGGTAGGGCAGCCCCTTTTCGCGGGTCAGGATGGCCGTCGCGCGGTAGGACTCGGTGACGTAGATCCGGTAGAAGCGCTTGTCCTCGAAGTAGCCGGGCACGAGCTCGCGCCGGAAGCAGCCCTCGAGCAGGGCCTTGAGGCGGCCCCGGTCGATGCCCTCGAGGCCGTCGTCGACGCGGAGCACGCGCTCGCCGCGGCGGATGAGGGTGCCGGAGCCGCGGTAGGTGAACAGCTCCTTGGGCAACAGCGATGGCGCGGTGACCGCGACCGAGGAGGACAGGGGGAGCTTGTCGAGGAGGTCCTTGATGAGCTCCATCTTGAAGCGCATCCCGCCGGTGAGCCACGGCGCGGCCATGACGGCCTCGTGGTCCTCGGCGAGGTTGATGGAGGGGATGAGGCGCTTTCGGCCGTCGAGGACGCCGCCCTTCATGATCAGGAAGATGACCTTGTGGGGCTCGATCCGCTCGGCGAGGACGCGGGTGGCGTCGTCGGCGTTGATGTTGAGGAGCTGCCCGTCGGCGGAGTGGCCGAGGCTCGACAGGATGGGCAGGTGCCCGCTGCGGATGGCCGAGCGGATGGGGTCGAGGTCGAGGCCGGTGATGCGGCCCACGTAGCCGAGGCGGTCGGGCTCGAGGAGCTCGCCGTCGAAGACCCCGGTGGGGATCGGCCGGGCGCGGGTGCCCATCTGCTCCAGCGCGTCGACGAGCTTGTGGTTGACGCGGGTGAAGAGCTTGGCGGCGATGGATAGGGTCTCCGCGTCCGTCAGGCGCAGGCCCGTCGCCTCGTCCCAGTGGGTGAGGTGGCCGGCCTGGGCGAGGGCCGTGGTGAGTTGGGGCCCGGCGCCGTGGATGACGATGGGGTACAGGCCGACCTCGTACAGGAAGGCGAGGGCCGAGCAGAGGTCCTCAAGGCCCTCCTGGATGACGCGGCCGCCGACCTTGATGACGGCGAACTTGGTAGAGTCCACCTCGGCGAATTGGGTGAGGTAGGCCTCGACCTCTTTCTTGCCGCCGATGTTCTGCAGGAGCTGCGAGATGAGGGCGCGGGTCTGTCGCATCAGGCGCCTCCTCCATAAGAAGTCGCCGTGAGGTACGGGGCCGGCGCGGTGGTGTCAAGCTGGCCGCTGGCCGCGTCGGCGCCGTCGGCGCCGCGCCCGACGCGCATCAGACCACCGGCGCGAGGGCGCGCGGCGGCCAAGGGCAATGGTGACCGCTCGGTCGCGATCAAAGCTGGACCGAGCGAGCGGCCGGCCATAGTCTGCGCCTCCACCTTGCCTGCGAGGAGACGAAGTGGCGCAAGACATCACCATGCTGGCCACCGATCTATACCAGTTCCTGCTCGGCTCCGAGCGCCTGCTCCCGCGGCGCCGCCGGGCCCGCGAGGATACCCAGACCTGGATCGCCCGCGCCCAGGCCCTGCGCGAGCGCCTGGCCGCCGCGAGGAGCCGCGCCGCCGAGCGCGCCACCTCCCAGCTCGACGAGGCCTCCCTGCATCTGAAGGCCTTCATCGCCGAGCTGCGCGAGCGCCGCCCCCGCCCCAGCCGCCTGCGCGACACCTGGCGGGCCCTCGGCCGCAACTACGAGGCGATGCTCGTCCTGCTCAGCGAGCGTCGCGCCAAGCTGCCGTCGGGGCTGTTGCACCTCAAGCCGCGCAACTACGCCCGCAACCTCTTCCACGTCCTGATGGCGGTCACGGGCGTGCTCGTCTACGAGCTCCTGCTGACCAAGGGCCAGACCCTCGCCGTCGCCGGCACCTTGCTGGCGGGCTTCGTGCTCCTCGACGTCTCACGGCGCGTCTCGCCGCGCTTCAACGAGCGCCTGGTCAACGGCATCTTTGGCAAGATCTCCCGCCCCGGCGAGGCCCACCACGTCCCCGCCGCCACCTGGTACCTATTGGCCCTGCTCCTCGGCGTCGCCCTGCTCCCCCAGCACGCCATCGAGGCCGGCACGCTGATCCTCGGCTTCGCCGACCCCGCCGCATCCCTCGCGGGCAAGCGCTGGGGACGCCGCAAGCTTTACGGGCGCAAGTCGGTCGTGGGCTCGACGACGTTCTTGGTGGTCGGCACCGCCGTGACGGCCGCGTTCTTGGCCGTCGTCGCCAGCCACCTGGGCGCCTGGACCGTCCTCGGCGTCGCCGGCGCGTCCGCCCTCGCGGGCACCGTCGCAGAGCTCTTCAGCGACCGCCGCGTCGACGACAACTTCTCCGTGCCCCTGGCGGCGGGGATCATCGCGGCGCTCCTGCTCTAGCCTCACCTCGATCGGAGGCCGGCACCGACGCGGCCGACTGGCCGACGCGGTCCAAGCGGTCCAAGCGGGGTGCGGTGGATCCTATCCGGTGGTAGGGTGACGACCACACGGGTCGTTCCGTCCCCGCCCCGGAGGTCCTCGATGCGCACTCGCTTGCTCGTCGTGCCATTGGTCACGGCGCTGTTGGCCTTCGTCCCCCGCGCTGATGTCCAGGCCAGCGGCTTCGCCGCGGTCGGCTTCGGTGCCGAGCACGGCCACCCCACCACCGACAGCCTGACCGCCATCTACTTCAACCCCGCGGGGTTGGCGCTCCTCGGCGGCACCCGGCTGGTCCTCGACGGCACCTTCGCCTTCCGGTCGTTCACCTTCGACCGCGATCCGGCCGCCATCGACAACATCCTGACCGGCGCCGATGTCGACAGCGGCATCGGCACCCCCCAGGGCGACGGGGTCGTCGCGAACGCTGGCAAGGCCTCGCTCTTCAACGTGCTGACCTCGCCCTTCATCGGTGCCGCCACGGACCTCGGCGTCGAGGGGCTTGGCGTGGGCCTGGCCTTCTACGTCCCCTTCGGCGGTCAGTCCGTCTGGGACGAGGCCGACGCCTCGGACAAGTACCCTGGGGCGGTCGACGGCCCCCAGCGCTGGTGGATCATCGACGGCTCGATCCGCACGATGTACCTCACCGCCGCCGCTGCCTATCGTGTCCCCGACCTGCGTCTGTCCGTCGGCGCCGGCTTCAACCTGGCCTTGTCCTCGGTCAACACGCTGCGCGCCCGCAACCCCGATGGCACCGACCACCTCGTCACGGGCGGCTACATCAACGAGGGGCGTGCCCACGTCGACGTCGCCGGCGTCGACCCCGCCCTCGGCGTCGGCCTCATCTGGCAGCCCTTGGACCCGCTCTTTGTCGGCGTGTCCTACCAGAGCCAGCCGGCCTTTGGTGACATGAAGCTCGAGGGCCAGCTCACCCAGATCCTCGGCAGCATCCCGCAGCAGGTCGCCCCCGAGGACGTCGAGTTCGTCCAGGCCCTCCCCGACGTCCTCCGCTTCGGCGGCCGCTGGTCGATGCCGGGCCGGTACGAGCTTCGCCTGTCCTTCAGCCTCACCCGCTGGAGCAGCTTCGACGTGCAGTGCATCCTCAACAGAGGCCGCGACGACCGCCGGTGCGACCGCGACGAGCCCGTCGGCCAGATCGTCAACATCCCCCGCGACTGGAGCGACGCCTGGGGCGTGCGCGTCGGGGCCTCGTATTGGGCCGACCCCGACATCGAGATCTATTTGGGAAGCGGCTGGGATGGCAACGCCGTGCCCGATCACACCGCTGAGACCTCGCTCTACGACGCCGACAAATTCAATGCTGCCGTAGGCGCCAAGCTCTGGCTGCTCGACCGCACCCTGGTCCTCAAGGCGACGTGGACCCAGTGGCTCTACCTGACCCGCGACATCGAGCCCCGCGGCCGGGTCCCTGCCGACCCGACGGATCCTGGCGGCCCCACCGTCACCGACATCGCGTCTCACGGGCTCCCCACGACGCTCCGCAACCCCGACGCGGCTGGCACCTACACCCACACCATCGGCGCCCTCAACGTCAGCGCCGAGTACCGCTTCTAGTTCGTTCGCCCGGAAGTTTCTCGGGGGATCGGACTAAAATCCGTTCGCCAGGCGATCTGGTGGTATGCCAGGCCCACTTGCCCGCCCCATCATC
>PDWJ01004697.1_pt1 | contig 15688 bp, 20 predicted proteins | sample 1430881 | NCBI WGS metagenome assembly PDWJ01 (sample SAMN01162460, study PRJNA174530) | Oral metagenome, whole genome shotgun sequencing project. | biome: Marine environment; feature: Marine mammal; material: Swab sample of the gingival sulcus; isolation source: swab sample of gingival sulcus... | reverse complement strand
ATAAGTCTTGAAAATTTTAAGGGGATTAAAGAATTAACTGTAGACTTCAAAAAAGTTACAGAAATATACGGTGCTAATGCCACCGGAAAGACAACTATCGTAGATGCCTTTAGATGGTTATTATTTGGCAAAGATAGTTCGGATCGCTCAGATTTCAACATAAAAACTTTAGGCAAAAACGGTAATGCAATTCACGGCTTAGAACATTCCGTTGAAGCTGAAATAGATATTGATGGGAAGGTTAAAACTTTTAAGAAAGTTTTTAAAGAAAAGTGGCAAAAGAAAAGAGGAAGTGTTGACCCCACTTTCACGGGACATGAAACTTTGTTTTACTTGGATGAAGTACCATTTAAAAAAGTGGAATATCAAGCAGAGTTGGCAAAACTAATTGATGAAAAGTTATTCAAAATAGTAACCGATCCTTTTTATTTTGCTGAGAAGATTAGCTGGCAAAATAGACGTGAAACATTACTTAATATTTCCGGTGAGGTTGATGACGAAAGTGTAATTGCTAGCAACAAAGATTTCCGAGAGCTTGACCTTGAAAATGGAGTTGAGCATTTAAGGAAGTCATTAAGTGCAAGAAGAAAGAAACTTAACAATGATATTAAATCTATTCCAATAAGAATTGATGAAGCTCAAAAGTCTATAAGAAAGGATATTGACTTTAAAGTGGTTGAAAGTGAATTAAGCGAGTTCAGCAAAGAACTTGAAGATATAAACAAATACCTCGATGTTCCTACCTCAGAAACCCCCAAACTAAAAGAGAAAAGGCTTGAAATTGCCCAAATTGAATTGAAAATTAGAAGCATTGAGGAAAAAGCTGAGGATGAACACCTCACAAAAGTGAGCGATCAAAAAGGAATAATTGCTGGTGTTAGAGATGAGATTTCAGAGGTTGAAACTCAAGAACTTTCATTAGAAAGGAAGTTGACAAAGATTGCCGAAGACAGAGAATATTTCAATGAGCAGATTATAAGCTACCGGAATGCGTGGGATGCAACTTATGCAGAAAAATTTGATACAAAAGTTGCTACTGAATGTCCCACTTGCAAAAGGGCTTTTGAGTCTAGCTTTATAGAGGAGAAAAGAGCTGAATTACTTGAAAACTTCAACAAAGAAAAGGCTGATCGTTTATCGGAAATAAGAGCAAAGGGGATAGATGCAAAAGGGAAGTTAGAGAATGCTAACAAGGAACTAGAAGAAGTAAATAACGAGATAGTTGAAATGAAAGCTAAAATAAAGAAGTTATATGATAAGTTAAAGGTTGAAGATAATAAGTTAGTAGAGCTAAAAAACAATAAGATCACTCCAGAGGAAATAACGGAGCTAAAAGAAAAACAAGATAGAATTGGTAAAGAGGTTGATGAGTTGCTACTTGCCAATCAAGATAACAAAGCCGAAACTTTTAAAGCAAGGAGGATAGAACTCTTATCCAAAATAGACGACTTAAAAGTTCAGCTAACTTATAAAGGCTTAAATAAAACGCAGGAAGAGAGAATAAAAAATCTCTTAAAAGACGAAAGGGCTTTGGCGAAACAAATCGCTGAAATTGAAAAACAACAATTCCTTGCAGAGGATTTTGTAAGGGTAAAATTTGAGTTGTTAGAAAATAAAGTCAATCAGCAATTTAAGTATGTGCAATTTAAGCTATTTGACAGCCAAATAAACGGTGGAATAGTCGATGTTTGTGAGGTTTTAGTTAACGGAGTGCCTTTCAAAGATTGCAACACCGGAAAGAAATATAACGCTGGATTAGATGTAATAAACACGCTTTCAAACCACTACAATATTCAAACCCCGATTTTTATTGACAATGCTGAGGCAATATCTCAATGGTTTGTTGAGAGTGGTTCACAGCTAATTAAGCTATTTGTAGATGAAGAATATAAAGAATTAAAAATAGTGCACCTAAATAAAATTAAGGAAGTGGTATGATGGCAACAAAAACAAAATTAGTAAAGGAAAGCGAAGCAGTAACAAAGGTTATAAAAGATGCTGACATTTCAGAAAAAGTGTTAAGTAGGGTAACGGAGTTAGAGGAAGATGGGAAGTTGGACTTTCCACAAAACTACAGCTACGCAAACGCACTTAAAAGTGCTTGGTTGTTGCTTCAAGAAACAAAAGATAAGAGCGGTAATTTAGTTTTAAACACATGCAGTAAGCAAAGTATCGCTAATAGCTTGTTGGATATGGTTGTACAAGGCTTATCTCCGGCTAAGAAACAGTGCTATTTCATCGCCTACGGTAAGAGCTTGCAATTGTCAAGAAGTTATCTAGGTACAATTGCGGTAACTAAGAGATTAGAAGGTATTAAAGATGTATTTGCTCAAGTAATCTATCAAGGTGATGAATTTGAGTATACAATTGACCCCCAGACTGGATTGAAGAGAATACTGAAGCATACCCAAAACTTAGACAATATCGACAATGGTAAGATTAAAGGTGCTTACGCCCTTGTAATTAGAGAAGATGCAGATTCTTATGTGGAAATAATGACAATGGAGCAAATTAAGAAAGCTTGGAATCAAGGAGCTACAAAAGGTAAATCTCCGGCACATACCAACTTTCCGGAAGAAATGGCTAAGAAATCTGTAATAAACAGAGCTTGCAAGATGTTCTTCAATGTTTCTAACGATAGCGACACTCTAATTGAGAGTATCAATAGAAGTATTGATGCTGAAAACGGGATGGATGAAACTCGTTATGAGGAAGTGATTGAAAATGAAATCAAAGAAAATGCAAACAAGCAAGAAATAGACGTTGAAGTTGAAGAAGAAAGCGGGGGACTAACAGAAGAAGAAAAGAGAGAAATTGAAATGGCAGAAACCGAAGCGGTTAAAGTCGATAGAGGATTTTAGAATGCTCGATTTAAAAGTGTTGGGAAGTTCAAGCAAGGGAAATTGCTATATAGTTAGCACTTCAAAAGAGGTTCTAATGCTTGAAGCTGGAGTAAACTATAAGCAGATTGCAAAGGCTCTAAACTTTGATTTTGATAATGTTGCGGGATGTTTGGTTACTCACGAACACAAAGACCACAGTAAAAGCATGGAGGATTTAGCAAAGCACGGAATAGATGTTTTCACCTCTGCCGGAACAGTTTTAGGCTGCAAGATCGAACATCACAGAATTAAAATAATAGAAGCAGAAAAACAGTTTAAAGTTGGTTCGTTTACAGTTCTACCCTTTGAAACCGAACACGATTGCAAAGAGCCTTTAGGTTTCCTTGTCTATCATAAAGAATTTGGCAAGCTCTTATTTGCTACTGACACTTATTACATAAAGTACAAATTCAAGGACTTGAATTATATAATGGTTGAGTGCAATTATTCGAAAGAAATGCTTGATAGAGCCGTGAAATTAGGTGTTACAAGCGGTTTTGTAAAAAAGAGGCTATTGGCTTCCCACTTTTCATTAGAGAATGTTAAAAAGTTTTTAAAAGCAAATGATTTAAGCGGTGTTAGAGAAATCAGACTCTTGCACTTAAGCGATAATAATAGCGATGAAAAATTATTTAAAAATGAAATTGAAAAATTAACCGGCATACCTACGCTGGTATGCTAAAAGGAGAAATAACTATGGAAACAAAAAGCGTTACATTAAAAGATGCATCACCTACCTATGCAGCTCTAACAGAGCAAGAGTCTCTTAGCGAGATAGGTGTAAAATTAATCTATATCAATGAGAAACTCAAAGACCTTTGCGAGACGAGAAGCGAAATTATCAATAAGGCAGTAGCTCTAGGGATTGATAAGAAAATGATAGCGAGAGAAAATGAAGATGGCACTTGGACGAGAGTAAAGATAGTTAACAATGTAGAGAGAATTGAAGGCGGAGGGTATTTTGAGTTCTTAAAAGTTGAGCCTTATACCGTAAAAATTGATAACCTAAAAAATAAACCGAAGGAGTTGAGGTAATGGAATTGGTAGTAAAGAAATACGCTTTGAATAACAGTTATTTCAAAAACAAAAGACCTAACGATCCAAGCACACCTTTTGAGGTGCTTGAATATCGTAAGATACACAATGAACTGCCTTATAACTCAGAGATTACTGATAATTGGTTTTACGAATGTTTTGTTGAATACCAGAAAAGAGCAGGAGTTTATTGCTCACAATTCTTTACGCCACCGGAAATAGCAAGGCGAGTCGCTGAGGTTGCTTTTGATTATCTCAAGTATGATAAGAATAATATAACAGTATTAGATGCTTGTTGTGGCTTCGGGATGATAACTAAAGAGCTTATAAATGTAGGCTTTAAGCACATAATAGCTTTTGATTGCGATACTCAACTAACTGATGCTTGCAAGTTCTTCTGTGGGAAGAATGCACGGGTTTTGACGGAGGATTTTAAAAAAGAAAAGGTGAAAAATATTATTGTAAAACATACTAAATACGATGCAGTAGTATCTAATCCACCGTATGAAGTTAAAGAGCTTACTGATTTCCTTTTCTTTTTAGAGCAAGCACTTAACATCGGAGGTTTAGCAATCCTTCTAATCCCTATAGGTTTTGTTGATAAAGAAAGACCTAAAAGATTAGTAACTGCTTTAAATCAATTTCGAGTAATTGAACGTATTCTAATGGCAGAAGATTTTGCAAGAACAAAAGCAAAAGCCGAAATAGTAGTCTTACGCAAACTAAAATAAGGAGAGTAACGCAATGACACAAGAAGAAACAGCAAAAGAAGGGAAGCAATTAAAAGAGCATAATGCCTATCAATTGCCGGAAGCGAACTATGCTGAATAAGATCAACAACTCAAGGTATCATAACGACAACGAGCAAGCTCAGAGGACAGCTAAAGAGCAGTTAAAGATTATACTTGCGAACAAAAGCAAACTACAAGGGCTAAGGAATGGAAAGAAATTGTATGTCTCGGCGGTTGGAATGAGCAAAATACCTAAGCTGACGGATAACCAATTGAGCTATGTAGATGTGATTTATGAAAAGACTATGGGAGCTTGCGGGCTTCCTAGTTTCAATGCGACATTTAAACCAAAAAAAAGAAAATATACGTGATGGAACTTATAACAGAAAGTAATCACCCGATAAGGCAGAGCCTAGACGGGAGTACAGAAGAAAGCCTTAGTATTAGAAGAACTTTTGTTGTGATGGCAATTAACACTTGGGAAGCGAATAGATACAATGCTGCCCCTAATAGGGTTGAATATAACTTAAATTACTTTAGAGTTGAGCTGGCTATTATTGAAAAAAAAATAGCACGATTCAGAGGAAATTGATGAGTAGACCAACTACAACGGGGCTTAATTATTTTAATATAGATACTGATATTTTCTTTGATAGGAAAATTAGGAGGCTAATTAAGAGTTTTAATGCGAAAGGATTTATGGTGTACCTTTACGTGCTAACGGAAATTTATCGTGATAAAGGATGTTTCTTACAGTGGGATGAAGATGCTGCTTTTGACGTGTCCGATCAGATAAATATATCCGAGACTTTAGTGAAGGAAGTAATTGAATATTGCTGCAAGGTGGGTCTTTTTGACAAAGAACTGCATGATAGTGAGGGGATATTAACTTCCAAAAGCATACAAGAAAGGTGGAGCAAAATTTCCAAGTCAGCAAACCGAGCAATCAGCGAAGTAAACCAATTAGATGTTGATTATTTTAGTTCCCTCCCAAAGAAACGGGGGTTTACTCCGACTAATAGGGGGTTTCCTCCCGAAGAAACTCCAAAAAGTCCCGAAGAAAGTACACAAAGTAAAGGAAGTAAAGGAAGTAAAGGAAGTAAAGGAAGTAAAGGAAAGGGAGAACCGCCTCCTTCCTACCAAGAGCTTTTCGATAAGGTCAAAGAGGAGTTTCTCATGACTCCAGATCTTGAAGAAATTTTTCTTTTGTGGCTAAAGTACAAAAGTGAAAAGGGGCAGAGTTACAAGGAGACTGGGCTAAGGCAATTGCTGAAAGGGAAGTTGATAGAGACCAATGGAAACCCAGCCAGATTGCGAGCGATGGTGGAGCATTCAATCGAAAATAATTACGCTGGGTTATATAGCAAACATAACGGAGTGAACAATGAACAAGGCTATACAAAAGAGCAACTCGCAAAATTTAAGAAAATTGAGCGATCATACTTCCAGAGTTAGGCTGGAAAAGGGCTTAAAGGTGTTAAGCGTGTACGATGATGAGCCGTTAGATACGGCAACTTTTCAAAGTGGAAAGAGGTATCTAAGCATGCACTACAAGAACTTCACCGAAGAAATATCTTTGGTGCTATTGGATCAGCTGAAAGAAAAGGGGTTTACAAATCAGCGGTTCAAAGATGCAATGAAGCATGTCGTGAATAACCACCTTTACCAAACTATTTCTCCCGCAGATATTTTAAGCTTCGACAAGGCACTACACCTTAGAACTTATGAGGAGGTATTGCAAGACGCTCAAAATATGGGAAAGGGAGTTTGGAAGTACTATAAGCCGATAAATGTGGGGAATGATATTTATTATGTTCATTCGGTAGAGGTGGAAAGGTTCGGGGTACAACTTCCGGAGTTCAAGCCGAAGCCTAAAGAAACAGACACAACGAACCCGGGCAGTAATTACTACCTAAGCAAGAGGTTTAGTTTCGTAGACGCATTTAACGAAATGGCAAGAGAACACGGAGATGTAGAAATTAAAGCAAAGGAAGGAGTTTAACAAGGTTGATGCCTAAAAGTGCATTTACAAGAGCAACGGGGCTCTAAACTTGCTTGATTTCTAATTCCTATAGGGGTAGGAGTTAAAAAAAATAAAAAGCAGACGTTTTATAAGCAAAGCATAAAACGAGCTTAGAGGGGCTTAAAAAGAAAAATAAGTAGCAAAGGGAACATGGAAACAAACTTAGACACTCTTGAAGGAAACAAGAAGAAAACTTTTAAGTTTGTATTTGAAGATAAAAAGAAAGTGGTCTACAATCCAGAAGTAGACTACATACCTTCATTTAAAGACACGGATATGTTTAGAGGCAATGTACCGGAGTCAGATATAAAAGGTAGAAATTTCAAGAATCATTGTATAGATGATACAAAAGAAATTGAAATGGTTAGCAAATTTGTTCCTTTGGAATATGGGAGAGTTGCAAAACATGAAATATGCACTTTGATTGGAGGCAACATTAAAAAATATAGAACTAAGAACAACTTAACTCAAAAAGCTTTGGGAATTGCTATTGGCGAAAAAAGCAATGGTACTATATGTTTATATGAACAAGGTAAAGCATCCATCAGAGCTAAACATCTAGTACAAATAGCAAATAAATTAAATGTAAAATTAGAACAATTATTTGAAGGTGTAATATGAATGAATTAGAATTGGCTTTTATTGAGCTATTCGATAAAGCAAGTTGTATTAGGCATTGGCACAATGTTGGGAGAAATGATGAGGGAATGATCGTAAGTAGTAAAAGGGTGATGCAATTGTGGGATGTTTTAGAAAAATATAGGGATTTAAGAAATAAATTGGAGAAAGAAAATGGAAGATAAATTAGATGAATTAATCCAAGAAGGCGAAAGTCAAATTCTAATAGATGAAGCTGAAATAGCTAGTATGGCAAATAAAATTATTGCATTGAAAGAAAAAATAAAAGTTAAAAAAGATTGTATAGATTATTGGGAAGAATTTCTTCTAAGATTAAAAGAAGTCAAAAACAAATGGGATTCTTAAATAGAGTTGGTATAAAATGACAACAACATTCACTAGAATAAAAGCTGGTGTTTACACCTTATAATTTTAGTGAGCATAAAAAGCTATGTAAAAATGTAGTGCCCGATGTTAGAGGCAAATGGAAGTAAAAAAAAGGAGAAAATTAATATGAAGGTTGAAATAATGCAGATTGAATATCCAGAATATGTTACGGATTTGTTTAATGAATTAACGGATGATAAAAAAGACAGAATAGTCAAATCTGTTATTTTTCATAATGTAGAAGAAATAGAAAGTAATGATAAGTATAAATACGAAATTAGTCCCTTTTTCCAGAAAATGTCAAATAGAATAAAAAAGTTACCCAAAGAAGAAGTGTTAGCAGTTATTGATACAACTGAATCGTATCTCATACACGAGATTTTTAACCATCGATACCCTGATGAATATCGTAGATTGTTTGCTAAAAAAAACAAAAGTTGATGTATTAAAAACTAATCTACACCATAACAAATTTATTTATTAGCGTGCTGAAAGGTTTGGTATGGGTAGAGGATTTAATTAAAGGAGAATAAAGTGGAAGCAAAAGAGTTAAGGATTGGAAATAAAGTTGATTTGTTTGGCGTAGCAGAAGTGATAGGAATTTCAAGAGGTAAGATAAAAGTTCAGAGGAAAACAGAAACTGGTTTGTAGATAGAAGAAACGCCAATTACAAGTTTGAGCTTAACGCATATCCCATTAACAGAGGAATGGTTAATAAAGTTTGGTTTTGAGAAAACCAATGTTGATATATTCTTTAAACACATAGGCGAAAAGGCACTTAGTATTTATCTAGAATCTAACAACTTAACCACTTTGTTATCTTTCGATTTTCAAGAAACACCATTAAGAAGGGTTAAATACGTTCATCAACTACAAAACCTATACTTTGCTTTAACTGGTGAAGAATTAGGAACTAAAGGTAACTAAATGGAAGATATACTAATACTAATATTTCTATTCGTACTCAACACAATTGTGAGTAAGTGGGAGAGGGCTAAATGAAGAAGCTAAACATAACAATCCCGGGAACTCCTAAGCCTAAGCAATCGGCAAGGTTTAGAACTTTTAAGAGTGGGAATAAGAATTTTGTTCAAAGCTACCAATCTAAGGAAGTGAAAGAGAACGAGCGAAGCATTAAGATGATAGTCCTAGAGCAACTGCCAAAGGATTTTACTATCCATAAAGGGGCAATAATTGTAAGCAAGCTATATTATCTGTTCCCACCTATAAAAAGCCTAAAGAAATGGCAGAAAGATTTTATCGAGAGCGGTGGGATAGTGCCGAAAACAACCAAGCCCGATTTAACGGATAATTTAAGCAAGGGCTTATTTGATGCCTTAGAAGGGATAGTTTTTGTAAACGACAGTCAAATATGCTGTACTCTTAACTCTCTTAAAGGCTATAACAACAGACCACGAATAGAGCTTGAATTAGAGTTGTACGAGTCAAATGAGGAGGCATTTAACCACCTAGTACCAAGATTTAGCGGTTGAGAATCTAAAACGAAAGGAGAGAGCCCATGAGCAAGAAGAAGGAGCTTGACGAAGCAATTGAGGCTGTATTGGGGGATAAAGGAGCAAAAGAAAAGGTTATCAATGCGATGCTTAAGCAAGGAGAGATCAACAAATATGCTTTGAGAAATTATCGGATAAGAAAAAGGTATAACGAATTAACAGAAGCTAAACAACTCCCACCATGTGAAGCAAGGCGAATAATTAATGCTGAGTTCTTCCTTTGCGATAAACAAATACAAAATATCATCTACAATAAAACGCAAAACTGAGACGGGAACATTTATTAGGATGCTTTTAGCTTATCTCTTATTTATAATTCCATAAAAAAGAATGAGATTATGCGAAAAACACAAAGAATAATTCCTATTACATGTACTTCCTCGCATTTAGTTGAGGTGGAGGAGTTACACCCGATACAAGGAAACCTAAAAGAAAGAACTAGAGAACAATTACAGAAGCTTAAATCTTCGATTCTTAAATACGGCTTTTCATTCCCGATTTATGTTTGGGAAAGTGAGGATAAACTATTTACTCTTGATGGACATGGTAGGGATTTTATCTCTAAGCAATTGGTAAAAGATGGATATTATTTCAAGCAGAAAAACGGAAAGATAAATAAGAAGCTTCCAGCCGTTTATATCGATGCAAAAGACAAGGCGGAGGCAAAGATGAAGCTTCTAGCCATAAATAGTAGCTATGGCAAGATTACGGAAGAAGGATTACTTGAGTTCTTAAACGAAGAAGATGCTACACTAAGCCTTGAAGAACTAAGTATTGATTTCGATCTACCCAATATAGACTTTGAGCAATTGCCTTTCGATGATTTATTAGGAGACGATGAACTAGAAGAAGAGGAAACAAAGCCTTTCTTAAACATCTTTAGCAAGGAGCAGCTAAAAGAAGAAATAAAAAAGAACTTCCCGAACTTCAAAACAACGCAAGAGATTATAAACGGAATCATTGACATTCCTTTAGCTATGCACGAATTCAACAGACTATGCTCTGGCAAGCAGAACGTAGGCAGCAACATCTCCTTGTTATTTAACCCACATCGTTTTGAAACTAAGGTAGCCGGACAAAAGCTCTCAGTTTCGGAGGCATTTATAACAAAATACAGAGGTCTCTTAAGTTCGCTCTCTCAATGGCTAAGCAAACATAACGAGATCGTTCCTCAAAAAGATTACATCAAAGAAGCTAAGGTAGGCACGGGAGTGCAGATTGTTCACGAGTTCCGTCCTGCACTTGCGAGGGATATTTATTTAGATTACTGCAAAAAAGGAACGAAAGTTTTAGATCCATGTGCTGGCTGGGGTGGTCGTATGATTGGCTTCTATTCTACTTTGCTAGGTGGTGAGTATTTCGCAACAGACCCAAGTACAAAGACTTTTGAAGGACTTAATAAACTAAATGTTTTCTTGTCATCTGCAAACTTTGAAGAACCACCTAAGATAACCTTAGAGAACAAACCCTTTGAGGATTTGGAGTTGCAAGCCGGTTATTATGATTTCGCTTTTACTTCTCCGCCTTATTTTGATACCGAGCTTTATTCAAATGAAGAAACTCAAGCCCATGTTAGGTACAGTACTCTAGAGGATTTTAATCAAAAGTTTTTAACTGAACTAATTAAGAAAACAATGCAAGCCTTAAAACCGGAAGGGAAGTTCTTGTTGAATATCGGTGGTAGTAAATATCGATTTGACGATGTTGTTATTGATATTTGCGACGAGCTTGGTCTTGCTGTTAGAGAAGTTTTTAAATACAAAATCGGAAGAGGCAAGGCAATTGTTGGGAAATATAAAGGAAATAAACTTGATAACACAATCAAAGAAAGTGATTTATTTTTTGAGATAATGAGGAAGTGATATGCCAAACGTAAGGGGTGATAAACATACAGAGATAGTTTGGGCTCGAATAGATGCAGTTATTCAACTAATTCTAGAGAATGACCGTTACATGCAATCAAAGAGAGGTGCTGAGCTCACTAAAATAGTAATGGAGAAGTATAACGTCAAAGAGCGTGCTGCTAAGAATTACATAGCGGAGGCAAAAAAGGAAGTCCGTTCCATCGGTCGGGGAAAGGCTACAAAAATAAAAGAGAAGATTGTCAGAAGACTGGAGTATCAGTATAACAGAGTTAAAAATACAGACGGTAGATTAGCACTCGATATTATAAAGCATTTAGGCGACCTCTACGAAGGGGTTGTCCCTTATAAAAAAGTGAAGCAAGAAAATTTTAATCTTGAGTTTGATCCGAATAAATTTACAACAAAAGGACTTGAGAGAATAGCGAACGGCGAGGACATCATGAAAGTAATGTCAGACCCGGAATCAGTAATAAATAAAAGCAGCGATGGCTAATGTACAACTTCAAGCTAAAGCACACCTCGCACTTAGAAAGAGGAAGGAGCGCAGCTTGTATAGTTCTTTGGTTTTTAGATTGTTTCGAAAATTCATTAGTGGTTACTACTGCGCCTAAGCAAGATCAATTGACCTTGCACATCTGGAAGGAAATCGGAAAGCTCCACCCAAGATTTGGGAAGGGAGATTTAACGACCCTAAAGCTTCGCATGATTGAGAATAAAGAGGAATGGTCGGCAGTTGGTTTTGTTGCCGGAGTAAAGGCAGATGAAGATTCCTCAACAAAAGCTCAAGGATTTCACGCTAAGGATATGCTCATAATTCTTGAGGAAACTCCCGGAGTGCCAAAGCCTATTATTACAGCCCTTGAAAACACCTCTGTAGCTCCGCATAATATCATTCTTGCTCTTGGCAACCCCGATAATATGCAAGATACGCTGCATGCTTTCTGCACTCAAGAGGGCACAAAACATATAAGAATATCTGCTTTAGATCACCCTAATGTTGTAACCGGGAATGCTGATTTTATACCCGGTGCTACGAGCCTTTATGGAATCAAAGGCATTAGAAATAAGTATGGCTCTGAATCTTCAATGTACAAGTCAAGGGTTAGGGGAATAACACCTAAACAATCATCAGATAGTTTGATAATGATGGATTGGATAACTAAATGCGTTGAAATGGGGAATGATGTTGAGAAAGTAAAAGAACACATGAGAGGCGAGCCGGCTCTCGGTGTTGATGTTGCGAATAGTGAGAACGGGGATAAAGCTGCAATTGCACTCGGCAAGGGCTCGATATTAATCGAAGTTGAAGATTTTCAATGCCCCGATGCAAATCAATTAGGTAAACGTGATGTAATTGCAAAGATGAACGAGAACGATATAAAGCAAGAATATGTAGGCATAGATGGTGTCGGCGTAGGTGCTGGGACAGTTAATGCTTTAAAAGAAATGAATATTGAGGTTCAGAATCTTTTAGGCGGTGCTTCCCCAATAGATCAAGAGAATGAACAGCAGAAATACAATAACCTAAGAACTCAAATGTGGTGGCAATTAAGGGAAGACATCAGAAAAGGGAATGTAATCCTTCCAAACGACACCGAATTACACTCAGATTTAACAGCCCCGAAATGGAGCATAAAAGAGAAATATATAGTTCTCGAAAGCAAGAAAGATATAAAAGCTCGGCTTGGCAGATCACCAAATAAAGGCGATGCAGTTGTGTATTGGAATTGGGTGAGAACTCTGCGAGCTGAAAAGATGATTGATTTCTTAACATAGCGAGAAAAAGCAAATGTACTTAACTCAAATGGATATAGTGAAGCTAAATTTAGCGAATAATAAAAACCATTCTGTTAGTGATGTCATTAGAGAAGTAATCAATGATGACATTAAATCAGAGGAAAAGAAAGCTATGGATGAGGGGCTGCGGTATTACGACCTCAAGAATGAGATTCTTAATTATGATTTTAGACAGTACTATTTAAACAATGAGCTAAAAATCAACACCAATAAAAGTAATAATTTAATAACTCACCCTTATCACGGTTTGTTGGTAGATCAAAAAGCTGATTACATGGTAGGGAAACCAATTTCATTAACCATAGAAGATGAAGGCTATTCAAAGGAATTAAATTTAATCTTTGGTAAAAAGTTTAATGATTTGATAAATACGGCAGTTGTTAGAATTTCGAATAAAGGAAGGGAATATTTACACCCATATATTAACAAAAGACAAGAATTTGATTTTGTCTTAGCCGATGCAAGGGAGATAATCCCAATTTACGACACTTCTTTTCAGAAAGACTTAGTTGGTGTTTTCCGTTATTATAAAATAAAAGTTAAAAGAGAAATTAGCGGGGAAACTAAAGAGCTGTACAAGGTTGAAATTTGGGATAGTGAAAAAGTGACTTATTATGCTGAAAATGATGATGGAAACTTTGTCTTAGATTCAGATCAAGAGGTGAATCCCAAAAATCATTGGTACTTAAAAAACGAGGCAACCGGTTATAGGGAAGGGAAAAGTTGGGGAAGAGTTCCTTTCGTGGAAATGAAGAATAATGATCTTATGAAATCTGATTTAACACAAACAAAGCGACTAATTGATGATTACGATTTTCAAGTTTCCGATATGTCCAATAAGCTTGCTGATGTTGCTCGCTTGGTTTGGGTGCTGCAAGGGTATCAAGGCACTGAGTTGGCAGAGTTTGTTAAGAACTTAAATACGTACAATGCGATAAAAGTTAAGGAGAAAGGAGCAGTTGAAACTAAAAGCTCTGACATTCCACATGAAGCCCATAATAGACATCTTGATAGATTAGAAGACAATATATACATCTTTGGACGAGGTGTAAATATGCGAAAGGCTGATGGTGGTTTGGGAAACTCTCCAAGTCAAGTAGCTTTAAAGGTAATGTACGGATTGCTAGACCTTAAATGTAATACTGCAATTAGTAAGCTCACCTTATCGCTTGAAGAATTCTCTTGGTTTGCTACGAAGTTTATCAACATGACCAAAAGAAAAGATTACGACTATCGCTTGCCCGAATTTACCTTTAATAAATCGATAATTCTGAATGAAAAAGAGCAAGCAGATATGGCAAGGGAAAGCAAAGGAATCATTTCAGATGAAACACTACTTGCACACCACCCATTGGTGAATGATCCCAAAAAAGAGATCGAAGCAATGAAAAATGATAATGATCCGATTAGTTGGGAGGAATAATGGATACAATTAAGCAAAACGCCAACCAAACATTAGTTAAGACTGTTAAAGGTGATTACCGGAATAACTTAATCTTTTTTACGCTTAAAAAATCAACCAAAGATAGTAATAGAGTTATCGACCTTCTTGTTACAGATGTAAGCTATGATGGAGCGAAAGAGGAGACTACATTTAACATTCCGCTCCTTCCAGAGGTTAACCAAGAATTGACGGGACAAAAAGTCTATTACTACGATTTAAGGGTTGAGAACTCGGCTACTGATAGGAGAGTTTTAAACAATGGGGTGCTGAAAGTAGAACATACAGTTAGGCGAGATAGCGATATTCTGCCGCCGAAGGTTGAGAATGCCATCGTTATTTCTGCATCTGATTTAGAAATTGACGACATGCTAGTGGTAAAAGAGGAAAATGGCGATAAGCTCTTTGTGGCGAAGAACATCGATGAGCTTAAAGAGCCATTTGGGATTTTGGATATTACTTCTAGAATCGATCAAGTTGAAGCGGATGCAACATCTAACAACAACAATCTAAGTAACCGGATCGATCAGTTAACCACTAGAGTTGACCAGCTTGAATTAACGATAAATAATGAAATTGCTGAATTAACTAGCAGAATTGAGTATTTAGAAATGACTAAAGCAAGTACAGAAGAAATTATTTTGATAACAACATAGAAAGAGGCAAAATGAAATTAGTAACTATTCTTAGAATTGTAGGGGCAGAAGTGAACACGATTGGGCTAACTTCTCTCTTAGATGTTTACGAGAACTCGCTTGCGGGCGATACAGTTGTAATACATGGAAATCACGATATTGGAGATAACACTATAACTTTGAAAGATGGAGTTAACTGGAGATTTATAGGGAATCCTACGATCGCTTCTTCTTCTCAAGCGGGAACTTTCTGGGATAACCGCGAAAAGGTAATAGCTCACTTTAGTGGAGATGTGAACATCGAGAATACTTATATAATGCAAAATTACTACGATCCATACGACAAAAGAATTATACTTAATAATTCTGAAAGTAGAGTAAATGGGTACACGAGAGTTCTAGAAGCGATATTTGATTGGGGCGAAAGGGGTAGTCATTTAAGAGTAAGGAATATAAAAAATACTTTGGGATTTGAGCCCACTTGGGTTCGTGTTGGTGATGGTGGTTATCAGCTTCAAGGATTTCCTCACAATATGAGGTTCGAGCCACTTAAAACAACTGTTCATTTAACTTTTAGTTTAAATCGCATGGTTGATCCAAACAATACTCTCAGAGGGCATTTCTTCGAGTCAATGGGGAGTTGGTATCTTGCATGTATGGACGCTAATGGGAATTATGTAGATATTTCAGAGAGCACGAAAGTATCTTTAAAAATAGAGTGCTTTCCACATTGTCCAGATCACCAAAATTTAGTGGCATA
>PDWJ01003272.1_pt1 | contig 15689 bp, 19 predicted proteins | sample 1430881 | NCBI WGS metagenome assembly PDWJ01 (sample SAMN01162460, study PRJNA174530) | Oral metagenome, whole genome shotgun sequencing project. | biome: Marine environment; feature: Marine mammal; material: Swab sample of the gingival sulcus; isolation source: swab sample of gingival sulcus... | reverse complement strand
AAAGGGGTCACATGCCTTTACAGATGCTATTGCCGCCTGGTTCAGAAACTTGAAGCTTGAGGCTTCTATAATATTCACATCAATCAGCTTACCGCTTTCGAAAAAACTAAGCAGCCTATTTTTTTAGTTTGAAATCTATTGGATACTCCTTGTTATTGCAGCTGACCTTACGGCTTGCTGGTTCAGCAACGGATATAATCTTACCCTCCCTGACTACAAATAGACACTCACTCATAAGGCGTATAGCATCAAACGGAGATTCGGCATCTATAATTGAAAAACTCGCCGGTTTTCCTTCTTCAATACCATACCTGTCCGTTACATTCATTGTTATAGCTGAATTAGTGGAAATCATATCAAAAAGCCTGTTTATCTGATCGTAACCGCTTAAGTGAGCGGTATGCATAAGAAGGTTGGCTGCCTGCAGCATGCTTCCTTTTCCCATAGGGTACCATGGATCCATAATGGAATCGTGGCCTATACTTACATTTACACCCCTTTCATCAAGCTCATCTACACGAGTATGGCCCCGTCTGCGCGGATAACCATCTGTTCTGTTCTGGAGTACAGAGTTATCGAAGGGATTTGTTATTACATTCATTTCAGCTCTTTTCATTATGCCAATAAGCTTAAAAGCATAATCATTATTAAAGTTATGCATTGAAGTTGCATGGCTTGCAGTAACCCGGCTTCCCATTCCTGTATCAATAGCCAGTTTTGCCATAACTTCTACGAACCGTGACTGATCATCTCCGGTTTCATCAACATGGATATCAATCAAGGCATCATATTTCTCAGCGAGCTTAAAAACAAATTCAACATCTTTTACACCATCTTCACGGGTAAACTCATTATGAGGAATACCGCCTACTACATCGACACCCATCTGCATGGATTTCTCCATAAGTTCTGCACCGGAAGGATCTGTAAAGATACCATCCTGCGGAAATGCAACAATCTGTATATCCGCAATATCCTTAACAGCATCCTTAACTTCAAGAAGAGCTTCAACTGTGGTTAGTGTGGGATCAGTGGTATCAGCATGTGTTCTTATAAATTGCGCGCCATTGGCAACTTCCCATTTTACGGCTTCAATAGCATTATCTATTATAACCTGTTTTGTAAGAGTTTTTTTACGCTCACCCCAGATCCTTATCCCTTCCAGCAGGGTTCCGCTTGTATTATACTGAGGGTCACCTACACTGAGAACAGCATCAAGATGAACATGAGGATCGATGAATGGCGGAACAGCAAGCCTTCCTTCTGCGTTAATTTCAGGACAACCCTTACCGTCAATGGAGCCTGAAATGCGGGTTATCTTACCTTTTTCAACACCTATATCAAAAAGCCCTTCTTTGTCTTTTAATAAGGCGTTCTTTATCAGCAGATCCACTTAAACCTCCTTGAACTCAGACTTTATTGAGTGCATATCATTATACTTAAAAGCCTTCATTACAGCATTCATAACAGGAACCATAAGCCCTGCTACCAGTATTCCCTGAAGAGGCGGTATTCCTACACCGAACCTGCCTCCCAAATAGGCCGCCAATGAACCTATAATATAGGCAATAAGAGGAGATATTCTGATAACCTTGAATTCGACCCTATCAATATCAGGAAGTTTTCCCTTATATGTAAAGAAGAAGTCCCCTATTATAACACCACCCAACGGAGGAATAAATGTTCCAAAAAGAATAAGCATCGGGATAAAGTTTTTATATATTCCGGTCACAGCAAGTATTATAGCTATCACCAAACCGCCTATAATAAAGGGGCGCTTATTAGGCTTGTTGAAAAGTTCCGCGCCGGCAACACCAAAGGCATAGGCTGTGGCATTATTTGTTGTCCATATATTCATGGTAAGAATAATAAGAGCAAGAACGGTAATATTCATTGCTATAAGAACCTCTACCAGATCACCATTGTTAAATGCAAGTGCGCCGATCATTCCAGAGAATATCATAAGACCATTACCTATCAGAAAGGCAATCAAACCGGCCCAGAAACCTGTCATTCCGGTCTTAGCAAAGCGTGACCAATTTGCAGCCTGCGTACCCCCGGACGCAAATGTTCCGACTATAACAGTAATCGCGGCCCCAACAGACATTGTTGATGCAGGCTTCAAAGCGGCCATTGCATCCCAGCCGCCGACCTCTTTTACTCCCAGATAGGGTATATAAAAAACAAGGATCAAAATGGCAGGAAGAGCAAAATAAGATACTACAGCCATTCCCTTGAAACCATAAACAGCTGTTATTCCCATAACAACTGCCCAGAAAACTGTAAATGCAACACTCCAGCCGGTCAGGCCAAGCCCCTTGGCAAAGAGTTCTCCCATGTAAGCGGAGGTAACCGCATACCAGCCTATTTGAGTTCCGCCCAGTATAATATCAGCCCATTTAGCTCCGCCCTTACCGAGGGTGTATCTTGATAAAAGAACTGATGTGAGACCCGTTTTAGCACCGAGCGTGCACATTACCGCAACATAGACCCCTAGAATAACAGAACCCCCAATAAGTATTCCCATCAGCGGCTTAAGACTGAATGCGGCACCAAGCTGAGCTCCTGCAAGCATTGTAGGACTGAAAAATGTAAAACCAAGCAGAACTGCAGCAATACTGAATAATCCCTTTCGTGCTGACATAGGAACTTGTTCAAGCGGGTAATCGCTGTCAACTACCTTCTTTTTCACCTCATCTGACATATTTTCCTCCTCCTGATAAAACCGCATTGACGCGGTTACAGAATCTATAGTTGAAGTATTTATCAACCTGAATATTGTAACATATGCATTATTAGTTGTAAAAGATTACATTGTTTATACGGAAGTGAATAAAAACCATTTGCCCTATAAAATGAAAACTTCTTGTGCGAAGGACGTAGATTCTGCATAGATTTACCCCATGACTAAACTGTAAAAGTGATTATACCTCTTTTTTGATTCTACTGATTCAACAAGGTAATATACCTTATGATGCTGTTTTGGAGTCAGTTCTAATATCTGTTTGATTTTCTTCATTTACTTGATATCAAGATTCAGTATATATACAATAAATTAAATAAAGTATGAAATATAAGTAATTGACATACTTTGCAGAAAGTCCTTCCGTTGGAGAAAATATGGGAAACGTAACGAACACCGATTTCTATGAAGTCCTTGATGAAGTTGCCGCCTACTATACAAAGAGCTTTGCCGAATCGAAGGAGGCTGCAGCCTACCTTAAAAGTAGGAATCTTTGGAATCCCAAGCTCTTGAAACGGCTTAAAGTTGGATACTGCAAAGGAGATCTGAGAAACAAGGTATCAGATGCTGATTATAAATCACTGAAAGAGAAAGGAATATTTAGCGAGAAAGGTACAGAAGTATTTAAAGGCTGTGTTACCATCCCGCTTTTCGGGGAAGGGGGTAATGTTCTAGGCTTATACGGAAAGCGGATAACAGACAGGAAGCCTGCTCACCTCTACCTAAAAGGGCCACGCATGGGCATTGTTAACCGAAAAGCCGCATCGGTTTATTCTGAAAGAATAATCATTACCGAATCAGTTATTGATGCGATGTCTCTGTTAACCCTTGGAATAGAGAACGTAATACCTGTTTACAGTGTAAACGGATTTACTGATGAACATCTTAAGTTGCTGAAAGATAACCGAGTAAAAGAAGTATGCATAACATTCAATGCTGATGAAAAGGCTCGAGATGGTTCTGAAAAACTCAAAAATAAACTGCTCGAAGAGCGTTTTAGTGTTCGTGAAATCTTTCTCAAGAAAGGCAGGGACTGGAACGAAGCTTTACTTTCAGGAATGAGCCGTGATGAATTCAAAATCCTGCTCGATAAATCTCCACTGGCTAAAGCTTTACCTGATGAAAACTTAACAGAGTTTGAAGCACGAAAAGAAGGTGTAAAATACTTTTTTAGGTCTTCAGGAATCAATTATCGTGTACTCGGAATAAAGGAAATGTTTGTTTCATCGCTCAAGGTGAACATAAAAGCAGATAAGGATGAAGCTGTATTTCTTGATAACGTTGATCTATATTCCGCCCGCTCAAGGAGTCTTTTTGCAAACAGTCTGGCCGAAGTTTTAAAAACAGATTCAGAGTTAATAGAGCAGAGTCTTCTGTTAATAGTTGAATACCTTGAAAATGAGCGTGATAAGCATCTGCAAGCCAAGGAGCCCGGCCCCATCAAACTGACAGATGAAGAGAGAAAAATTGGCATGGAACTTCTTCGTTCTCGAGATCTCTTTTCCCGAATAGAAGAAGATACCGAATCACTGGGATATATCGGCGAAAAAATGAACAAACGGCTTATCTACCTTGCAGCCTCCAGCCGGAAACTTTCTGACCCGATAAGCGTAATAGTAATCAGCCAGTCTGCCGCGGGGAAAAGTTACCTGATAGACACTGTAAAAAAGCTCATACCACCTGAAGATGTTGTTTCAATGACAAGCCTCTCTGATCAGGCTCTTAACTACCTTCCGGAAGATGGCCTTATGCATAAGTTTTTGGTGATGGGCGAAGCGGCGCAATCCGAGACAGTTAAACATCAGATAAGGGAAATTCTTTCTTCTCATGAACTCTCGCGCCTTGTTACGCTAAAAGACCCGAAAAGCGGAAACATGCAAAGCCGGATCATTAGAAAAGAGGTTATTGTATCGGCCGCGATGAGCAGCACCAACCATAACATAAACCCTGAAAATGCCTCAAGGAGTTTTGTAATAAACACCGATGAATCAGCAGCTCAGACAGTTGCCATTCACCGGGCGCAGCGACAAAAGTATTCGGTTGAGCATTATGAACAGCAAGTGAATATCATACCTGAGATAATAAAAACCCATCACGCAGCTCAGCGACTTTTACAGAAACGTGTGATAGTAAACCCCTTTGCAGAACTTCTTGATTTTCCCACAGCGCTTATGAGATCCAGGCGTGATCATGAACGCTTCATTGATCTTATAGCATCGGCATGCTTCCTGAGGCAGTTTCAGAAAGAGGAAAAGGTTACAAAGCATGGAATAAAATACATAGAATGCGACCTTGAGGATTATGAAACAGCATATCAAATAATGACGGCTATACTACCTGCAACACTTACAAACTTTCCAAAAGGTGCACTTGAGCTTTATGAGGAAGTGAGAGCTATTATAAAAGACAAAGCCAAGGAAACAGATATACCGCCGCTGCAGGTAAGCATAACCCAACGTGAGATCCGCGAGAGTACCGGACTCAGCCAAATGTTTGTAAAACGCAATATGAAAATACTTAGCGATTATGAATACATCTACGCATCCGGAGGCCCCGGCGGCCGGGTTAGAAAGAACTATAAGCTTGTAGCAGATGAAAGAATAAAGCTAATAGATATTTCAGTGATTCCAGAGCCTTCGAAGATGAAGACATTATTAAAATCTGGGTCAACTGGGTCAGATTGGGGCGCAAGTGGTATAGACCCAGAAAATAAAGGTTAAACACTTATTATGAAATAACTTAATAATCTGGTTCAATAAATTCTTAAAGAGACAGGAGAGAATTAAAATAAATGAATAATAACCAACTGTTGAATCAATTTTTAAAAGAGATACAGCTCGAAGGTCGAAGCATTCAAAGCATAAGAAACCTCAGATGCAGGATTCCCAAGCTTTTTGATTACATTAATGAGAATAGTCTTGATATAAAATATTTTAGAGCAAGAGAGGCCATTGGTTACCAGGGGTGGCTTATCGAGACCGGAAGGTTTGACGGAGGGCGTTACAGTACCCGTACCCTGCTTTCATACCTTACAGCCGCATCAAGCTTTTTTGACTTTCTGAAATCCCGCAACCTAATATACTCAAACCCCTTCAAAGAGATCAAATATATTAGAGCAGAAAAGACCCTGCCGCGTGATATACTAAAAGAAAATCAGATAAGCAGGCTGCTTTCATATTTTGCCGACTACCAGAACCGAGCAAATCTGAAACAGAAAATAAGGGCCTACAGAATGCATGTACTCACCGAGCTTTTGTATTCTACAGGTCTTCGCATATCGGAGACTGCGAACCTGAAAGTTGACGACATAGATTTTGATTCATCCATTATAAAAGTCAGGGAAGGAAAAGGTGGATTATCACGTATTGCTGTGCTAAACGATTACGTAAGAAATATACTTTATCTCTATGTAACCGAAATGAGAGAGTTGATACAAACCTCATGGCATGATCCACAGCTACTTTTCGGTACAAGCTGGGAACGCTTTGGCAAATGGGCAAATAAGGCACTAAAAGAAGCAACCGCAGAACTCGATTTACCACCGGTTACTTGTCATGGGATTCGTCATGCTTTGGGCTTCCACCTACTACGTTCCGGATGCCCGCTTAGAAGCATACAGACCATACTCGGACACAAAAGGATAAGAAATACCGAAATCTACACAAAGGTCGAGAAAGAAGATCTTAAGAAAGTACTGGATCAGTATCATCCGAGGCAATGGAGGTTAAGCGCTTGAGACTGGATTTCAGACGGGCTGTTGATATCCTTGTATGGCATCTCAATGAACATGGCTATAAGGAAGGCACAATAGCAGGAAGGCTCTCATACCTGAAACACTTTGAAGAGTTTCTGACACTCAATGATATTGACGATCTCCGTGATGTTAATGAAAACCACATACATGAGTTCATTGATTACAGCAATGATTATGTATCAAAAAGAACAGGTAAGCCTTTAAAAAGCTCAAGCCTTCAGATTTTGATTACAAGCGTTAAGCTTTTGTTCAATTCGCTTTACCATGAAGAACAGCTCCTTACCAATCCAACCCGTGATATTCGTCTAAAGAAAAAAACAAATGATTCATTCAAGGCTTATTTTACCATACCGCAGATCAACCACTTTTTAGATGTAATAGACATTAATAAAGCCTATGGTCTTAGAGACAGGGCCCTGTTCGAGCTAGTGTATTCTTCCGCTCTTCGAGTAAGTGAGGTTTCAAAGCTGGATATGTGTGATATAGATTTTGCAGAGCGAATGCTGATGGTCAGGCAGAGTAAGTTTTCAAAGGACAGGGTCGTTCCCATATCTATTTCTGCCTGTAATTTCCTTAAAACATATACCTATGGGCGTAACAAGGGTCCCATATTTCTAAGTGGAAATAAAGAAAGATTGGGTCCATCCGGCATTGAAAAAAGATTTCATGTATACGTTAAAAGAGCCGGAATAACAAAACCCGGCCTTTCTGTTCATTCCATAAGACACAGCTGTGCAACCCATCTTATAGATGCTGGTGCTGATATCAGATATGTACAGGAGCTTTTAGGCCATGAATCGGTTGAAACAACTGTTATCTATACACACATGAGTGGAGAAAACATGAAAAAGAGCTACAAAAGCCATCATCCTCGCGAGAATGATCTCTATCTTGAAGTTGATGATTCTTACAAGGCCAATTTATTTGAATTCAAGGCTCAGCTTGAACAGCAGAAAAAGAAAAGAGAAAAACGAAGGAGAAATACAAAATGATAGTAGAGCATTATCAAAACAATGTGGTAAACTTGTAACTAAGGGATGTTATGAACACAAACAGAATTGAGGTAATTGGCAATATTGACGATAAGCACCGTCTTATTATTGTTCAGGAAGTTATGCGTGAACCTGAAGAAGTAAAAATCATTACTCTGCTGTATATGCAGATGGTTTTGCGTTTATTCAGTGAACAGGAAAATATCTTTGCCTTATACTTGATTAATTTGTTTTACCTTATATCAACCTCGGTTAATACCGATAAAATTTATGAAATATTAATTTTCAGTAAGCTAATTTGCGGAGAAAAGGCCTTAAACACCAGTAAAACTTCTGAATTTTGCAATGGATTATACTACTTTAACGCAAGATGGTACGACCCAATGTTGGGCAGATTCACTACCGAAGACCCGATACGAGATGGAATTAACTGGTTTGTTTATGCTTCGAATAACCCGCTACGGTTTGTTGATCCTAGTGGGTTGATTGCAGTAATTGAATCTGACATTGTACAAAACACCGATACAGGTGAGATATTTTCAAATGAAACAGGTTCAATAAATGATGAGGTGACATTAACTGTTTCAAGAGGCGAAGGAAGTTCAGGAGCATTCCCTGATTCTATGACTTTGGATGTACATGGAGTCCAGCTTGCTCAGGTTGATGTGGAATCTAGCCCTACCAGAGTAACAAAAGAACTTGATGATTTTGAGTTGCCAGCAGGTGATGATTATAAAGCAGAATTATCTGCCAGTTCTCCATTTTATAAAAATTCATTTTTAATAACAAGTGAAACTGCCCAAGGCCCTTTACCACTTAAACCTGGTGTAACTAAGAATATGTATTTCAGAATACATCCAGATACCATAACGAAAAAAAACTCTTTTCCAAACAAACCTGTAGGTCAAACTTATAATCCACCAATAAGTGATGGATGCTCAATTCCAGCTCTAAAAGATTTTAACCGCTTATGGAATATTACACTGCAAACTGGTCTGAATATAGGTGATTCTGTTGATTTCAGAATAGAGGATTGATGTAATGATAAAAAAAATAATATTTATTTTATTTATGATTCCGATATCACTTTTTGCTGAGCCAGGCTTTAGTGAAAGGTACAGGGATATATCTGGAGAAGTTATATTTTTGAATAATAAGATACGTGTTTCAATCTATGATGAATTCTTAATTCAATTTGAAGAAGAATTTGAATTAATAAAAAAGGGTAATTTAGAATATATTAAGACAAAGGAATACGAGTGGTTATGTTTACACTCCAAGGAAATTTTGATTCTTTATGATGATGAATCAGATTATCCGTTATTTTATGGAATCAGTAAAAGTTCGAGAAAGTTGGATGGTTTTATATTACCATCATCAGTGGAAGCAACATCATATTTAGTAGAGAAAGATTTACAATTCAAACCCAAAAATGTATTAAACCTTAATACATTTTCGCCTTGGGTTGAAGGAAAGTCTGATTATGGTATAGGCGAGCAGTTGAAATTAAAATACGAATATGCTGCTGAACAATACGGAGCATTAGGTGGATTTGTTTTAATAAATGGATTTGTTTCATACGAGAAACCATATTTATACGAGTATAATTCAAGAGTAAAAAAAATAAGGATATATGATGATAAAGGTGAAATAATGTTTGATACCTTCTTGGATGATAATCCTATGCCTCAATATTTTGATTTACCTTATTTCTCAGATGAAATTACAATTGAGATACTTGAAGTATATCAAGGTAGTAGATGGAAAGATACATGTATTCATTCGATTATTTTTATTTCTGATTGGGTTGCTCCGTTATAAATACCAATCAGTGTTTGTACAAAATTTTAAATAATCATAAAGATGGTTATAAGCTTAGTCTATCGCGGAGTGCTTAAAAAATCATAACGATCGAATTGGGCTTTGAAATTTACCCTTTTGTGCGTTTGGTAAATTTCAAAAAAAATATAGAAGGAAATAAAGAATGAATGTCATCACAAATTGTGGATTTTTGAAATGCATGAAACTGCAGCACCTGTTGAAGTCAAAACGTCTGAAATGTTAGAAGGTAGGCCTTTCCCTTCCTATGACAAGTTATTAGAAAATTAGAGCTTTAGTGAGCAATAATATGAAATTAAACCAAAATAATGTTATTCTTATTATAGGCGTCTTATGCATTTTGGGAATTTTACAATTTAGAAATTACTATATATCAAAGCATTTCAAAAAACTCTCTGATAATTTAGAAAACCATATTTCACATTTTGATTTATGGTATGGGGAGAAATCGGTAGGTATAGAATCGAATGAAGATTTTGTAGAATTATATAAGAGACTATTAGCTAAAGCTAACGAAGATAAAATGTATTTACGCGGTGGTGAATATGATACATTTGTTTTTGATATTTATCTTAAGAATGGAGAGAAAATAAATTTTCAGATTAAGTTTGATACCAATGAATATGATATCTTCATTGATATTCAATACAAAAAGGTTATGGTATTTCAGAAATCGATTATTAATGATACTGAAGAGTTAAAATGGTTAATAAAAGAACTAAGTAAATAGCAGGAACTACAACCTGAAATATAGTGTCTTAACTCTGTAAAAATAACTGTGTAATTGCGAAATTCTAAATAGCCTAAAAAAGGCGAAGTATATAGAATGAGCATATCCGGTGAAGGCATTGATATTAATGATGGCTACATGTTGCATCCCAATAAAATAACTAATCCAAAGCATAGACTGTATGGTGAAGAATTCTCTCCTCCAGATTCCACTGGTTGTACAGTTACACAAGGTATAGAAGATTTCGAACAAGTACGAAGCGATATTGAAAGCCTTGGTGTAAGTGATTGGGAAAGTGTAGATTACAATATAAAGGAAGCCGACTAATGAAGATAAAAGTATTAATGCTTATTTTTTTCTTTCTTGTTACCAATAGGCTATTTTGTATTGATGGTGTTTCTTATCATGGTTATGCTAATTATCTAGATATTAATAAAAATATATTAAATATCTATGAATATGATTGGTATAAAAGAGAGTATACACATTTTATTGAAAAATTTCATCTTGAATATGTTGATAGATTGCCATATCTATTTTTTGGAAGTGGAAAAGAATATAAATGGCTTTTTCTACACTCCGATTTTTTTCTTACGTATATAAAAACGATAATAAGTCATTTTTTAAAGTTATAGGGTCTACCAATAACCTATACAATATTAGGAACGCTGAATATAGAGCTTCATCCTATTTGGTCGAAGAAGATATAGCATATAGTGCAAATAACCTTGGACAAGCTGCTCCTAATACTCCTTGGGTTGAAGGCGTTGATGGAAGTGGTATTGGTGAAAAGCTCTTTTTGAAATGGCAAACATGGAATGAAAAAGATGGATCACTTGGTGGTATTGGATGTTTAATTATATGTAACGGTTATATTTCATATTCTAAACCGTATCTTTATGAAAAAAATAACAGAGTTAAAGGGATAAGAATTTTAGGTTCTGAAGGTATTGAAGTATTGAGAACAGAACTTGATGATACACCTAACCCACAATTAGTGTTTCTCCCTAAAGTATTAGAAATTATGGAGATTGAAGTATTGAGTGTATATAAGGGAACTGAATGGGATGATACATGTCTTCATTCAATAGAGGGTCTTGAAATGCAACAGTCAAAGAAATTGAGAGATATTATAGCAGAGGTTAAAGATAAGTAATTCTCTGTCAGGATATTACATAGTGTTTCAAAATATTTTAATGAAATTAAACTAAAAGAAGTGTAAACTGATCAATAATGAGGCAAGAATTAAGAAAAGAACCAAACATACTTTTTCTCCTGAATCTTTACATAATTAACTATATTTTGGAGAAAAAGGCCTTAAACACCGTTAAAACTTTTGAATTTTGCAATAATCTGTATTACTTTAACGCAAGATGGTACGACCCAAATACAGGCAGATTCACCACTGAAGACCCGATACGTGATGGAATTAACTGGTTTGTTTATGCCTCTAATAATCCGCTGAGGTTTGTTGATCCAACGGGGTTGGCTCCATTTCCAACAACATTAAAAACAGTTTTTAGTTTATTTGCAGTAGATAGTCTTGTGACTGTTGGTGTTTCTCCAGTGACTCAATCGCTTTATTTACAGAAATATCAAACCGTTAGAGGTAGGGAAGCAGGATATAAGAAGGTTGTTGGTGCTGTTGGAGTATTACCGCACCCTGTACTCCAAGGAATCGGATTATTAGCTGCTGTGATGCCAGAAAGTGATGTTGATCCATCCATTGTAGTTTATTCTGAGAGAAAAGAATTTCTTACTGGAGCTAGTAGTGAATTAGATAAAATAAAAGATATGCTATCAGATATTGAACAAGACTTTTTTAATTCAGATGGAGAATCATATAAAAAATATTTAGAAGAGCAAAAACGACTTTTAGGTAAAGAAATCGAAAAAAATGAGGATTACGACGTTATTCAAAAAAGTGAAATTGAAGCTACAGCAGAGAGAGAAGGAGTAAGTGTTAGTGACACTCGTAGTACTACTCCTGATGTGACAACTGATTCAAGAGATTATTTGAGTGATTTCGATGATGTAGGTGATAATGAATGAAAAAAAGTAAGAAAAAATTTCTTATTTGGCATTTTTTAATTTATATTCCTCTTATTATTTTTTTACATTGGATTAATATTGGAGAAAAATTAAACCCTCCTAAATTAGTTGAGAGTACTTCTTACAATGAAATTTCTATAGGTGTATATAAACTCTTTGACATAGCTTCAGGTACTGAGGTGGGATTTTTAAATATTAAAGAATTTTATGATTCGGAAATGATTATTGGCTTCCAAGGAATTAAGGTTAAAGGTGAACAGCGGTATCTAAGAGAATCAGGGAGGTATGAATTTTCTGATGTTGAATTTGATAGGATAAAATTTAGTTTTAATCAAACAGGAACGGAATTATTTTGGTTCTTTAAAGGTGAAAAGTATGACTGTGTTTTAATAAATCTTTTTTCCGATGATAGTCTCATTCCAGAAACCATTAGATTCCCTAATAGAAAATATTATCTAATTAGAGTTGTTAATGCAATGAGTATAAATTATATAGAAGAAGAAAATCAGCCTTTTCCGATTAGAGAATCATTAATGGATTCATTCTACGAAAGTAAATATGCTGCTATTTTTTACGTTGATAAAGAAAATGATGAAATAAAGAAGAAATAAGTCGATTAGATGCTTATTCATATAAATATACTGGAAATATTGATAATTCTTATTAACCAGTTGGCAGTTAGTGACAATACAATTTCCCGTAGTGTTTCAAAAATCATAAGCATTAAATTGTTCTTTGGCGATTTCTTTTTCAAGATTAAGATTGAGATTTTTAGTTATAGAAAATCAGAATAAGGAGTTAATCCTCTTTCCTGTTGTTGATGAGACTTCACAAATTAAAGACAAACTCAGTGAAATTATTTCAAAATATTTTAATGAAATTAAACTAAAAGAAGTGTAAACTGATCAATAATGAGGCAAGAATTAAGAAAAGAACAAAACATCCTTGTTCTACTGAATCTTTACATAATTAACTATATTTTGGAGAAAAAGGTTTTAAATACCGGTAAAACTTCTGAATTTTGCAATGATCTATACTACTTTAACGCAAGATGGTACGACCCAAATACAGGCAGATTCACCACCGAAGACCCTATACGAGATGGAATTAACTGGTATTCTTATTGTTCTAATAATCCGCTGAGGTTTGTTGATCCGACGGGGTTATATCAAGTTTGGGGTCAATCAAAAGATTATGGAATGACTTATGGAATAAGAACACAAAGTCGTGCTGCTCGATTAATGAATACAGCATCTAATGCTATTGTAGGTGTATTTATTCCATACGTAGGAGCCGGAGCTGTACAGAAATTTAGATCTTCTCTTGATAAGTTAACTGGTTCAACAGGGAATAGTAGATTCAGTATTTACAAGGATACAGATGTTCCCTCACTGGATGGATTGGGAACAGGAACAGACGTAGGGAAAAAGTTAGCCGGTGGAATAGATAAGTTAAAAAATACAGCCGGAAATATTGTTAGAAGCATCAGTATATATGGAGTTGTTAAGCAAGGTGTAAATGATGTTAGAGGTTTAATCGAAGATAAAAGAATAGATGTATTTACAAGTGGTTTAAATCGTGGGATGTTTAAAAATATTGAAACCCCTGAAGAAGCTGTTGACCGTGCAGATAAATTTGTTTCTGGTGTAAATGCTTTTTATGATAATGATTTAGTAGATTTAGGTATTTCTTTTGAAGATTGGCAATCTGCATTGGTAGATGTTAGTAATGGTGTTGATAATGAGTTATATAATGAGACGATATCCTCTATAGAAGCTTCTAAGAAGGACTGAATTGACTCTAGTTAAGTTATTTATAATACTGACAATGTCTTGTTTGGGTTATTTGGGCTGGCATTTTCAAGATGTTATTTTTGGAAATAAATATTATAAGGATTTCTTCCAAGAGCGTCGAATAATCATTGCAATAGCATTACTTATAATTTTTGCAATAATGCTTTATGTTCTTATTGGGAAAGAAATAAATTCCTATGGACCAGAACAATTTTGAGAATTTTTTGTAACTCAAAGGAGCTTGCCCCCAATATAGATCTGTACTACTTTAACGCAAGATGGTACGATCCAAAGACAGGCAGATTCACCACCGAAGACCCGATACGTGATGGAATTAACTGGTTTGTTTATGCTTCGAATAATCCGCTACGGTTTGTTGATCCGACGGGGTTGATAAATGTTATCGCAGATGATGTTAACAGTGAAGCTATTACCCAATATGATGATTATGTTGCTGATTTGGAAACAAGAATCGATCAAAAGAATGGAGATCTAAATCAAGTGGACTCAATCGCCGAAGCAGAAAGTATTTCTGAAGACATCCAGACGTTGGAAGGAAGTTTGCCGATTGATTGGTCAAACTTTGAACAAACCGATGTAGCTTATGATCAACTTGCGAATTATTATAGTGAAGAAGGCTTGGATAATCCAGGCAGATATGCCTGTGCATATTTGTCATCGATGTATAATGTTTTTACAAAAGATAATCATACTGCGACCAGAGCAGATCTGATGAGTATTGCAAACGATGCAAGCAAGACCGGAGGTAGTTATGGTAGAACTGTATTAGGAAATGATTACGTAGTAGGTGATTTTAGCAAGTTACTCGATATGGGGATGAGCCATGTAAATGGTGATTATCAAGCGAAATGGATGCCATCATCAGATGATTCAGATTTCAGTTTAAATTGGGGTACAACAACAAATTTGAATGAGCATTGGACATCTATGTCTTCCTCAGGTTCAACTGTATTTGATGCAAACCCATCTATCTTGACCTCTACACCAAGTGGAAGTATTAATTACAAATGGGTACTAAATGATTAGAAGATTATGTGTATTTATATTATTATTATTTGGAATGACTGCTATTGGAATCTTTGCGGATAACCATGATGATTTAATAAATAATGATTGGAGGGTAGAGGCTAGTACGCCAAGTAGATCCAAAACAGAAACGGAAGTATATTGGTTCTATTTTTCTCCGATGGTAAAAAGTGTGAAAGTACATGCACTCGTGAATGATGTGGAATATAATGAAAGTTACAGTTTTGAAGTAATTGAATCCGGATCACATGTTATTTTATATCAAGATAGTCCGGATACTCCATATTTTGTATTTTACTATGAAAAAGAAAAATGGAATTTAATGTCACCAGCAGCGGGCATGCTAAGATTCCAAGAACCTGTCAGATTGCTTGATACAGAAAAAATGTTATTTGAAAAATAGAAGTTAATACACGCTGAATTGATTCAACTCTGTAAAAATAACTATGTAATTGCGAAATTCTAAATAGCCTAAAAAAGGCGAAGGATATAGAATGAGCATTACCATGATAGAAGAAAACAAATTAGAGGAATTGGCGGAAGAACTGGCAAAGGGAGTTAAGGGCGCAAAAGACTTGGAAGGCCCCCTTGGCCAGTTGATGAAGATAATACCGTGATCTTGAATCAAGATTTGAACCACAAATAGTAAAAAAAGGCCAAAGACGTCTTGCAGGATTTGATGATAAAATCATTGCCCTATACGCAAAGGGCCAAACAACCAGAGATATAGCAGCAACTC
>PDWJ01004135.1_pt1 | contig 15699 bp, 13 predicted proteins | sample 1430881 | NCBI WGS metagenome assembly PDWJ01 (sample SAMN01162460, study PRJNA174530) | Oral metagenome, whole genome shotgun sequencing project. | biome: Marine environment; feature: Marine mammal; material: Swab sample of the gingival sulcus; isolation source: swab sample of gingival sulcus... | reverse complement strand
ATCTTTATCCAGGGCATAGTTGATGGCCTGGCGAACCCGGACATCTTGAAACGGCTTGCACTGCATATTCATCATCAGATAACGAGCGATGATTGACGGTTGCTTGATGATATCGATATTCGGATCTTTTTCGGCAACACGCAGCAGCTCTGCGGGCATCGGATATACATAATGGGCCTGACCGGCGCGCAGCATCGCAAGACGAGAGCCGCTCTCGGGAACAGGACGGAACACGATACTGTCAGCCTTGACCTCACCCCGCCAGTAGTCAGGATTTTTCTTGATGCGGACATGACTGCCAGAGACCCATTCGTCGAAGATGAATGGTCCGGTACCAACCGGATGTTTGCTAATATCATCACCGTATTTTTCCAGGGCCTTGGGGCTGAGCATCAAAGAACCAGGATGGGCAATGGCGTTGACGAAGGCACCAAAGGGTTCTTTCAAATCAAAACGCACCGTATAATCATCGACAACGACCAGCTCTTTCACCGGCTTCATCAGGCTGGAACGCTTGTACTTTCCAGTCATCATCCGGTCAATATTGGCCTTCACAGCCTGGGCGTTGAAGGGCGCACCATCATGGAATTTGATCCCTTTGCGCAGTTTAAAAGTAAACTGGGTGGCCTCAGGATTAAAGCTATAACTCTCAGCCAACAGAGGAACAATGTTCAAGGATTCATCAAAACCCATAAGCCCCTGGCAAATAGCCCGCTCAATAGCACCAGAATAGGTATCTGAAGTATCATGGGGATCCAGAGATTTTGCCGTTGATTCTGAGGCATAGACAATCTCTTTGGCCCATGCCTGGATTGGCACGGCCACCATCACGGCAAGCAGCGCAACCAATGGCACGGCCACCATCACGGCAAGCAGCGCAACCAATGCGGTTGACAACACACGTTTTTTACGCATCACACGTCCTCCTTTAGAGAGTCTGGGGTAAAATTTCTTCAGGTGTCTCTGCCACAAAATGGCCTGGAGTCACCTCTTGCAACATCTGCTGGGGAGGTGGATCCCCAACAGCTCTAACGGGGCTTGGGATTTCACCAGTAAGCGCCGTAAAGTCCGTTCGTTTCCGAGGGTCACCCACCGGGATTGCCGCCAACAAGCGACGAGTATAAGGGTGCATCGGGTTCTCAAAAATATCCTGTCGGGTACCCATCTCGACAACCTGGCCAAGATACATTACCGCCACCCGGTGGCTGACCCGTTCGATCACTGCCATATCATGGGAAATAAAGAAATAGGACAATCCCATTTCGGCCTGCAGTTCCATCATCAGGTTCAAAACCGTGGCCTGGATGGAGACATCCAACGCAGAAACGGCCTCATCGGCAATGATGACCTTGGGTTTAGTGGAAAGGGCCCGGGCAATGGCAATGCGCTGCCGTTGCCCTCCGGAAAATTCATGGGGATAGCGCTCGGCATGGGCTGCAGGAATACCAACCCTATCAAGCAATTCGGCAACCCGCCGCTTTCTCTGTTCACGGTCACCAAGGCCATGAACCAACATCGGTTCAGCAATGGAATCACCAATGGTACGCCGTGGATTTAACGAGGCAAAGGGGTCCTGAAAAATAAACTGAATATTGCGTCGTAAGGTCTGCATCTCGCCATGGGGCAGGGTCAAAACATTTTTCCCCTCGAACAGAACCTCACCCTGGGCCGGCACCAGATTGAGCATCGCATAGCCGGTAGTTGACTTGCCACAACCAGACTCACCCACGACCCCAAGGGTTTCGCCATTAAAGAGATTGAGGCTGACATTTTCCACGGCATGAACCAGATGGGTAGGCCGACCAAAGAGAGTCTTTTTCGAGACAAACCGGGTGGTCAGGTTACGGATCTCCACAAGGGGCCCTAGGCTATAATCGGCGGTATCCACCTCAGTCTCAGGCACCGCTTCACCAACAAAATTGGGATCAAGCACCTTTTCCATCTCAAGAACAGGCAAAGTTGCCGGGTTGACCCGCCCCCGCATACTGCCTAAAGTCGGCACTGCCTTCAGTAATGCCTTGGTATAAGGATGCTGCGGGCTTTCAAAGAGACTATAAACATCATTTTCTTCAACAATCCTGCCATGGTACATAACAATGACCCGATCGGCAAGCTCGGCCACCACCCCCATATCGTGGGTGATAAAGACCACCGACATATCGAGAGAATCCTGGAGAGAGCGGATCAACCCGAGAATCTGGGCCTGAATGGTCACATCAAGGGCCGTTGTCGGCTCATCGGCAATCAAGAGCTGGGGTTTACAAGCCAAGGCCATCGCAGTCATCACCCGCTGCCGCATACCGCCGGACATCTGGTGGGGGTACTCTTCGGCGCGTCGTGCCGCATCCGGGATACGCACCCACTCGAGCAACTCAACGACCTTGGCCCGAACCTCCGCCTTAGTGATCTGCTGATGGGTAAGCAAGGCTTCGCCAAGTTGGTTGCCAATGGTAAACAGGGGGTTCAGAGAGCTCATCGGCTCCTGGAAGATCATTGACACCTCGGCACCTCGAATATCGCAGGCCTCGTTGGTGGAAATTTTAGTAATATCCTGGACCCGTCCATCCTGGCGGCGCAACAGAATCTGCCCCGAGGTCGTTTTTACCTGGGCAAGTAATTGCATGACCCGGCGCATGGTAACTGTCTTTCCAGAACCGGATTCTCCAACAATGGCCAGGGTCTCGCCTCGCTTGACCTCAAAGTTGACATTATGGAGCACATCCACAAAACCCTCATAGGTCGGAAAACTCAGCGATAGATCCCGAACCCCAAGGATGGCATCGGGAGAGAGCTGTAATGTATCGTCTGTGACCTTATTCAAAATATCCCTTTTGCAAAATATTCTTCTCACGTAGCATCACCCTGCCCTGGGCAATAACATCCTCTATCTCGAGGGATTTATCATCCAAAAGCAAGAGATCGGCATCAGCACCAACCGCAATTGCCCCTTTTTGCCCGGCAAGACCGTAAGTCCGGGCGGGAGTCGTGGTCAAAGGCCGTAGGGCCTTGGCCAGAGGCAAACCCTTATCAATAACCAGACGCTGTAACTCTCGCAATAAGGATGCGGGAGTCCCCACACCCATACCGACAATACGGCTATGATCTTCATTCCATTTGGGCAAAGACCCACCGGCATCAGAAGAAAAAGTAACCCGGTCAAACAAACCTTCGGCATCGGCAAGACAAGCGAAATCAGCAGCACTGAGATGTCTATCCTCTGGAAACGTCGGCTCTGTTAAAAGACAGGTGGCATCAACGGTGGCACCCATCTTGGCCAGCTGTAGCGCCTGATCGCAAACCTTGGATCGTTTTCGATTCACATGGGTCGGAATAAAGATATCCGAACGAATCGCATAGTGCTCAATCACGTCAAACAACAGATCCAAGCCATCAGGATTAATACCAGTATGTACCGTAATAACACCAGGTTTATTCGCCACCAGGGCTGCGACCCGAACATCAGAGGCCAATGAAGCCAGGGCGTGTTCATCAATATGGGGCCCTCGCTGGTCGGCAATGGCCAGTTTCACCCCAATAACTGGTTTTAAATAGACCAGATCTCGCTTTACCGAGCCGGTAATGGTCGGCGAAGGAAGCCAATAGGAACCTGTGAGCATGAACGCAGTCATGCCCTCAGCATTAAAGGCCTCGGTCTTCGCATAGAGGCTCTCCACAGAACGGGTCAGGGCATCGGTTCCCAAAAGCCCCACTGCGGTGGTCACTCCATTGGCGATGTTCATCGAAAGAGTCATCTCCGGGGTCCTGGTATGAAAGCCGCCCTCACCGCCACCGCCGGTAAAATGCTGATGGCCATCAACGAACCCAGGGACAACCTTTTTCCCCGAGGCAGAAATGACGAGCACCTCACCGGGCAACTGCTTCGCATCGAGCGACGCTTCAATGGCCAGCACCCTGCCACCGCCAAGCAAAACGTCACATTTGCCTTGGGCGTCGGGCCCATAGACATCACCATCTTTTAACAAAATCAACTTTTTCTCAGCAATCATGGCAACAGTATTTCTTGTAAAATAAAAAAGAAAGTAATATCTCTCGGATAACGATTCACCAATCCAGCAAGTGCAGGCGGTTTCCGCCAACAATTACTCGCAAACAATCCTGAACAAACCAGGCATATTTTTTAGCAAGAGTAGACATCTCTCTGGAAATCGTGATCGTACACAGACAGGACACCTACGAAGAAGTACTCTTTCACTAAAACTCTGAGTTATAGAAGCAAAGGAGAAAGAGACTGTCAAGAAAAAGCTCTCGTTAGAAATAGTTTCCATTCCATTACTGGTCTCTTGGGAATAATCTAATGTTTTTAAACAATAACAGAATACAATTCATTGACCAAGAAGCAAACCATGTTTTTATTGAATACCATGAATTTTATGGCTACAACAGGGAAAACACAGTGAAGCATCGCTATCGTTTTCACAATCACATTCCACCAGTATCGATACAAGCATTATGAATACCATATACCAACAGATCCCCAATACCTTCGACCGAATACAACAACTCTGGGAAAACGAACAACTGGAACGTAAAATTTCAGTTCTTCTCGTCATCTTCTTCCTCTTTGGCGTGGTAGTCATCGAGGCAAAACGACAGGGTCTCGTTCCCTGGGAGGCACTAGCAATCCCCGACAATCATTTTCGCGCCATATCCTGGGCCTTTACCGTGGTACTGATTCTTGAGGTCATCAGCCTGATTCTCACCCTTCCTCAATCTTTTTCCCGTTCTGTGGGAAAACAATTTGAGATCCTGTCACTCATCCTGATGCGTAATGCCTTCAAAGAGCTCTCCACGATGGCCGAGCCAATCACCTTTGAAGAAAACAAAGAGGCCGTGCTGTTTATTTTATCAAATGGTTTTGGTGCATTGGCAATATTTGCTCTGTTGGGCTGTTATTATCTGCTGCAAAAGAAAGGCCGAGAAGAACATTACCAGTCAGAAGACCTGATAACCTTTATCAATGCAAAAAAAGGCATCGCCCTGGTGCTTTTAGGTCTTTTCATATTCATGGGAATCCGCAGCGTGATCACCGAATTTTTTGGCCACAGCCACCCTGATTTTCTCCACCAGTTTTATACCCTGCTGATCCTCACCGATATTCTGGTGGTGCTGCTCTCCCAATGCTGCCAGCCATCTTTTTATGCGATGTTCCGAAATTCTGGCTTTGCTCTATCCACCCTGATTATTCGTCTTGCCCTGGCGGCACCACAATATTACAACGTATTGCTCGGCATTACTGCGGCAATATTTGCTATTTTACTGACGATAGTAAGTAATACCCTGTTTAGTAAACGGTGAAACGCTGCTGAAAAAACGAGAGGCCATCAGGAAACGTCCTGCCAGCCTCCGGCTACAAAAAGTTGGTGGGGCTTGAAATGCTTTTTATACCGCATTGCGGCAATGCCTTCGATATAGTAACCGAGATATAAAAAGGAGATGCCCATATCAAGACAGATGTCAACAAGAGTGACAATATTAAAAGTACCAAGACTACGTTGCCTCTCTTCGGGGTCAAAATAGAAATAGACCGCATTCATCCAGTTTTCGCCAAGATCAATAATAGAAGCACCGAGGAGTTTACCGTCCAATCTCAAATCAATACACATCGAATTGACCATGGTATTGCAAAAAAAGTCCTGGTAATAGGCCGCACCACTATTTTCTTTAGAGCCAGGATAACGGGCGGCAAGAAAACGATCACATAAGAGCCGATGTTCCTCGTCCACGACCAACGGATGAAAAGAGATCGTCAGGTCCTGGTTTTTCTTCATGGTACGCCGCTGGTTTCTATTGGGTTGAAAAGCTGTGGCCCGTATCCGAATAGGAATACAGGCCATACAATCACAGCAGCGCATGGTATAAAGGACATTACCGTTACGACGAAACCCTGCGGCTAAAAACAGCTCCATGGCTCGGTCGGCAAGCGGGCCGAAAAGGGCCTGGCAAAAACTGGCCTGGTGAGGCAAACCATAAGGACAATCTGCGGTAAATTGGCCAAAATGACCGGAGACCCTGTTCCAGAGCAGAGAAAAATCATGGCCGCATTGCCGGTTATAGTCACTCTCCATCACCATCCCACAAAACACAAAAGCTCTCAAATGAGCCCTTGATCCACCATGGCTCGAGCAACCTTGGAAAAGCCTGCGATATTCGCTCCAACAAGATAATTTTCCCCAGCATCATAGGCTGCTGCCGCATCAAGACAGGTCTTGTGAATTGACTTCATGATTTTGCGCAGTCGATCATCGACCTCCTGGCGTGTCCAGGAGAGTCGCATCGAATTCTGCACCATCTCAAGCCCGGAAACAGCAACACCACCGGCATTGGCTGCCTTGCCTGGGGCATAAAGAACTCCTGCATCACTCAGTACCGCAATGGCTTCAGAATCACAGGGCATATTGGCCCCCTCACAGAGCAATCGTATGCCACCTCGCACCAGATTCTCGGCATCACGTCGCTGTACTTCATTCTGGGTGGCACAGGGCATTGCGCAGTCGGCTTTATGCGTCCATAACGGATTATATTCCAAATTCTTGTACACCGGAGTATAAACCGCCTTAGGATAACGTTCTACATATTCAGCAATGCGACCCCGGCGAACATTTTTCAGCTCCATAACAAAATCAAGCTTTTCCCGATCAATACCTGCCTCATCATAGATGTATCCCGATGAATCAGAAAGCGTCACCACCTTGCCACCAACTTCTATAATTTTCTCTGCAGTAAACTGGGCAACATTTCCCGATCCAGAAACCAGGCACACCTTGTCCTCAAGAGTCTCATTTTTACGAGCAAGCATTTCAGCCGCAAAATAGACAATACCATATCCGGTGGCTTCCTGACGAATCAGACTGCCTCCCCAGCCGAGACTCTTGCCGGTGAGCACTCCGGTAAATTCATTGGTCAACTTCTTATACATACCAAAAAGATAACCAATTTCCCTGCCTCCAACCCCGATATCACCGGCAGGAACATCGGTATTAGAACCGATATGACGAAACAGCTCAGCCATGAACGACTGACAAAACCGCATCACCTCGGCATCTGATTTTCCTTTGGGGTCAAAATCAGCCCCCCCTTTGCCTCCACCCATCGCCAAAGTGGTCAAAGAATTTTTAAAAACCTGTTCAAAAGCCAAAAACTTCATAACCCCAAGGGTTACCGAAGGATGAAAGCGTAAACCGCCCTTGTACGGGCCAATGGCAGAATTCATTTCCACGCGAAAGCCCCGATTAACCTGAAAATTCCCCTGATCATCCGCCCAGGGCACCCGAAACATAATGACCCGCTCCGGCTCTGTTATACGTTGCAGGATGCGTTGCTGGCGGTATTCTTTATGGCGGTCCAAGACCGGCTTGATCGTCTCTACAACCTCATGTACCGCCTGATGAAACTCTCGTTGCTCAGGATCTTTTTCTTCAACAAGGCGCAGCAATTCATTCATACCCTTCCTCCATAATCACTTAAATTATCAAATAAAAAAATCTCAATACCTCCACGTCAAAAGACAAAAAAACACTATTAAATCTAAAGATTACGACCAAACATTTTTCAATAACCGAGGCTGAATAATTTTTAAGAACCACGAGACGAGCGCATACGGCGGTACTGCTCAAGCTCTTCAGGGGTATTGATATTACTCCAGGCTTGGCAATGCTCGGCAACAACGGGAAGCTCGACAACCCCCGCCTCATAACGAATACCCTGTAGAGAAGACTCAGCCCGAGCACAGCGCTGTGCAATAAGAGTGAGCGCTTCCCCTCGATAGACGGCAAACAACGGCTCGACACACTTCTTACCGGGCAAAACAGGTAAGACCACCTGCGCCGCAATCTTTCTTGCCTCGGCCAACAGCCAACTGATTGCAGCGCCGTTTACCCAGGGCATATCACAGGCCAAGACCAACCAGTCAACCGCCGAATTACTACGCAGAGCAGCATGAATACCCGCCAGAGGCCCAGCGACTCCGGAAACATCATCAAGCCAAGCAATGTTTCTCAATGACTCGGGAATCTTTGCCTGACCCGCAAAAACAACCCGATCAACCAGAGGTTCCACAATGGCCACCTTACTTTCCAGCCAGGTGACATCCTCATCAACAAGAAGATGTTTCGCCTGACCCATTCGACGGCTCCGACCACCAATGAGAACGCAGGCCCATATTTCTCGGTCATCTCGGAGCATATCCGCCCTCTCCCTTCATACAACAACAAAAGACAATGCAGGAATCTTCTTTGATCGTCAGTAAGCCTCCAACAAAAACAACCAACTGACAGAAAAAACGCATCACAAAAATCTACCACATCATATACAAGAAGAAAATAACTACAAGCAATGAGCCCAGAAAACACTCCAGATCAAGGAAGCCCTTGTTTTTATTTTCTCGTCGGGTATTAGTGTCTTCTCACAACACTCATAACAAAAAACTTAACAACCACGGCTCTTTTAGCGACACATAATGGATAACGATCTCAATCTTCAGGCTTATGATTATCAGCTTCCCCAGGAGAATATTGCCCAAAATCCTGCCGCACAGCGCGATGTATCCCGACTGCTCACTTTAGATGTTGGCTCCGGGGCAATAAGCCATCATATTTTTAGTGATGTAACCAGATATTTTCGTCAGCACGACCTGCTGGTACTCAATGACACCAGAGTCTTTCCAGCACGACTCCACGGCCATAAAGATACTGGCGGCAAGGCAGAATTGTTTTTATTACGCTTTCCAGAGAAAATACAGGACAGAGAAAAGGTTGTAGTTCCTGCGTTAATAAAAAGCTCACGCCCCCCCAAAATTGGCAACACGATCAGTATCGGTGAAAAATTAACAGCTACGATCCTTGAATATAACACCGGGACAGCGTTGGTTCGGCTCAATTCCTTTTCAGACAAAGATTTGGGGCAACTCCTTGAAGAATATGGAGAAGTACCGCTCCCTCCGTATATCAATCGAACCTCTGGGAGTACCTCTGAAGATAGAAAACGCTATCAAACGGTCTATGCCTCGGAACCAGGAGCGGTCGCAGCTCCAACCGCAGGACTCCATTTCACAGATCAAGTTTTTAGCGAACTACAAAGAAAAGAAGTAGATATTGCCAGAGTGACCCTGCATGTCGGCTATGGCACCTTTGCGCCGGTGCGCCACGAGAAAATCACCGAACACCGCATTCATAAAGAATATCTTCGTATCCCTGAAAAAACGGTCAAACAAATCGAAAAGACAAGACAACACGGGGGACGAATCTGGGCGGTGGGAACAACCAGCGTACGAGCTCTGGAATTCTGGGCTCAGAAAAACCAACCCACATCTCTTGAGGGCTGGTGCGATCTCTACATCTATCCAGGGCATGAATTTCTGGTCGTTGACAACCTCTTGACCAATTTCCATCTCCCTAAATCGTCGCTGCTCTTTCTGGTATCGGCTCTCTGTGGACGCACCACCCTACTCACCTGCTACGAGGAAGCCATCAGCAAAGACTATAGATTTTACTCCTACGGGGACGCAATGGCCATCATCAAATGCCCCTGATCAAAACAGGGGCATTTGGTAAATCTACAAAAACCAATTAACTGCTTGCCGTTGCAGAAGATGTTGACGAGGCAGGGCAGCTCTTGCAGCTTTCAGCGCTGCCACCCGTGGCCGGACACGACGCTGCACTGCTTGTTTTTGCACCACCAGAAGTACTGGCATATCCGTCGGCATACCAACCACCACCTTTAAGCTGAAAAGAACTTGCTGAAATAAGTTTTTTCAAGCTGCCATCACATTCAGGACACACTGTCAGCGGTGGATCTATCATCTTCTGTTGCACTTCAAAAAGTTTCTCACAATCCCGACATTGATACTCGTAAACAGGCATTTCTACTCCACTCTATAAATCGTATATATTTTCTCTCAGACAACATATCCTTTACAAATAGTCTCGCTACAATAGTGCTCCTCCTTATCACTGTCAATATCCCTCTCCTTGATGGAAAGCGACATAGACAAAAAACTCAAAACAATGCCAGCAACTTGCTCTCAACACCACTCTCTGCTATAGTCTTACGGATTCTACGCATATACATTTCTGTCCTCAACAACAAGGATCACTATGAAATTGCAGCATATTACGATATTTACTTTACTCTTCTTGTTTGTTGCCGCACCTTGCGGGGCAACTTCAGCCCCCCCCGAAGACATCGCCGCCCAAATTCAAGAAAAATATGACTCTTTAGACAGCCTCTCATTCAATTTTAAGCAGCAAAGCTCTGGTGAAATAAGTGGTCGTCCCCAGAAAGGCAGCGGTTCGGCAGTCTTTTACCGAGACAAAGAGACGAGCATGATGCGCTGGAACTATAACGAACCAGACACTCAGGTTCTGGTCAGTGATGGCAACACCTTTTCCATGTATTTTAAAGAGTTGGCGCAGATGATTATCACTCCAGCAAAAACACTGGATACCGAACTCACCTACACCTTCTTCAGCGGGCATAACAAAATCCAGGATCTCTTTCATATCCATCCTCCCGACTCAGGATACCTGCCGGAAAACCCAGAAGGCGGCAGATCACGGGTCATCAAACTCATCCCCATCGAGGAACATTCCCAGGTGCAGAATATCCATCTCTGGGTGGATAATAAGACCCTGATCCGACGTATTGAAATCAAAGATCATTTCAACACCATAACAGTATTGAATTTTGACACCATCAAAGAAAACCCACTGGCAACACAAAGCCCCCAGGAAATCAAGACCTTATTCTCCTTCACTCCGCCAGCGGGAACAGAAATTATTCGTCAGTAGCCGGCGACTATGATATTTTGTTATCTCTGGGGATTTTGCATCACACAATCGTTATAAAAATTGTGACAGATTGATACTATTTATTGATAGGCTTCGCGTCCCGTAGCAAGAATCAGCAGGGCATTGACCACTGCGGCGGCAAGATTGGAACCACCCTTACGTCCCACGTTCGAGATAAAAGGTGCTGAGGAACTACAGAGCAGTTCCTTGGACTCGGCAGCATTGACAAAGCCCACCGGAAGTCCAATGATCAGATCTGGTTTAGCTCGGCCTTCGGCAACGATCTCAAGAAGGCGCAACAATGCGGTCGGAGCATTACCAATTGCATAAATACCACCAGCATATTGCTCGGCGGCAAGATCAACGGCGACCCTGGCCTTGGTGGTTTTCTGGGCTGCAGCCCGGGCAACGACTCTGGAGTCATTAATAAAACATGCCATTTCGCCACCAAGTTCCTCGACTCTCTCACGGCGCACACCAACCCGAACCATATTGGTATCGGTAATAACAGGAGCACCATTTTGTAAAGCGGCCACTGCCTGACGTACCGCCCCAGAAGAAAAACGCACCGACTTAAGATAGTCAAAATCGGCAGTGGTATGAATCATACGCCGTACCACCGCCCACCGTGCTGCGGAAAACCCATGAGCACCGGCTTCCCGGTCAATAATGGTAAAACTCTTTGTTTCTATATCGTGGGGAAGCATATCGTTAACAAAACCTCATCGTCAACCAACAGTGAACATTCATTTAGAGGATATAAGACCATTCTTTCTGCAACACCCCATCAATCATCTGTTCCGTAACCGTATCGGTAAAATAGGTCATACCAATGGCCTTGGGAAGCACGAAATGCACCTTCCCTCCCTGGATCTTTTTATCAGCCTTCAAATACCTCTTTATCAACGTCTTATTGAGATACTCTGGCACAGAAACAGGCAGCCCGTAGGCTGAAATAACCGAATAAATCCGATCATTATCTATTCCAGAAAGCGTTTCGGCAAACACACTGAGTCGGGCAGCTGCAACCATACCCATCGCAACGGCCAAACCATGGAGTATCTCATAATTCGCCGCCGCTTCGATAGCATGGCCAAGGGTATGCCCATAATTGAGAATTCTTCGTACACCTCCCTCCTGCTCATCTTCCTCGACAACATCAGCCTTGATCTGACAACAACGCTGGATGGTCTCAATAATATACTCAGGATCACGACGAACAATCTTACGCCGATATTCTTCGAGAAAGGTAAAAAAGCTCGCATCACGAATAACCCCATACTTAATGACCTCAGCCAGGCCACTGAGCAGCTGTTCATGAGCCAGAGTTGCCAATACTTCAGGGTCAATATAAACGGCCTTTGGCTGATAAAAAGCCCCAACAAGATTCTTGCCTTCGGCAATATCAACGCCAGTTTTACCGCCCACCGAGCTATCCACCTGAGCGAGCAACGTGGTCGGCACCTGAACAAAAGGAATTCCCCGCATATAGGTGGCGGCAAGAAATCCGGCAAGATCACCGGTCACCCCACCCCCCAGGGCAACAATCGCATCGTGTCTGTCGTATCCAGCCCGAACCAGTCTGCCAGCAAGAGCAGCCACGGTTCTAAGATTCTTACTTTTCTCTCCCGCAGGAAAAGGAAAAAGCTTCGCACACACCCCGGCAGCAGCGAGATTTTCCATGACCCGTTTGCCATAAATCTCGGCCACCGTAGTATCGACAATAACCGCATACTTGTTGCCCAGCCCTCTCTCTTTTACATCGCTACCAATTTTTTCAAGACACCCGGAATCAATAAAAAGAGGATAACTCCGATCCCCGAGAGCGACATTAAGTTCAACCATAACGGATACCAACAGATTCTATTTCCCGATAAAAACATTCCTCATACAGCAAAAAAGGAGATGCCACTCAAGAGCGGCATCTCCTTTCAATTACAACATACCAAAAAAGCCAAAAGGCTTACATTGCATCACCAGAAGCGGCACCTTGCATCTTGACCTCGACCTTCTCAGTCAGACCCTCATAATAGGCACGCAGATGCTCGAGAACCTCGTCACGACCAAAGTGATCAACGATCTCAGCACCTTCAGAAAGAGCCTTACGCAATTTAGTACCAGAGAGAATAACCCGATCTTCTTTGCTATGGGGGCAGGTACGCAGAGAAGCCATACCGTCGCACTTATGACAATAGAAGGTCCAGTCAATCTTCATCGGCTTGCAGAGCAGATCTTTTGCAGGATCGCCGGTAACCGGAATACGATCAAAAAGTTCTTGGGCTTCAAACAGGCCATAGAAATCACCAACGCCAGCGTGGTCACGGCCAATGAGCATATTATTGACACCATAGTTTTGACGGAAGGTCGCATGGAGCAGACCCTCACGAGGACCGGCATAACGCATATCCAGCGGATAGCCAGCGGAAATGATGTTCTCTTTTACGAAATAGTTTTCAATCAGAATATCAATGGCCTTAATACGAACCGGTGCAGGAATATCGCCGGGCTTGAGATTTCCAATCAGGGAATGAATCAAAACGCCATCGCAAACCTCGACAGCAATCTTGGCAAGGAATTCATGGGAACGGTGCATCGGATTCCGCAACTGAAGCGCAGCAACATTCACCCAACCACGCTCTTCGAACATCGCACGGGTCTCAGCAGGCTTTAAGTAAACGCCCGGGTACTCTTCGGGATAATTCCCTTCAGAGAGAACCTTTACCGGACCGGCAATGTTAAACTCTTTTTGGTTCATCACCATGATAACGCCAGGATGATCCTCCATTGCAACTTCCCAGAACTTGCCGTCCACAGAATCTTCGCCCTGACCCATGAAGACCTTTTCGCATTCCCATTTCTTGTCAGCTTCGGTCATCTCATATTTTTCGTCAACCTTCATGGTTGCATAAACTTCGCCGTCCTTGACCAGAGCAATTTCATCACCTTCTTTGATGTCACCAGCATCGGCAGCAGAGACATCAAGGGTTGAAAATTCTCACAAACACCCTTCCAGTCTGCCTTGGTCATAAAACCAGTCAGCGGAGAGAACCCACCAATACCCATCATGATCAAATCGCCTTTGGCACGATTTGAAATCTCAACTTGCTTCAGGCCAGCGGCTTTTGCCTTTTCGGCTTCCAGCTCAGCACCTTCAAGTAACGCGCATACCAGACCTTTTCCTCCGTGTGGGGCCACTAACTTAGACATAGAATTCCTCTTTTATGAAAAGTGAATATGAAAAGGACCACCCTGCTGCCAGCGGCAGCCAGCAATCCCCTGAACAACTATTCATTTATCAGGTCTATATACAGAGTTGTTCGGGGGAAAGTCAAGGGAAAAGGGCACTCTAAAAAATGGAAAATTGCCGGGTAGCAGCGGCTCTGTCCAGTAAACTGCCTTCTTTATGATTATTAAAAAAGCGAAGACATAGGGTTGTGCCGTGATCCGAGGTGGCTTCGATCCAGATTTCCCCGTCATGGGCTTCGACGATATTGTGAGAGACAAAGAGCCCAAGCCCCGTTCCTTTACCAGGTTGTTTGGTGGTATAAAAAGGATCAAAAATATTTTCAACGTCATCAGGAGCAATGCCACAGCCATTGTCTGTTATCTTGATAATAATCTGGGAAGCCTCCTTGACAAGAAGTTCCTTTCTCGCAGCAACCACAATCCTGCCGGGTCGTTCTGCCTCGTGTACCGCATCCATTGCATTGAGCAGGCAGTTAAACAAGACCTGTCGAATACCTTCTTCATCCCCTTGAATGATCAGCTCTTGCTCAAGTTCTTTTTCCAGCAACAAACTTTCTTTTTTGGCCTGAACCGCAAGAATCTCAAGAACGTCTTCGATGGTTGCGGCTATATCAAATTGTTTTTGTGTTGTGCTTTCCTGGCGGGTAAAACCAAGCAAGTTTGCAATCAATCCATCAACGCGGGCCAATTCTTTAAGTGCTCGCGCAGCAAACTCAACACGTTCTTCTCTCTCAATCTCATGGTCCCCAAGCAACTCCACATACCCCTGCACAATGCCCATCGGATTACCAATCTCATGGGCCAATCCCGCAGTAAGACGACCGACAGATGCCATTTTTTCGGCACGAATCATCTCTTTCTGGGTTTTTTTTAACTCAGCATTGGCACATTCCAAAGAGTGTACTGCTTTTTCAAGCTGGGATCGGTCTGCCTCTATGCGTTGCAGCATCGTGTTCAATGCAATTGAAAGTTGACTAAATTCCGAATGTCCTTCTTCGGCGACAAACATTGCTGTTCTGCTTTCTCCAAAAGATTCTGAAACACGGATCATCTCTTTGACGGGTTTTACAATGAGATCACTAAACCGAAAAAAACCAATAACAGTGAGAAAAAGGGCGTTGACCAGGAGGTAAGCCAGCAAAATTTTCTGGCCACGAGACATCATACGCTGCACCGTATCAAGATTTCCGACAAAAATAATGAGCGAATCTTTCGTGCCGGAAACCGTAGCAGCAAAAGGTTCAGCAACAAAAAACAATGCCCTCTGCTGTAACAGCATACTGAATATTGAGGCATCAACATGATGCCTTGCGATCTGGCTCCATGCGTTTTTCTCGGCAAAACGGGCCATCCTGGCTGCCAAGTCGCCTCCAGAAGAAACTACCTGTTTACCTTGCATATACACCGCATAACCAAGACATTGTTCAGAGAGACCTGTGCAAAGAATGTGCATTCTCTTTGCCACTCCTTCGGGAGTTGTCGGACCCAACGCAATCGTAGAACGCAGTATTGCGCTGCTTCGGGTTATCTCAATGGCAACAAGATCTTTCTGCCAGAGACCAACAAAGACAAAACCACCAAGCATTCCGCCCAGGCTCAACAAAACAAAAAGTGTGATAAATATTTTTCTTTGCAACAGAGTAAACAT
>PDWJ01003271.1_pt1 | contig 15702 bp, 19 predicted proteins | sample 1430881 | NCBI WGS metagenome assembly PDWJ01 (sample SAMN01162460, study PRJNA174530) | Oral metagenome, whole genome shotgun sequencing project. | biome: Marine environment; feature: Marine mammal; material: Swab sample of the gingival sulcus; isolation source: swab sample of gingival sulcus... | reverse complement strand
AATATATTTGCAATCCATTTTAACGGCCTCGTAGCATAACTGAATAGTGCACTTGATTACGGCTCAAGAGGTTGCAGGTTTGAATCCTGCCGAGGTCACGAAACAAAAAAAAGCAAGGAAAATAAAATTCCTTGCTTTTTCTACAAAACAAACAAGGTCAAAGGCTTGCAACTACTATTGTTTAATAGTAAGTCAATAAAAATATGTTATATTCAAGCCAGAACTTCCCACAAAACTTCCCACAAAAAATGATTGGGAAGTTCACATACAAAGTTGTTATAAAAAAAGATTATGTTCGTTCAGACGGAACATCAGCTCTCTATGTCCAAATTTTTCTAAACAAGGAGAGAAAGAGAGTTCCTCTTGATATATTTGTGGAACAAAAAAACTTCGATTTAAAGAAACAAAGAGTAAAAGGCAATACCCAATTAGCAACAGATCTAAATCTTATTATTAAGAAAAAATTAGCAGACATAAATGATATAGCTGTTAATTATAGACTTAATGGAGAAATTCTAACAATGCCGAAACTTTTGCACGATTTAGAAAACCCATCACTAAAATTGGACTTCTTAAAGTTTTACGAGTATCATTTAGACAATGAAAAAGGGTTATTAAAACCCGGTACTTATAGACAGCAGAAGTCCACATTGACTAAATTAAAAGATTTTAAAAAACAAATATTCTTCCACGAAATAACTGAAGAATTTTTAACAGAACTAATTGTATTCCTTAAAATTAAAAGGAAAAACAAACCTGTTACGGTACATTCTACACTAAAAAACTTCAAAAAGTATCTACACAAAGCAAATAAAAAAGGAATAAAAACTCAACTGCAATATGATGATATCAAGGTAAAAAGTTTCCAAAGCAACAGAACTTTCTTACTCCCTGAAGAAATAAAAAAAATGAATGACTATATGAAATCAGAATTTTGCACCCAATCTCACAAGAGAATTTTAAAAAGATTCTTGTTTTCATGCTTCACCGGATTAAGGATTTCCGACATTTTAAGAATTTCACAAGAAAACTTTTTAGGGAAATACCTCATTTTTTCTGCAGAAAAAACAGAAAAAATGCAAAGATTAAAGCTCTCAAAAAATGCTCGAAAATTTATTTCAAAAAAAGGAGATGTATTTAAGGGTAAAATGACAGCAGAACATATCAATCGAGGATTAAAAACAATCGCCCATATTTGCGGTATAAAAAAGAGAATAACCTTTCACGTGGCCAGGCACACTTTTGCAACGAATTTCATAATGCAGGGAGGTGATGTAATTACACTTCAAAAATACTTGGGACACTCAAACATTAAAGAAACAATGATATATGTACACATAGCCGAGTCATTCTCCAACAAAGAAATCATGAAATTAGATGAAATAAAACTCTAACGAACCACTTCAGTAACAATATCTACCTTATAGTTTTTTTTATCAAGAACTGTTTTAGTTATTTCTTTAATCCAAAGTTTTTGGTGATATCCGTATAATGTATCTTTGACATTGATATGTCTAAACTTATTCTTGTTTACAATGAAACTCCAGCGAATTTCTGAAGAATTAATTCGCATTTTGAACCACTTATACCAAGTATCTAAAATATTCGGAAGCATAAGGCCCGGAGGATTTTGGGCTAAATTCTGATTGTTATGTAAACCATCATAATAGATTAAACCTAACACAGAATCATCGTCTTTTTTAGGAATAGCCGTTGTTTTTCCTCTAAACGTTTCAATAGGAAGACAATAGCCGTTTATTTTTAATTCTGTGGTGTTTTTATCAGGAACACCATTCAACTGTAAGCCCTCGCTATTAATTAAAACTTTATCAAAATTATCTTCTTCCTTATCCATGTCAATGAATGACAGTTGAAAACTTCTTTTGTGTCCAAATTTTTTGATAGGTTTTGCAACTTCAAAATCGCTGATATCAACCATTTCTGTAGCTCTTATAACTAGACGATTCATATAAACCTTGTCATCGATAATATCTAAATCATAGTTTTTCCAATTTTTTATAGTTTTAACCAACTCACCAAAAGTCATGTTGGGCATTGAGTTACTGATATTAACAGTATTAGAATTTCTTATATGAAAAATAGATTGATTATCAACATTGAGGTATGATTTTAAATTAACACTTCCTGTAAAAATAGGCTCATTTCTCCGATAGTGAGAACGCATTACAACGCGTAAAACCCCATTTTCAACAGTGTTTTTTAACTCTAAATTAGGAGTTGCTCTGAATGAACCAAAAGTGTTTCCTCTTCCATATATCGGAGTGCCATTCAAATATATTTCAACAGTGGTTTCACTCATAGAAATGACCTGATTACATTCAGCTGTGGCTTGTAAAAGCCATGTACCCTTCTTGTCAAGTACTACCTCTTTTTCGTACATATTCTCTTCTCCGGAAACCTTATCTGTTTCTTTGATAAATAAATCAATTGCCTCATGTTCATTTTTATAAAACATTTCTTTGTTATTATAGATAACACGTTGCTTAAAATCTGTATCTTCCAATATATCTCCGGCAAGTTCATAACCGGCATCTGCAAAGCCTTTTTTTAATGCATATAGAAGATAAGGCATTGGATGTATTATATTTCTATTGACGTGTTCTGTTTCATTTTCCCCATTACGAACAAAGCCGTTCTCATCTCTGTCATTCAAAAATTGATTAAAATACTCCCAAGAGTCTTTTTTATTCAAATGTTTGGTATAAATCACTCGAGGAAAATTGTAATTTACCTCCGGATAAGATTTTTTGCAGACATCTTCAGCATGAGTATAAATATCATCAACCTCTATAATATCAAAAGGAATTTCATTGAGCTTTTTGTCAAAATTTGGAAAATCCTCAAAGCCTGAATCAACCTGAGCTCTTACTAAATCACCTTCTACTTCGATGATTTCTAAAACACCTTCTTTCTTATGCCCCTCAAATATATGATAGCCTTTGTGTTTTTTTAGTAAATTTTTTGCGTTGATATTGGTATAATCACCCATTTGCACCTTTAAATCTCTACTCAAATAGAACTCGAATGGAAAAGAGTATTTTGTAAAAAAAGTATCTTTAAAACGAGGATTCGTTTCTACATAAGAAATTTTAATAGTACTTAAATCCAATACAAAATCACGAGTAACAAATCTATCTTTCATATTCTACCACTTTAAATTCAACAATTTGACTATTGATATTTCGTAAAGAATCGTAAGGTAAAGGCTTTTTACTTACAGGTATAATCTTCGTCCACTTTCCTTTTAAATAAGCATAGCAAATAGGCGATACTATTAATTCTTTTAAAATTTCAATTTCTTCTTCAAAAAACCAGCCAGTATTTAATTTAAGCGTCTGATTTTCTGATGTGTTTGATTTAAAAAATCTTCCTGCAGTAACATCTTCAGAAATTGTATGGGTAATATCAGAATGTTCTTCCCATTCACCTGAAAAACTAAACCAGTCCGGGCATTTATTTTGATTTTGAAAAATGACATTGATAACAGACTGAGCATCAACAACAGGCTGTAATGACAAACCTTGTTTATCAATGACATCTAAACTATTAGATAGATTTTTTTTAGAAAAAGCAACATTGACCACCGTTGTAGATTCTGTTGTGCTACTATCTAAAACATCATTTAAAGATTGATTTTCAAAATCATCTTTTAATACGGAAACAGAAACATAAGAATTACTATAAACGCTACGAATCTTACCATTGGTCAAGAAAGGAAAAGCCTTTGGCTTCTTACCCGGTAGAAACTTAACATCTGTTAAAGTATGTATTCTCACCGGAAAATTATCAGCGTCAAGTTCTTTAACTTGTATTTGAATATTACCTGCAGGGAACAACCTATAAGGAGCAATTGTATCTTTGTCATTTACAAAAGAACTCAAATCCATTTCCGGGAAGAAATCTTCAATTTCGTTTCCGGGATAAATTTTTAATTTTTCACCTAAAAAAACATAATCATACTCCTGCACAATAATATCTTCATTACCAAATTGCATATCTAACTTCATTGATAAAGCCACAACAGATTCATTATGCTTTGTAATTTCAATATAGTTTTTATCCAAGCAAAAATTTACTTCTAAAGTGGATATTGTATTTGCTATTATTCCCATTATCTCTTATTTTTATTTTGTAATTTTTGAAATTCCTTAATGGCCCTGTGCATTTCCTTACCATTTTTTGCATCAGAAAGTAAAAAGGCCTCGATACCGTTGCTCTCTATCTTTTCTAATACAGAAGACAATCGATTAAGAACGATTGAAAGTTTTGTACTACTTATATTTTCATCAGAAAAATGTATATCTTCTGAGGATTGAGTAATATTTTCGGTTGTAGAACCTCCATCGGCAAAGCCGGTAGAACTTTGGGTTCTCTGTGCCTCTAACCAACCAGCGACATTGGCTATACGAGGTTGATTTAACATCCATTCCGGGATAACATATTCATTAGCGTGAACCGCTCCGGCAACTTCGTGCCCGGTTTCATCTGTAAATCCTAAACCCTTGGTATAACCCCCTTTAGCATAAGACGGTTTAGGCGGTAAAGGTTGTGCAGATGCAATTCCTAACTGTACAGCCCCCATTGCTCCAACGATTGCTGCTAAAACTATATTCATAGGCCAAGGAGCCGTCAATGCTTTAGTAACCCCCAGTGCTGTATTACCTATTATTTTAAAAATATTAGCCGTCTTTTCAGCTTTGGCTTGTTTGTATTCGATTTCGGCTTTTTTATTTGCCAGTTCTTTGTCTAATTTCTCAACAGATTTAGCATACTTTTCTTGAGAAATAAGTCCATTGTCTAACTGAGATTTTAATGCTTTTTTACGTTTTTCTTGGTAGGAAGTAAAATTTTGTAACTCCTTTTCACTTTGAGTTCTTTGCAATTGAGCATACATTGCTCCGGCATTACCCAAAGCCTGCATTGCCATTCCTACGGCTTTTAACTTATCTTCTGTTTTTTCTAAATTACTAAACGTTTCTTCCCATTGACCTGCAGAAAAACCAAGTATATCTAATTGCTCATATTCAGAAGTTTGAGCAGTAGAAGTTTCATCATCTGCAAGTTGTAAAGAACCCTTAATTTGCTTTAGTTTATCTGATAAGAAATTAAGATTCTTCAGTAAAGTTTCTCTGACTTTTGGATCAGTAATGGTTTGAAGCTCTTTTTGTAATAAGCCCTGCTGCACCTTTAAAAAATTCAGTTGTGTCTGCAGGTATCTTTTGTTAGCCTCTTTTCGTAGAGCTTCTTTTGCTTGAGTAATCGTTTTGATTTTAGACAACTCTTTTTTAGAAAGCATACTACTCAATTGCTCTTTTGCTTCTTCAAAAGAAGTAATTGCATTAATTTCTGCAATGCGTTGTTTTTGAGTAGCCTCAAACTCTTTGACTTTTAAATTTAACTCTTTGGTAAAGGCCTTTTCTCTTAATGCACCAATTTTATACAGCTTAGTTTGCTCCAGCTGAAGAATCATAGCATCATTGATTTTTTTTGCATCGACACGCTTCTGATTGACTTCTTGGTAGGCTTTTATAGCATCGTTGTAATCGGCTTGTTTTTTGGCATCTTTGGTATTCGCTTTTTTCTTCAAAAGGTCAGCAATGACATCATTTGTCTTGCTAATTTCCTTTTGTATATCCTCATTTTCTTGGAGGATTTTTTGTTTTTTCCTTTCGTAACTGATTTCAATGCCTTCAATTTCTTTTGCAAGGCCATCCTCCTGTAGTATTCTTTTTTCGTCTTGAAGTTGTTGCTCTAAGGCTAATAACTTTCGTTGTGTCTTTGTTTTTAACTCCAATGCTTTTTCCGACTCTTTAGAAGATGAATCTGAACGACCTGCAGATGTAGAAGAAACCAGTTTTTGCCACTTTCCATTTTTAAACACATAGGTTACTCCACCAATAACTTTGGTAGTTCCCTCTTTAGGCAAATCAGAGTTATTTTCAGAACCTTTCTTTTTTTGTGCCTTGTATAATTTATTGAGTTGATCAAGCTCTTTGTTTGAAACATCAATCCATTTTTTCTTATTACGCACAGCTGTCTCTATATCCATTCTTGTTGCGGCTAATACATTACCTCCTGTTTTTACCGTATTCCAAAGTCGCTCATACCACTTGATATTATCCTCCAATGAAGAATATTCAGCTTTTGCAATTTCTTCCGCTTTTTTATCAACTAATGTTTTTAAATACTTTTCACGAGCAGCATCCTTTAATCTTTTAATATATTTATTTAACTTATTGGTTGCATCTAACGTATTAGCACTTTCAACAGTTAAATTACCGTTATACTCCGGAACAGTACGATTGAGTTCATCTACAGCTTTTTGTCTTTCTTTTAAAGATTTAGTGTTATCACGAGCGGATTTTAATAACTGATTTGCATTATTAGCTTGAACAGCTGTCTGTTTAGCTGCTTCTTTTTCGGCATCATTTAATGCCTGTTGTTCAATTCTTACTTTTTTGGTGGAGTCAGAAAATAAAGTATAAGCAACAGTGGCTGCAGAAACAACTGCTAACAAAAGACCAACAGGACTCAACTTAGTAACCATATTAAAAAGCCTCATTGCTGCAGTCGCTTTTTGAATATTTCCTGTCAAAGCATATTTTGCTGCAGAAAATAATAAAGTAGCCCCTGTCTGTACTTTTTTTAAACCAATACTTACTTTTTCAATAAGATTTTCTAAAATAGTTTGCTGAATGCCTTGTTTTGTAACTTTAACCAATAATAATTTAGCAAAACGATATGATAAAAGAGATGTTGTAGCTATAGCAAGAACTTTCACTAAAAAAGTAAGTCGTTGTCTAAATTTTTGTATTCCATTACCTGCTTTGTCAGACACTCCTGTAATGTATCCAAAGAAGTTTGACACACTATCAAACAAATCCGGAATAACTCCATCTGTAACAAAATCTTTAATAGTTTTAAAAATCTTCGTCCAAATTGCAGCGGAGTTATTGTTCTTTTTATTAGCCTCATTGGTAAGAGAGTTCATTTCAATCATCGCATCACTTGATAATTTCATCATCTCACGAAAACGATTAGCATTTTGACCTGCCGCTCCTACTGCTTTTTGAATTTCTAATGTATTTAATTTTAAATCTTTAAATACAGATGCTGTTTGTCCTGCATCTAATCCGTTCATAGATTCTGAAAACTTAAGGAAAAATTCTTCAGGATGTGTGTTAAGCAATGCGTTAGCCTCTTTAACACCTATTTTCATTTGTTTAGCAAAAGCAGGAATATTACTTGCAGCTACTGTAATAAATCTACTGTATCCTGAACCTGCAACACGGGCATCAATACCGCTTTCTTCAAAAGCAGCTCCTAAACCTAACGTTTTATCAATCGCAGGTTTTAAAGCTTCCGGTAACTGACCTACTCTTGTAGCAAAATCAGATATATTTTGTTCACTGGAGGTTCCTTTGGCTGCCAACTCATTTAAAGCAGAACCTACACGATTAATTGCCTCCGGATAACTCAAATCAGAAGTGTCTTTAAAAAGGTTTTTCATTTTACCTAATTTGGTAGTCACTTCATCTAAACCGCCTTCAAAACTATCTCCTAAAGCAATATACGCCTTGTCAATCTCTTTGGTAAATTCTCTTAACTCATCCTTATCATTAATACCCAATCGCCCACCTATTTCAGCGATTTTCATTAAGTCCATTTTTGAAGTCCGAGTATTTACTTCTGAAAGCTCGTGCCATAGCTCACCCACTTTTTCAGTAGCTAACCCGGAAGTCTTTTCTACATTAGTAATGGCATCAGAAATTTCTAATAGGTCCTTAACAGTTTTTCCGGCAGAAAATAATGCACCTAAATCAAATAAACCTCTAAATCCTCCGAATGATTTTAAAAACCCTCCAAGAATCTTTGATGATTTTGAAAGTTCTTTTCTCACTCCAAAAATCTGAGTCTTTACAACTTCAAAATGTTTTTCAGCTTTACGAAGTTCACCGGCCGTTTTTTGGAACTCTTTAGTTCCAACTTTACTTTTTTTAAGTTCTTCACGTAGCTTCTTAACTTCTCTTGCTATTGCGTAGTAGTTGTTTTTGACTTGTTTACCATTTATGGTAAGGACTGCTTCTACCGGAATTCTTGTTGCCATAATAAAAAAATCTATGCCCAAAAATGAGCATAGATTTATTTTTTAGAAAGGACATTGTTTAGTTAATTATCCTACATTTTTTCTACCGGACTGTTAAGCCATTTCCAAATATAAGCAATAACAAGAAGTGTCACAATTATTCCAAAAACTGGATAAAGTTTAATCAATGTATATAAGGCTCCTATTACTACAATAGCAATAAACATTATTACTATCACTTTAAATATCTGATATAAGAAATCCATAATCTTAATTTTAATCAATATTTGTTATATCTAAAAACTTACCGGTGCTTACAAGCACTTGCTTTCCTCTTATACGAGCGATTTCTTTAGACACATAAGGTACTATACCACTTTCATCAACCGCTGTCTTTAAAAACGGTGTAGCTTTCATATTCATACGATGAGCTTTAAAACCATAAGTGGTTTTTTTAGGAATTTCACGAGTACGCTCACCACTACGTCTCAATGTGTTATCTACTCCGTAGTGTTGCACAAATCCGTGCTTTGCCATCTTAACCACAACCTTATTCAGAAAACTAATCGTATCACCTTGAGTTCCTTGCCAATCTTTTACACCTGCAGAAGAAGTTGATTTTGCTAAAGGAATATTTTTTTTATCACGCTTTCCTTTGTAGTGGCTCTTAAAAGCCCCTCCAATTTTACTGAGCAAAGCAGACTCCAACATTCTTTCAGCTCTTTCTCCTACTATTTTTTCTTCGTTGTATTTCATAACTCAAAGTTACGTAAAAATTTATTAGTTTTATGATAATTATTTTGAAAACCGCCCTAAAAAGGGCGGTCAATCAAGCCATTCATAAGTGTATTAATCAAACGAACTGAACTTGATTTAATTCTTTTGCAAAATTATGAAGAGCATTTTCTATCTTTTGAGATGTTTTTTTACTTGGATTTCGATAGCCCTGTACATATTGGCTCAACTGTGCTTGATTCACACCAGTTAATAGTTCCAACGACGCATAACTAAAGAATTTTGAATAATACTGTAAAAATGAGGGTAGATCGTATTTGAACGAAAATTCTAAATCTTTCGGAAACTCTCTACCTTCGTCAGCGTAAAGTTCTTCAATTTCTTCTTTACTTATATAAAAATCTTTGATAGCCTCATCAACAGTTGCTCCTTCACCAAATAGTCCAAATGATAAGTTGTAATCCTTATCAGGGTTGATGACTAACTCATATCGATTATCATCTTTTTGTATTAAAACTTCTATATTCATAACTTTGATGTTTTTATGGGGTTGCTTATAACGCAACCCCTGATTGTTTTTCGATTGATTTTTGTGTTTTAATTTTAGCGTCCTCCTTATCGTGCCTTGACACCGGAAAGACATTGTTTGTAATAGGGCTTTTCCATAACTCATGATTACGTCCCTGCCGATGTATATAACACCCGGCTTTTCTCAATTTCTTTTTAATTTCTGAATATTTCATCTTTCAGTTGTTTGATTAATACACCACAAAGATAATGCTATTATTTTTAATAGCAAAATATTTATTGAAATATTTTTAAAAATTTTTAAAATAAAAACCTAACTGAACAAAGGGAGTAAAAAAGTTGTGATTATGTGTTTGTGTTTAATGGTAATAAAATCAACAATTTAACGCAAAAAACAGTAATGTGATTAAAAAATAAAGAAATATTTTTAACCTGTGATTTTATACAAAACCCAAAGAAAAACATACCCTGAAACTTCCTTTTTTTCCTTTTCGTTGGATTTTTCATCAACAGAATAAATAGTTTTTAGCGTTTTTTGATAGCCAAGTTCGGTCATTATGTTAAAAATATCGTGCTCGTCGATAGGTGTAGAGGGAATTACACCGCATACCATAAGAAGTATGCGGTGTGTTCCCATCAGAATAGGCTCAGTACCGGCAATAGGAACAGCACTGAATTGAGAGAAAAGCAATTCCTTAATAATTTCGTTATAATCTTCCATTTAACTGCAGATCTTATCAATATCACTCCAGTCGTCCGGATTGACTGTTAATTTTTGAGGGTTTTTTAAATCAAAATATACTTCCACACCAAAAGCTGTATTTGATAATTCTATAGGTAAGATACGAACACTGTCTTTTATAAAAGTATTGTACAACAGATGATTTCTGTTGTTATTATCGAATTGCACTCGAGCTAAAACAGACAATGCCAATTCCTCTGCGTCGTCAATAGCCTTATATTGAGCATCAATATCATCTGCATCAACATCATTAAACATCAAAGCAAAAGCCACTTTCCGTACTGCAGTAGTGTTCTGTTTAGGCCCTTCTAAAGCCAAGACATATTTAAATAAGGCAAGGTAAGGACTTGAAATACCATCAAAACTCGCTTCTTGCCTCTGTAAATCCCTATTAAAATAGCCCGAAAAGGCATTTATACGCTTATGTTTTTTAGAAAGTTCTTCTAAATAATGTTTGATTTTGATATAACTATTATCTTCCATTATTGCTGTTTTTTAAGTTGTTTATTATCTTTCTCTACTCTTAGGATAGATTCTTCTAAGGTGTTAAGGAAATCATACATAAGTGTAGCATTGCATTCTGCTAAATTGCCTAATGGCTGGCGTTCATCCATTGCCATTGCTGTGATGATTTTGCTAAAAGGGGTGTATCTTTTCTTTCTAAATTGTGGTACAAATTCGTTTTCTTCTTCCTTTTTTGCCGGAGGAAATACCTTTGGGAATTTTTGAAATATGGAATAACGAACGGATAAATAAGTCATACCAATAGCGTACATTTTCTTTAACGGAATTCTATCAGTAATATCTGCTACTTCAGGAAGTTTTAATACATCAAATCTACCCTCGAGGCAATATAAAGATGCTACGAGCTGTCTTAACTTGAGTTCATCTTCAGTAGTTCTCCAGTCGTAAAAGATAGCATCCGCAACACTGAATTGTTTAATGGTCAAATTATTTAATCTTGGTCCGGGAGCCGTTAATTTTTTAATTTTAGGAAATCGGTATAAATCCGGTGTTTCTTGTAAAAAAGAACCGTAGCCGGATAAAGTAGAGTAAGGTACGCGATTGTATATTTTAGCTACACGCCATTTACCAAAAATATTATTACTTTTTTGAAATAGCACTCGTACCATATCAAAATAGTGCTTTTCAAAATTGCACTCTTTTGAATTTAAAAACAGATAGGCAATTTCTTCTAACTGCCACTGATTTAGTTCGCTCCACTTAGTCGCTACGGTTACTTTCATATATAATTTAACTTTTTATTTTTTTACTAATGTAACTTATTGGTGTTAAGAACATCCGTAAGCGATCTACAATTTGAGGCAATAGCCAAAATGCGACTAAAGCCCACAACCACCAAGGCACTACTTTTATTTTATTGTAAAAATAGTCTGAGTCTGTTTGTTTCGTATCTTTTTTAATGTCTTTTTCTGTATTTTTTTCTGTTTGAATGGTTTTAGTTTCATCCATTTTAGCAATAATAGATAATGCTAACTTATCATAATCAAACTTTGCCGTATAAAAGTTTTTTCCACTTTTTTTAGAAGCAGAAAAGTCTTTAAGCCGTGTACGAATTACACTATCAATTGATTTATTATTTGTTTTTAAAGACAGTAAAAATCGGTCATTAATAGCCAAACTACGGTCAATTAATTTGGCACTGTCTTTTTTTACAATTATTTTTTCAACCGTTTCTTTATCGTGGTTGGATTTAAGCACTTTTTTTTGACCGACACAACTGGTCAACAATACCAATAGAAATAATATTTTAAGTCTCATATTTATAAGGAGTTAATCGTTTATTGCAGTCTTTACAAAAGACTGCTGTTTTTTCAATAGTAACAGATGAGTCAACTACTCTGATAGTTTGATTTGTATGACTACACAGTAAATTCTTTAATAGCTTCCACATAAATTTTAAGATGTTTCACGCTCTTAATCACTTTTACCGGCTTGCTATTTTTAAAAATAACAAAAGTAGGCACCGTGTTAAAGTTCAACTGTTTACTCAACTCATTCAAAGGATACACATTGGAGGCTTCTTGAAAATAAACAATAGGAATCAACGGTAGTTCATTCTTTACATTATTCATAGTTTCCTTAACCGCATCGCAACGAACACAAGGTGCAGGATTGGTAAATAAGATACCACACACTTCATTTTCTATGAATTTACTAAATTCTTGAGGATATAATCTTCTCATTTTATATGTTTTATTTAATTAATGGTTCAGGATCTGTCAACAATCCATTTTTCCAAACAGATATATGTACGTGATTTTTCATCTCCGGCAAATGATGATAGTTAGCAACATCTTGAGAGTAGCCAATAATTTGACCCTCACGAACAAAATCACCGCTTTTGACGATAGGATCTACATACATTTGCTTGACCTTATAGGTGCTGTTTGTAATTTCTACTAACTTCATTTTAGTAGAAGTATTATACGGATAACCTATTCTAACCGTACCACTTACGCAAGCGTAAATTTCTTCACCCGGTTCAGCACAATAATCACATCCTTTGTGCTTCCTTGTATGGTGAGCTCTTGAAGCTCCATACCAGCCATTGCCGGTCGTATCCTTATCTCTTAGTACAATTTTCTTTGTTGGACTTTTCATATATTTTTAATATTTCGTTGATTAAAAAAATTACAGATACAATAGCAACACCTACATTTAGAATCACCTCACTCTTAGGAGGAATTGATGTATCTAAGAAATTCCAAAGACTTCCAAAACAAATAAATAGTAAACCCACTCTAAGAACTTCTCTTTTTAAATATCTGCTTTCATACAATCTCTTTGATTGTGAAAAAATAATCACAACAATAGAAAATGTACTTATAAATATGAGCAATGACGATATTACATTTATAATTTTCATTCGTTGGATTTTTTTGTTAATTTTTCAATAATGAGCTCAATAGATTTGAGTCCCATATAACCAATGATAAAGGCAATCCCATACTTTGCCCTTTCATCCTTAAACGAAAATAGCATAAAGAATACCGGTGTTATATAAGTAGCTATCAACCCTCCGGAAAGAATAACCATTATTTTTCCCCAAAGACTTAATTTCTTATCCCTGTTGATAGACACCAAACCACCTGCTAATCCTGCTATTAGTAGAGAAATGTGTATCCCTACACTTTCTAAAAATTCTTTCATTTCTTCTCTTTAAATATTATGTGATTAAAATCAACCACATTAATAACACGTGCTAAAAAATGACCAAAAGAACTCAATTCGTTCCTATCTGCTAAACCCTGAATAAACCAAGTAATTCGATCACCTACTTTAATGTTATTAGTACGATCAAGACCTTTTTTTGTAAAAATGGCATTGATTAACCCTCGTGCTTTAGTTGCCGCTGCCACATCATCTGCTTCTGCACTATCTATCAAATATTTTGATGTGCTCTCTTCGGAAAACAAAGCATATAGGAATCCTACGAAATTGAAACCAACAGAAAAAATACCGGCAAACAGGAATAAAAGCGTATGTCCGTAGATATTCTTTTCTTTTGAAAATAGTACGAGTAGCGATAAAATGCTCAATGGAATCATTAAGGCAATCGTTACAATAAGCCAAATGGACGATAATATGATGCTAATTGTTTTCTTCATTTTCTTGTATTTTATTAAAGTTAAACCTTCCTTTTTGATCGTCTAACACTATATAGGACTGAAACGCTTGTTTTAAAGGTAGCCCCTTTTCAAAAACAACATCTTTAAAATAATCATAAGCAGGAATTTGTAGAAATTTTTCCGACTCATTGACAATTATTCCATCTTCTTTAATTTCCTTATATTCAGGATTAGGAATTGGCTGTAAATTTTCATCACGAGCGATAATTCTGTAGTGATTTCCAATCACCCAACTAGGCACTTCTTGCTGAAAAGATGCAGACACATCTATTCCATTTTTCATATAAGAAATGATGGCCCGAATGACAATCGTCTTGTCAATATCAGACACTGTAAATCGCTGTATTTCTACAAATCTCTGTACATCAGAGAAAAGGTTATGATTGCTTATTGGTTGTTTTATTAATGCCATAATTAAAATATATAGTTAAACGATTCTGTTATTTTTCCGTTTTCGTATTTCACACAAAGGATAGCGTACCATCTATCATAAGTTTTGTTAGATGAATTTTTAACATCTCCATCAAGAACCACAGGGTTATCACCATCTAAAATAGCAGGATAAGCATTATCATTATCTACTAAATAATAGTATCCATCCGGTATTTTATCACTTGACGTTGACTCATCTTTAAAGGTAACTCCGTGATTATTAGGATCTGTCATTGTACCTGAATTAGTGGCAGACACATACTCGTAATAAGTTGTTCCTGAGGTTGATTTTTTAACTTCACCATTTTGTAAATAAAGACCAAAATCAAAATTATTAAGAGATGCTTTTGAAGAACCTAAAGAATGATATTTTTTAGACACCCACTTTTCTTCCGTAAATTGAGTATATTTAAAACCTTCTTCACCCATAAACCAAACAATCTTACCGGCTTTATTACGGTAAATATATTGCACTGATCCATTTTCCTCTCTTAACTCCAATTGCTTTACACCCATTGAATTAAACACTTCAAAAGGTATATTGGCATTCGCATTAATATTTACTCGAATACCATCGTTTACAGATATAATTCTATCTGCTACCAATAAATTAGTTTCTAAATATTTAGAAATAATTGCCACAGCATTAATCAATTCTGTATTGATAACACCTCCTTTGATAAGCGTTTTGCCGGTAGCAGCCTTTGTTTCTAAATCTTCAAAATCGGTGTATCCTAAATTTTGAGCTAATTCGTTTTTTGCTTGGAAACTGGAATCTTCGATTTGATTTTGGATATCTTCAGGTGCTGGCGACCAGCCACTATCTTTATTTCCGTAAACCAATCTTGGATTAAGAATATATCCTAATGCCTTTCCGTTTCTATAAAAAAGAAGCCTGTAAATGCCTGTAACCTCTTTTTTGACGGTATGTGTAAATGTACCTTTTCCTTGCTGAGCATGAGGTTTTAAAGAAATAGAATCGCCCCAGTTACCATTCCATAAATATATATTAACTCCGTAATCATCTTCATTTTGCGGTAATTTCAAATCATCCCAAGAAATTGTAAAAGTATCACCTTTTTTAGGTTGCTCGGTCAAATCAAAATATTTTACATAGTAACCACTACTATCATCTGTAAAAGCGTGTGTACCTTTGGAATTAAGCAATAAATTCCTGCTACCAATTTCAATAGAATCAATTTTAGATTGTTCTACAAAATTAATAGCAACATCAAAAGCAGAACGCAACCCCACTAACTTATTTTTATAATTAGTGAAAGCACTATCCACTTGTGCTTTTTCTGCAGCTGTCGTTTTACCATCTGAAATAGCACTTTCTATCTTTTGAATCAAAGCACTATGAGCAGAGTTATAAGCATCCTTTTTACTTTTTAAAGTTATTTTCATTGTACCGGTCAAGTTACTATCCCTATATAAAGAGGTATATTTACTGTCAAGGTCTGCTTTCTCTGTATTAAGCAAATTTTTATACTTCTCAATAGATT
>PDWJ01003270.1_pt1 | contig 15705 bp, 11 predicted proteins | sample 1430881 | NCBI WGS metagenome assembly PDWJ01 (sample SAMN01162460, study PRJNA174530) | Oral metagenome, whole genome shotgun sequencing project. | biome: Marine environment; feature: Marine mammal; material: Swab sample of the gingival sulcus; isolation source: swab sample of gingival sulcus... | reverse complement strand
CCGCGGCCAGCAAGCCCGCGCCCGCGGCCAAGCCCGCGCCCGACAAGTCGACGACGGTCCTCCGCAAAAGGGGCGAGGACGACGAGCCCAAGGTCGAAGCCGCGGCGAAGCCGGCGGCGAAGGCCAAGGCGCCGCCGCGTCCCAAGGCGCCGCCCCGTCCCAAGGTGTAGTCGTCCTCTTGCTCAGTGAAGGCCTGGCATCCCCAGGGGGGGCCGGGCCGATCAAGCCTCGGGGTGCGCCGGGCCGCGCGCGGCTGTCGCCTCGAGTTGCGCTAGTCGCCCCCCTGGGGCGCCTCTTCGCGGGCGCCCTTATCCCCTATCGTAAGGAGAGCCCCGATGACGCAACGAATCGCTGGGATGTTCGTGCTCGCGACCCTTTGGACTGCGAGCGGCTGCGCGGCCCTGGAGGCCGCCCAACAGGACCGCATCGACCACGCCGTGTCGGTCTCGAGCGCCGAGCCCCTGTACACCTACCAGCGCGTCGGCTTCGAGCGCATGCGCTGCCAGGGCCAGCGCTGCCGCGGCGTCCAGGCCGAGCAGCTGGAGGGCGCCCTGCGCAAAGCGCTGACCGACGTCTGCTACCAGGTGGTCGACGCCGCTGAGATGGAGCGCTACGCGGACCACTATGCCAACGCGTGGGGTGAGCTGGGCATGGGGATGAGCTTCGACTTCCGCGGCCCCGAGGGGATGATGGTGGAGTTCACCACCCTCGCCCCCGATCTGCGCGACACCCTCGTCGAGGAGCTGGGCCTCGAGGGCGTCATCAAGAGCAGCCTCTCCATCGGCAAGCCCGATGAGATCACCGACTTCCGCACGGCCACCGTCGACGTCCAGCTCATCGACGCCCGCCACCGCCATACGGTGTGGCAGGCGCGCCTGAGCGGCCACGTCGACGACGACAGCATGCAGCCGAGCCTCGAGCAGCTCATGGGCGAGATCGCGCTGGCCATCCGCCGCAGAGCCGCCGCCTGCGGCGCCCCGCCGGTGGCCACCGACCTCACGGTCGTCGAGGACCGCCTGAAGCTGCCGGGCCGCGTCTTCTTCGAGCTCGGCTCGGCCCGCCTCAGCCCGCGCTCTAGCTCGCTCCTCGACGACGTGGCCACCTGGATCGAGGCCAACCGCGACGTCACCATGGTCGTCATCGAGGGCCACACCGACGACGCCGGCGATGACGTGTCGAACCTCAGGCTCTCCGAGGGTCGCGCCAAGGCCGTCAAGGACTACCTGGTCAGCCGCGGCATCGACGCCGCCCGCCTCGACGCCCAGGGCTTTGGCGAGGCCAAGCCGATCGTGCCCAACGACAGCGCCGCCAATCGCGCGCGCAACCGCCGCGTCGAGCTCCGCATCTTTCGGTGATCACGCGCCGCTTCGACCCGCCGCTGGTCGCCGGCACCCTGGAGCGGCGCTACAAGCGCTTCCTGTCCGACGTGGCGCTCGACGACGGGCGGCGGGTCGTCGCCCACTGCCCCAGCCCCGGCTCCATGGCGGGCCTCGCCGAGCCCGGCAGCCGCGTGTGGCTGTCGCCCTCGACCAACCCCAAGCGCAAGCTCCGGTGGACCTGGGAGCTCGCGACGGACTCGGGCGTGTTGGTCGCCTTTGATGGCCAGCGCTCCAACGGGCTCGTCGCGCAGCTGATCACCGCGGCGCGGGTGCCCGAGCTCGTAGGCTACACCTCGCTGCGCCGCGAGGTTCGCTGCGGCGCACGCTCGCGCATCGACCTGCTCCTCGAGGGCCACCCCGACGACCCCCGCCCCTGCTGGATCGAGGTCAAGACGGTGACCCTGGGGGGCGACGACGGCGTCGCCCGCTTCCCCGACGCCAAGACCGAGCGCGGACGGCGCCACCTCGAGCAGCTCGCCGCCCGGGTCGCGGCCGGCGACCGCGCCGTCATCTTTTTCCTGGCCCAGCGCGCCGACGCCGTCGCCGTCGCCGCCGCTGACGCCATCGACCCCGCCTACGCCGAGACCCTCACCCGGGTCCGCGCCGCCGGCGTGCAGGCCCTGGCCTGGCGCGCGATCGCGACCCCCGAGGCGATCACCTTGGACGCCCCGCTGCCCGTCCTGGGCCCATGACTTAGGGAGCGCCCGGCGGTCGCAGCAGCTGATCGAGCTCCGAGCCGACCCCCCGGCGCGCCGCGGCCGCCTCGCGCAACAGCTCCGCCACGGCCGAGTGCTCGCGAAAGGCCGCGAGCGCCGGGGCTTCGCTCAGCCGCCGCACCCGCGCCACCGCCTCGGGGTCGTCCCGCTCGGCCAGAGACCGCAGGGCCAGATAGCCGAGCTTCGGCTCGCCGTAGGCGACCAGCAGGCGCACCAGGTGGTACAGGACCCAGGCGTTGTCGGGGTCGCGCCGGTGGGCCCGCCCCAGGGCCTTGATGGCGTGTGCCAGCTCGCCCGCCTCCTCGCTGGACAGCGCCTCGCCGATCAGCGCCCCGGTGGGCTCGCTCCAGCGGTCGCGGATCGCGTGGAGCCACCGCGCGTAGCGGGCCGGATCGGGCGGTCCCGACGACCTCAGCGCCCCCGCCAGCAGGCGCCCGCCGCCGGGCCTGCGCTTGAGCCGCAGCAGCCACAGCGCGCCGTCGGCGCCGCGCACTAGGCACCGCCCGCCCAGGCAGCGCGCCGCCCCAAGCCCCTCCTCGAGGGCCCTGGTCAGCGCCGCGCCGCGGGTCGCGACCTGCGGCGCCGACAGCCACGTCGGAGGGCCCTCGCCGGCGTCCCAGAGCGTCCCATGGGTGGCGTCCACGAGGCCCTCGAGGCCACGCTCCAACAGCGCCACCAGCGCGCGATCCTCGTCGTCCTCGGCCGCGTCCGGGCGCAGCGCGAGGTGCTGAGCGACCGGGATCTGGCTGGTCGCGGCGGCGGCCACTGGGGGCGGCGGCGGCGGTGGCGCCTGCGGCGGCCGCGCCTGCTCGGCCTCACCGCAGGCGGCCAGCAGGAGCAGGGCAGGCACCCTCAGCGCCAGGTGGTGGGCGGCGCTCGTCATCGCGGCGGTCGTCGTCGCTCCACCCGGACGACGTCGAGGTCGAGGGCGCCCAGGTCGTGATAGTAGACGCGGGCCTCGAGCTCACCGGCGCCGGGGCTCACGCTGAAGTCCAGGCGCTCTTCCCGCCAGCCGTCGCCCGCCGCGGTCAGCTCGGCGACCTTCAGCTCGCGCGCGGCGTGGCGCTTGCGGCCGCGGCTCGACGCGACGTCCAGGGTGACCGCCGCTCGGTCCCCCTTTGGCGGCCACAGCCCATCGGGGCGCCAGCGCAGGCGGAAGACCGCGGTGTACTCGCCCCGCGGGAGCTTCACATAGGGGCCATAGAGGAGGTAGCCGGGGCCACGCCGATCGCCCTGGTCGACGGCGCGGTAGGCCCCGTTCGAGGCCTCGTCGCTCGAGGCGACGCGGTTGATGTAGTCGGTCTGCTCGGACAGCTCCGCCTCGACGACGAAGCCCGCGGCGAGCAGGTCCCTGACGCGGCGGCGCTCGGCGGCGGCGTCGACGCCGTCCGCGCGCCGGAACAAAAAGAGGCCGTCGCCGGAGGCTTCGAGGGCGAACCCTGCGGCGGGCAGGCGCGTCAGCTCGCGGCGGACGCCCGTGAGGTCTCGTGGCCAAGGCGGGCGCTGCAGGTCCACCAGCACCCAGTCGGCCTGATCGAGCCCGAAGGGGAACATGCGCACGTCGCGGCCGGGCTGCAGGTGGACCGCGTGGTAGCCGGTGGCCGACACGCGCGCGCCCTGGGGGATGCGCGCCATCAGCGCCGCGGCCTGGGCGTGGTGGGGGGTGACGACGACGGGCTTGTAGGTGTGATGATCCGACAGCCAGCTCGTCGGGTGCCAGCCGACGAGGAGGAGCACCAGGGCGCCGAGAGCGAAGGCGAGGCGCGGGGCGGTCGGCGCGTGGCCCAAGCGCCGCGGCGGCCGGCGGAGCAAGGCGTCGGCGCCCTCGATGGCCACCAGGGGGGCGAACATGAAGGCCACCGCGCCGTAGTAGAACGAGAAGGCGCTCAGGGGCCCGGGGTTGGCGAGCAGCATCTCGAGGGTCGGCGCCAGCAGGATGATGCGCCAGCCGGCGAACAGGCCGAGGCCCCCGAAGGCCATCAGCAGCGCCAGGAGGTTGCCCAGGCGCGCCCCGGTCGTGAGGTGGTCGAGGAGGCGGAGGGGGTTGGCGACGGCGTTGCCGACGATGGCGCCGAGCGTCTCTCCGAGGTGGCTGTAGCGGCTGAGGAAGGCGTAGCCCTGCCGCGGGCCGGTCGTGGAGAAGAACTGCGGATCGAAGGGCTCGCGGACAGCCGGCAGGAGCACCAGCAGGACCACCGCGGCCTGAGCCAGCCCGACCCCGATGAGCGCGAGGCCGAGGCGGCGCCGCTTCAGGTGCAGCCACGCGTAGAGCCCGAAGACGCTGGTGTAGATGAAGGTGTCTTCCTTGGTGAGCCACAGCAGCGCGGCGCTCACCCAGACCCAGCGGGCCTTGCCGCGCTGCAGCGCCAGCGCCAGGCCGAAGAGCATCGGCGGCTCGAGCATGTCCATGTGGAAGTCGTAGAGCGCGGCTGCCTGCACCCAAGGCGACAGCAGGTAGCCGACCATGATCACGGCGGCCAGGGGCGCCGAGCGCAGCCGCTCGTGGGCCAACTCGAAGAGCAGCCACGCCCCGAGCGCGATGGCGCCGCTCTGCACGACCAGCAGCGTCACCGGCGAGGGGAATACGGCCATGACTGGCCACAACAAGACGAGCGACGGCGAGAAGTGCTCGCCCAAGAAGCTCTGGCCGAGGGTCGGCGCGAACAGCAGCGTCCCGTCGGCGTTGTCGTAGAGCTCGTAGAAGAGGCCGAGGTCGATGAGGCTGGACCACTGGGCCTCGTGGCGAGCCCAGGCGCCTACGAGGAGCAGCGCGAACCCGCCGAGGGCCAGGAGCGCGGCGCCAAGGCGCGGGCTCAGCTCACGCAGCGCGTCGGGGAGCGCGCGCGGGAGCGGGGCGTCGTCGCTGCCGGAGGCGATCAGCGGCCACGCCCGATACGCGACCAGGCCCATGAGCGCCGCGGCCAGGACCTGGCGCCCGGCGCGGTCGTCGAACCACAGGGTCGTCGCGACGAGGGCCATCGGCCACAGGGCCTTTGAGGCCTCGACCAGCCCTTCGACGAGGCCGCGGCTGCGTCGTCGCCAGGCCAGGCCTGCCCAGGCCGCCAGCGCAAAGGCCAACGCCCAGGGTGACGCCTGAGCCAAGGCGGCCAGCCCGTCGCCTCGCAGGAGCCCGGAGCCCGTGCGCTCGGCCACGAGCTGCGCGGGCAAGTACTGGAACGCGACGAATACGGCCAGCCCGTAGGCCGCGACCAGCACCCCCAGGAGCGCCGCCGTGAGCCGCATCCAGGGTCGGAGCGCGAGGGGGCTCGGGGCCCCGGGTTGGGGATCGTTGCTCACGGCCGCCACGAGTATCAGGCGCGCTCGCGGCTGTCATGGGCCGAGCCTCGCGGTGCCCGCGGCGCCGGCGGGCGCTTGACGAAATGGCCGATCTGCGCGATTCCGACTGCATCGCCCCCATGCCAGATTCCGACTGCATCGCCCCCATGCCAGAGGTTGCCGGGATGAACGTCGACGCCCTGCCGGTTCCGAAGCTCTACAACGCCATCGGCGAGCACCACATCCGCACCCTCTGCAGGGTGTTCGGGATCGCGCTCCTCGTGCAGTTCTTCCTCCCCTGGAGCTCGGCGCGCTGGTTCACGATCGACTTCGCTACGATCTGGACGCTCGTCATGGGCGCGGGGCTCACGACCCTTGGCTTCTTGGACGTCCCAGCCCTCAAGCGCGGTCACCTCTGGGCGATCACGGGCGGCGCCGCGGCGATCGGCCTCATCAGCATCGTCGCGCTCGGCGGGCAGCTCCCTGGGTTCGTGATGCTTAGCGTCTTTGGGATCCTGGGGACGACGGCCACGGTGTTCGGGCTCTTTCTGTGGGCCCGTCAAGGCCACAGCGCGCTCGCCTATTGGATCGTCATCGGCGGCCTGGGGGCCGTCGCGCTGTCGCTCTTGATCCCCACCGGCGGCCAGATGCCCATCGTCGCGATGTTCAAGGTGTTCGGCGCACCGGCATTCAACATCGTCTTGAGGATCTTCTTCTTCCTGCTCTCAGCCGCGTTCATCGCCGCCGGCGTGCTGACGCTGTTGTTCGTCGTGCTCAAGGCAGACAAGGCCGACGACGGTTGGGTCAAGCTCATGGGCGTGGTCTTCCTGCTGCTGATCCCGCTGTCGCTGCTGGTCATCGGCCTGTTGGGGATGTTCGACCACGGCGCCTTGCTGCTGGCGATGTTCCACGTGATCATCATCGCGGTGACCCACATCTTCCTGACCATCGCCGCCGGCATCGTCCTGTTGGACGCCGCCCAGTCCGGCCGCCTCAAGGGCATGTTCGGCCTCGGCTGAGCCTCGCTCGACGAGGGCGCCCGGCAGGGGCGCTCACCACCAGGCGTGGCGAGGGTCCCGCGGAGCGCGCAGGAGCGACACCATGAGCCGCGGCTACTACGACGCGCTGATCTCCCACCACGACTCGACCCGGGCCGCGGGTTGGAAGCACCAGCTGGCGGCCGCCACCCGCTACGAAGCGGCCCTCGCGCCGGTCCATGAGCGCGACCGGGTCCTGGATCTCGGCTGCGGCCCGGGAGGCCTGTACGCCTACCTGCAGGTGCGCGGGCCCTACGCGGACTACGAGGGGGTCGACGCCGTAGCGGCCATGGTGGCCAGGGCGCGGGTCGAGCACCCAGGCGGCGACTTCGTCGTCGGGGACCTGCACCACCACACGCCCGCCCGGGCCGACGTCGTCACCGCGGTGGGTACCTTGGTCACGGGCGAGTCGCTGGACGACGAGCACACGCGCCTCGAGCACCTGCTGCGCCTGGCCAAGCGGGCCTACGAGCTAGCGACCCGGGTCGCGGTGCTGGTGGTGCTCAAGCAGGAGGTGGTCGAGGCCCGCTCGTCGCTCGCGGCCGAGCCCGCCCTGGGCGGGGTCAAGCCGAGCGAGATCCCCTGGCTGGGCGTCCGGTCGGGGGCTGGCTCGTGGACGGTGCGCGACGACGTCCTGGCCACGGACCGCGCCGTCTACCTGTGGAGGAGCCGCGCCCGCCCCGAGCTGGCCCCTCAGCCCTTCGCCGAGCGCGCCCTCGAGGGCCCCTGGGGCGACGTGGACGGCGCCACCGAGGCCCGGCTGTGGCTCGACGTCGGAGACGCCGCTAGAGCCCGCCAGGCCCTCGCTCGCGGCGACTACCCCGAGTCGGACCAGACCCGCTGGCTGCGGGACGCTATCGAGGCGCTCGGCTGAGGTCGACGGAGCCGTCGCTCAGCAGATCGAAGCTCGCGGTGACGGCGTCGAGGCAGCGGCGAAGGTTGGGGCGCACGGTGCCGGCGGCGCGAGCGTGCACCTCGTAGAAGTGGCCCGCGCTGTCGAGGAAGGAGGCGCGGTGGGCGATCGTGACGGTGGCGTCGGCCTCGTCGTGGCCCCACGCCTCCCAGCGCCAGGCGGTCAGCGAACAGTACAGGACCTGCTCGCCGTAGCTCCTGGTCTTGCCGGGCAGCGCGAGCGCCTCGAAGGCCGCCTTGCCGAAGGCGTTGCGGGTGACCCCCTCGGCCTTGGGCGTGACCGTGACCCAGCCGACGCATTTGTCGCCTCGGCGCCAGCCCGCGACGGCGCGCGGGTGGAGTTTTTCGGCAGCGGCCTGATCGAGCAGCTCCCAGCCGTCGCCCGGCGGCTCCTGAAGCCACACGAGGTAGCGGGCGTCGCTCAGGGTCGCCCGCTTGGGCGCGGAGGCGGCGTCGGCCTTGGAGCCGGCGCGGTCGCTCCCGCAGGCGGCCGCGAGGAGGACGGCAAGGGTCGGCAGCGCGCGTCGGAGGGTGCTCATCACACCCAGGTAGACCAGCATTTGCTGTGCGTGTCACCCGCGCCGCTCGGCCCGGGTGTGTGGCGCCCCACGCGATCGCCCCCGCGCGTGGGGGGCGGCGGCGTCGTGAGCGTGATCTCGCGCCGGCGGCGAGGTCAGCCGGGGGCGAGGGAGCGGCCGGGTTTGAGGACGACGCCATGGTGGAGCCGCGCGTCGACGAAGACCTCCAAGGGATCGTCGAGGGTGACGTGGCGCACATACTCGGTCTGCTCGGTGGCCTCGAGGGCGTCGAGCCAGTCGTAGTCGACGTGGCCGCCGGCGCCGCCGAAGTTGACCGTGAAGTAGCTGATCCCGAGCGAGGTCATGTTCTGGAAGAAGTGGCTTCCCTGAGACGGCGTCACGGGGATGTCGGCCATGTCGGTCTCGACGATGCAGCGCGCGCCGTTGATCTGTGACCAGCCGACGGGGACGCCGAGCCAGCGGTCCTTGGAGCCCCAGCGGCCGGGGCCGATCAGCACATAGGGGCGTTGCCGGTCGCGCAGGCGGGCGTTGATCCTGCCGACCTGGTGCGCGATCTCGGGGGTCTTGGCGCGATCGAAGGTCTGCGGCGGCAGGTAGACCACGTCGCGAATGTCGACCTCGCGGCCATGGCCGAGGGCCTTGTCGCTCTTGACCACCGCCTCCTGGTCGAGGACCTCGCTGACTGAGCCGCCGCCGTCGTTACTGCCCAGGACGATGGGGCGGATCTGGAGGAAGCCGACCTGGTGGGGGTTGTCCTCGGTGCCGTCGCCGAGGTTCACCGCGAACTCGATCTCGGCCGGACCGTTGAGCCCCGTGTGGGCGAGCTTGAGCAGGAACTGGATGACCTCGGGCAGGGCGATGATGCGTCCGCCGAGGACGCCCGACATGGTGACCAGCGGGATGCCCTGGCGGCCGACGCCGGGCGTGATCCGGTCGTTATTGGGCGAGTAGGTGGAGGCCACCGCGCGCAGGGTGCCGTGGGTCTTGGCGTCCTCGAGCTGCAGGGAGACGACGTCCGCCGCGCCGAGGGTGTCGTTCAAGGACAGGGCATAGAAGCGCCGCTGGGCGCTGTCGAGCGTCGCCCGGGTGGAGTGGAATTGGTACAGTCGGCGGGGCTCGGCGGGGGAGAAGCGGACGCAGCGCCTGCCCTCGGCGACGGTGCGCCCAAGGCCCAGGGCGAGGCAGGCGACGCCGTCCTCGGGGCGGGTGCTCGGCATCGGGTAGAAGTCGACCGAGCGGGCGACGCCGGAGACGTCGGGGTAGAAGTGGTCGCCATGCTTGCGGCCGACGAGCTGTTGGATGGCGACCGCCATCTTCTCTTCCTCGATGCGCCAGGTCGTGCCCTGCATGTAGGCCTTGGCGTCGGCGAAGAAGGTCGAGGCGTAGACGCGCTTGACCGCGTCCTCGAGCTCGCGCCGGCGGACCTCGATGTCCGGGTGCGAGTTGGCCAGCATGAACGTGTGGTAGACGCCGGCGAAGGGCTGGAAGTAGGCGTCCTCCAGCAGGCTCGAGGAGCGGACGGCGAGCGGGTAGCGGAGGTTGCGCACGATGGCGTCGAGGACGTCGATGACGCTGCGCGGCAGGGGCTTGTCGAGGAAACCCGCGGTGATCTCCGCGTCGCTGGCGTTGCCGAAGGCGAGCGCCTTGAGCCCGTTGCCAACGATGAACTCGTCGAAGGCGCTCGTGCCCAGGACGGTGGTGGGCGGGACGAAGATCTTCACGCCGGGGAACTGGTCGCGGACCTGCGGCGCGTCGATGAGGGTGTGAACGAAGGCCAGCCCGCGGCCCTTGCCGCCCATGGAGCCCTCGTGGGCGCGCACGAAGCCGCTGTCGGCGTCGAAGCTGTCGACGGAGAAGTCGGCGACCACGCCGCGGCGACGGGCGCGCCGGGTGGCGTCGATCTGCTCGATGAGGTGGGCGCGAAGCCCCGCCGCCGACTCGAAGTCTTCCGCCTTCTGGGGGCGCAGGGAGCGCGCCAGCTCCACCTCCGAGCGGGCCATCAGCCAGGTGGACAGGTGGTTCTTGGCGGCGTGGTACAGCAGCGAGGCGTCGGGGATGTTGCGGAGGCAGGCGACGAAGCCCTTGAGGTCATGGGCTTCGGCGACGGGGTGGCCGCTGGGGAGGCGGAAGACGAAGTCCCCAAAGCCGAGGTTGGCCAACAGGAAGCTTCGCACCTGCTGGAGCAGGTCGGGCGAGCGTTTGTGGGCGAAGGAGGCGCCGAGCTCCCAGGCGCGCGGGCCGTTGTCGGCGTTCGAGGACATGACGAGGACGGGCAGGTCCGGGTTGTGCTCTTTGGCGAGGCGGGCCAAGGCGATGCCCGAGTCGGGGCTGACCCGGCTGCCGCGCCGGTAGCGGACGTCGGTGATGATCCCGAGAACGTTGGACTCGTAGCGCTGGTAGAGCTCGAGGGCCTCGTCGAAGGAGGTGGTCAGGAGCACCTTGGGGCGGACGCGGCGGCGGAGCAGGCGCTGCTCGCGGTTGAGGCCGTCTGCGAGGGCGCGTTTGTTCTGGGCGACGAGCTCTCGGTAGAGCATCGGCATGAAGGCGGAGTAGAAGCGGACGGAGTCCTCGACGAGGATGACCGACTGCACGTCGGCGAGCCACGTGTCGTGGCGCACGTTGAGGCGATCCTCGACGTACTTGATCATGGCGAGCATCAGGCCGACGTCGCCGAGCCAGATGTAGGGCCTGTCGAGCTCGAAGCGCCAGTAGCGGGGGCTGAGGCGGGCGAGATCGCGCTCGTTGTAGGCGAGGACCAGCACCGGCAGCCCGGGCCGGCGGGCGTCGATGGCCTGGCGAAAGGCCGACAGGGACATCTTGCCGACGCGCAGGGTCGTGATGACGAGCTGGTAGTTGTCGGACTCGAGGCGGCGCAGGGCCTGCTCGGCGGTGGAGACGCGGACCACGCGGGGGGCGCCGCGCATGTCGAGGGCGAGAAATTCGCTCAGCAGCGACTCGGATAGGTCGCCGTGCTCCTTGAGGGTGAAGCTGTCGTAGAGGCTCGACACGAGCAGGATCGACTGGACGCGGGACGGCATCAGCAGGTCGAAGGGGACCCCGCGGGTCCCTCCGTGGTGGAAAACCGACTCGAGCTCGCGTTCGTTCATGGCTGGCCCCAAGGGTGTTGGAAGCGCCGTGGCGAAAAGGGGAGGTCGCGCTTGCGGTCCACGTTCACGATGCTATGACCGCGGTGCGCTGAGACGCAATTCCGAACGGATACGCTAGCCGTGCGCCGGGCTCGTCGCTCTGCTATCAGCCACGCGGAGGCCGAGCTGTGACCCAGTCCGTCAACGACTTCATGAACGCGGTTGCTGCGCGCAACCCGAACCAGCCCGAGTTTCTTCAGGCCGTGCAGGAGGTCACCGAGTCCATCTGGCCCTTCCTCGAAGACGCGCCCCACTACCTCGAGATGAAGATCATGGAGCGCCTGGTCGAGCCCGAGCGGGTCTTGATGTTTCGGGTGCCGTGGGTGGACGACACGGGTGAGATCCAGGTCAACCGTGGCTTTCGGGTGGAGTTCAACAGCGCCATCGGGCCCTATCAGGGCGGCCTCCGCTTCCACCCCACGGTCAACCTGAGCATCCTCAAGTTCCTCGGCTTCGAACAGGTCCTCAAGAGCAGCCTTACGACCCTGCCGATGGGCGGCGGCCAGGGCGGCTCGGACTTCGACCCCAAGGGCAAGTCCGACGCTGAAGTCATGCGCTTCTGCCAGGCCTTCATGAGCGAGCTGTTCCGCCACATCGGTGCGAATACCGACGTCCCCACCGGCGACATCGGCGTCGGCGGACGCGAGATTGGCTACCTCTTCGGGATGTACAAGAAGCTCCGCAACGAGTTCACGGGCGTCCTGACGGGCAAGGGCCTCGACTGGGGCGGCAGTCTCATCCGCCCCGAGGCCACCGGCTACGGTTCGGTCTACTTCGCTCAGGAGATGCTCGCGACGCGCGACGAGTGCCTCGAGGGCAAGACCTGCCTGGTCTCCGGCTCGGGCAACGTGGCCCAGTACACGGTCGAGAAGGTCAACGAGCTCGGCGGCAAGGTCGTCACCTTGTCCGACTCCAGCGGCTTCGTGCACGACCCGGCTGGCATCGACGACGACAAGCTCGCGTGGGTCATGGAGCTCAAGAACATGCGCCGCGGCCGCATCCGCGAGTACGCCCAGGAGTTCGGCGTCGAGTACTACGAGGGCAAGCGCCCCTGGGGTGTCCCGGCAGACGTCGCCTTCCCGAGCGCGACGCAGAACGAGATCAACGGCGAAGAGGCCAAGACCCTCATCGACAACGGCGTGCACTGCGTCTGCGAGGGCGCCAACATGCCCAGCGAGCCGGCCGCCATCGACCAGTACCTCGGCCACCGGATCCTCTACGGCCCCGGCAAGGCTGCCAACGCCGGCGGTATGGCGACCTCCGGCCTGGAGATGGCCCAGAACAGCATCCGCCTGGCCTGGAGCCGCGAGGAGGTCGACAGCTACCTCCATCGCATCATGCGCGGCATCCACGCCTGCTGCGTCGACCACGGCACCAAGGACGGCTGGATCGACTACGTGACCGGCGCCAACGTGGCCGGCTTCATCAAGGTCGCCGACGCCATGCTCGACCAGGGCGTCGTCTGAGCCGCGCTCCGAGCGCCCCCTGAGTGACCCGGCGGCCCCCCCCGCGGCAGGCTGCTCCGTCGAGGGGCTCGCGACTCGCGGCAACTGTGCGTTTTCACACACCTGCGTGGGCGGCTCACACTATTGGGCTGCGGCAGAGTCCCGAACACCGTTGAAATCAGGCCGCGGGTGGGAGAGCGAGACATGGCACGCGTCTTGCTGACGGTGGGCGGGCTGGTCCCCGGCGCGGAGGCACGGCTAGCCCCCGAAGCGCGCCACGCTGAGCGGAGACCGCACCAGGAAGCGCGAAGCACGAGAAGCCACCTCGTGCTTCGCGCGGGCTTTGGGGGGGCGCCCTCGTCGCGCTCTGCTTGGCGCGTGCCCCTGGCGCAAGCGATCCGAGCTGGAGTCGACCGAGTCGGCTGGAGATAGGCCGCAGGTCGCCGGCGGGGGCGGCGCGTCGGTCGCGCCTGCGGAGCCGCCGGTCGCAGTCGGAGCTGGTGACGAATACGGGTCAGTCCCCAGCGACGTTGATCGTCCTGAGGTTGGTCGTTTTGCCCGCCCTCACCTCGAAGCGGGTGGTGGATCTGGCGCCGGACGGCCCCACCAGCACCAGGCGGTGGGAGCCCACGGCGAGGGAGCGCGTCACCAGGTTGCGGCCGCCGGTGTCGACGAGCTTGCCGTCGATGAGGACCTTGGCGTTGGCGGGGAAGAAGCGGAACGAGACCTCGCCCTTGGCGACGGGCTCGAGGCGCAGGAAGACCCCATCCTGCTCGCCCGCGACGAAGGAGAAGGCCCGCGGGTGGTGGCCCGGCAGGCTCGCCCGGCCCCTGACGAGGGTCCCGGGCCTGAGGCTGAGCACGCGCGGGCTCTGGCCCTGCCCCATCCCGACGACGGCGATCTGGGCGCCCGCCGGGACCGCGCGCACGGTCGCCGTGACGTCCTCGACGAGGAGGAGGTCGGCCTCGGCGGCGAGGGCCGCGCCGAAGGCCGCGCCGGCGAGCACCGGCGGCTCGGCCTCGACCTCGGGGGCGGCGGCCGCGTCGACAGCCACGACGGCGGCGACCTCGCTGTCTGCGGTGTCCTCGGGGCCCGACCCGGCGATCAGGGCGTCAGGGGCGGGCTCGGCGGCCGCGCTGGTGCCCGAGGGCCTGCCGGCGTCGGGCTCAGGGCCCCGGGCGGTGTCGGCTGCCGCGGGCGGCGCGGGGCGCGGCGCGGGGTCGTCCTCGGACAGGCGCAAAACGAGCCAGGCGACCGCAGCGAGCAGCGCCACATTGAGGGTGACGAGCAGCACCACGAAGCCCGTCCGGCGACGGCTCGGGGGCGGCCCCGTGGCCGTCGTCGGGGGCGCCGAGGAGGCGGGCGAGGAGGCGTCGGTCGCCGAGGTCGCGTCGCCCTCGGGCCCCTGCGCAGGCGCCGCGGCGGGCCCAGGGGAGGACGGCGGCGGTTGGCTCAGGTGCGTGCGTGTGTGGGGGGTGAGGGCGGCCGCGGCGGTGGCGGGTCCAGGGGCGCTGCCCGGGTGGCTCCCGAGGCCGAGGCGCAGGGCGTCGTCGAGGGAGAGGCCGGGGTCGGGGCGGTCGCGCAGGGCCGGCGGCAGGGTCTCGAGGACGGCGCGGACCCAGGCGGCGAGGTCGCGGGCGGAGACGACGGCGCCTACGCGCTGGAGGTAGCCCTGGGCGGCCCTGAGGGCCTCGTCGGCCGAGGCGAAGCGGTCGTCGGGGTCTTTGGACAGCAGCTTGTCGACGATGGCGACGACGTCCTCGGGGACCCCCGGGGCGACGGCGGCGAGGGTGCCGGGCTCGTGGAAGCGGATGCGGTCGAGGGTGACGAGGTCGTTGGGGCCGTCGAAGGGGCGCGCGCCCGCGATGAGCTCCCACACGAGGACGCCGACGCTGAAGAGGTCGCTGCGCGGGTCGAGCTCGCCACCGGCGGCCTGCTGGGGCGACATGTAGCTGTATTTGCCGCGGATCGCGCCCGTCGTGGAGCCGCCGAGGCGCTCGGCGATCTTGGCGATCCCGAAGTCGAGGAGCTTCACCTCGCCGGTTTTGGAGATCATCACGTTCGAGGGGCTGACGTCTCGGTGGATGATGCCCATCGGGCGGCCGTCGCGGTCGGTCGCGTGGTGGGCGTAGTCGAGGGCCTCGAGGAGCTTGCAGACGACGCTGATGAGCAGCGGCAGGGGCGTGTCCACCTGGCCGCTGCGGGCGAGCTGGGCCAGCTCTCCCAGGTCGCGCCCGTCGATGTGCTCCATGGCGATGTAGGTGACGCCGTCCTCCTCGCCCATGTCGAGGACCTGGGCGATGCCGGCGTGGCGCAGCTGCACGACGAGCTTGCCCTCGTCCGTGAAGCGCCGGACGAAGTCGGGGTCGCCGGCCAGGTGCGGCAGGATCCGCTTGATGACCACGCGCTTTTCAAAGCCGCGTGTGCCCGTGACCCGCGCTAAGAAGACCTCGCCCATGCCCCCGGCCGCCAGCCTGGCGAGGAGCTCGTAGCGACCGATCTGACCGAGCGGTGGGCTCATTGGGCCTTGGGGGCTTGCAGGCGAGGCGGCGGTTCGGCGTCGAGGCCATCGAGCAGGCGCTCGATCGCGCGCCGGATGGTGCGTCCGCGCACCCACATCCATGCATAATCGGGTCCGGTATAGCGCCTTACGATGTCCCGTGTCAGCCGCGGCGAGCGCGCCGCCGCCCGGCCGTAGACCTGCCAGGTGCTCACGAGGGTCTCCCGATAGCCCTGCCACTCGAGCCACGCGCGGCCCGCGGCGAAGCCCACCGGCAGCGGCAGGAGCAGGTAGAGCAGCGTCATCCCTGGCCAGGTCCAGCGACGAAATTGGGCGACGTGGACCGCCTCGTGGCGCAGGATGCAGTAGCGCTCGCCCGGCGGCGTCCGCTCCCAGCCGTCGGGCACGTAGATGCGCCGCCCGAAGGTGGTGATGTAGGCGGACATGAAGCGGTCCTGGCCGCCGAAGGTGATGACCTTGAGGACCTTGTCGATGAAGCGGCAGAACGGGCTGTCGGACTTGTTCAAGACGCGCAGCCCGCGAAAGCGCGCCTCGATCTCGCGCACGTAGGCCTGGTAGAGCGCCTCGTGGCGCTCCGCCGGGACGCCGCCCTCGCTGCCCTTCAGCCCGTCCGTAGGACCTCTCCCATGGTGTAGCGGCCGGCGGCGCGCCCCGGGGCGGCGGCCCAGGCGGCCGCGCGCAGGGCCCCGCGCACGAAGATGTCGCGGTCGAGGGCGCGGTGCTCGAGGGCGATG
>PDWJ01003269.1_pt1 | contig 15705 bp, 18 predicted proteins | sample 1430881 | NCBI WGS metagenome assembly PDWJ01 (sample SAMN01162460, study PRJNA174530) | Oral metagenome, whole genome shotgun sequencing project. | biome: Marine environment; feature: Marine mammal; material: Swab sample of the gingival sulcus; isolation source: swab sample of gingival sulcus... | reverse complement strand
TCCTATGCCTTTGGAGGTAATCAACGCCGCTACCGTAATATGGTTTAAGACATCATACAATTGCGAGACGCGTGCTTTCGGGCATGGCTCGCCCTGCCGGCCGTGCCATTGCCCAAAATGCTCGACAACCGGTTTTGCAGCCGGCAGGGTGCACAAAGTGCCATCAGTGGCCAAGAGAAAAAAACATTCCAGCGATTGGGTGTAAAACGTTTTTGATTCAGATCAATCAAATGATCGTTGAGTTCGACAAATGCCATATGACTCAGCTTTTCTCTGGCTTTTGTCAGTGCGCCTTTGGTTGCTATGGGTTCGGCGATTTTATCAATATGTTATAAATTAGAAATGCTATAAATTAGAAATGCTTAATTCAACGACATTGAGAAGGCAGATGCAGTGTCCTGCGAGCGCTTACAGAAATTTCTTGATTTAGACCACCACTGTCTATATCCGGGAAGAAGCCATCCGACGGAACGAAGATGGGATGACGATGAAAAACGAAAATACACCAAAAGAAAAAGCCGGGGTGGTTGCATACCGCTCGGAGCAAAGCGGTGAGCCACATGTGCTCATCGTCTCGGCGCGGAAAATAAAAGATCAATGGGTATTTCCCGTTGGATCCGTTGAGAAGGATGAACCGCTGGAGGTGGCCGCACAGCGCGAGTGCCTGGAGGAATCGGGTTACCGCGTGGATATCGGTGAAGCGCTTCCCCGTGTAGAGACGGCCACGGACCATCGCACCGTGAGATTCACCTTTTTTCTGGCGAGGGTCGTTGGCGAAACGGACCAGTGGGAAACGGACCGGCAACGGAAATGGGTACCGGTTTCACAGGTTGTCGATATGTTGCCGGAAATTTTTCAGGGGATTGGGCGGCGGGCTGTGAAACGAATCCTTTCGGCTGCGAAATAGCGCCCATCCATATCGGTTGAAATGTGGTTGATGGTTTAGTATTGAGATTATGCTGTGCCTATCCGGAAATGGCCAATTTGTCCGATATCTGCCTTATACGAACATTTTTATCCTCGGCATATCAACCATATGCCTGCGGTAAAACCCGAGATAAAAATCAGGGCGAAATCCTTGATCTCGAACCAATTTGCCTGTTGTCTGGACAGACAATCGTTAACGAAACAAAATCATTTCGCCAATTGCTAAAAGCTAACGGCTAATGGCTCAACCTAGGTTATCGATTCCTGCATGCACGGGAATGACATGCCGGGTGACTTTTTACGAAACTATCAAGGAGGAAAAATGGCTGATTTTCTATTTGTTTTGAGCAAAGATGACAACGAGGCGGCGACCCGCTGCTTTCAATTTGCCAAAATCGCCCATGAAAAAGGGCACACGGTCAATATGTTTTTCATTGACGGTGGCGTGATGTGGGCCGACAAGACACGCGAACTGACGATCAGAACGATCACCGGAGACTGCCCCCAGGACTATCTGCCGTATCTGGTTGAAAAAGAGGTCGTGACCGGCATATGCACCCCCTGCGCCAAAAATCGCAAGCTTGATGAGTCCAACTTCTTCACGAACATGCAACTGGATGGCGGACCGCACCTGATCGACATGGCTGCCAAAGCCAAGGTTTTTAATTTTTAGCCAAATGGCAAGATGAGCACAATCTTGGCGGTCCGTGCGTTTAGAAGTATGCTGCTAAACGCACGATTTTGTTTGCTTTCCGTCCCACGCACTTGATATCCTTACGATGCGCTCGGCGGTGATCTGCGCGGTGTGTTCGATTGCCGGCACATAGACGGCAAAGGACGCCTCTTTATTCGTCTTGGATTCTGCCGCCGGTTTCATGTTCAGGGGGCGGTGTCGGCTTCATTGCAGGGCGTGGGTCAGGATATGGACCGCGTCCATATAAATAGATGGATCACCGCTGGCCCGGGGGCCGGCCACATTGAGAATTTCGATGCGGTTCATCTCGATCCATGAAGCGATCAACGATCCGGCTTCCGGGGGACGCTGACCGGTGGTCAGGTCGATGTGCAGCAGTTGCTTGCCGTGCTTTAATGCCAATTTGCGGGTAAAATCGGTGCCACCGGTGGGGCTTCCCCGGGAAATCAGAAGGGTGCCGTCCGCCTCCATGACATTTTTTTCCGTGCGGGCTTCATAGGCCTCGGTGGGCATTTCTTGGAGCTGATAGTGGTCGGGAAGAGGGCCGTCTTCAGCTCGTCGGCCTTTGGGAATCCAGCCGCCGTGAGCGATGCCCAGCCGGATGGCGACATCCAGGGCCGCACGGTCCACGCCGGTCTGTCCACCGGAAATAATGGTTCTAAGCATGTCGTTGCTCCTCTCGGAAGGTCACCAGTGATTCAACATAGCGCAAAGATGGGCGGGGGGCAAGCCGTTTGCCATCACGATTCGGGTGCATGGTTGGGCTTTTCCATCCACCTGGACTGTGGTAAGAAACGCCTTTCAATCAAGACGAGCCGTTCGTTTTTAGCTTGGTTTAAGCATCGATAACAGCAAGCCGTCGTGGTACAGACATGAAAAAACTTCTGGTCCGGGGAAATAGCGGGAGATCCACAATACTGGTCGGGGAGAGTCTTGACCATGCCGACACATACATTGATGGTCGTCGTTTGGTGATCATCACCGACAGCAAGGTTAAAGAGATATACGGCGACCGCTTTCCCGATTGTCCGGTAATCACCATCGCATTGGGAGAAAAAAACAAGACCGTGGATACGGTCACTTCCATATTCGAAAAACTGGTGGACCTGGAGGCGGATCGATCGACCTTCATATTGGGCATCGGTGGCGGCATTGTCTGCGACATCACCGGGTTTGTGGCCTCGACCTATATGCGCGGGACGCGTTTCGGGTTTGTGGCCTCCACCCTTCTGGCCCAGGTGGACGCCAGTGTGGGCGGTAAAAACGGCGTCAATTTCGGTGGATACAAAAATATGGTGGGGGTTTTTAATCAACCTGAATTCGTGATTTGTGATACCACCATGCTCAAAACCCTGCCCATGCGGGAGGTCCTGTGCGGCTTTGCCGAAATTATCAAGCATGGCGCCATTGCCGACGGACACATGCTGGACTTCATTGAAACTCATCGGGATGCGGCCCTGGATCTGGACCCGGGCATCATCAATCATCTGGTATACCGTTCCGTGGAAATCAAGGCCGGTGTCGTCGCCCGGGACGAATGGGAAAAGGGCGAACGGCGCAAACTCAACTTCGGGCATACCTTCGGCCATGCGCTAGAAAAAATTACCGGAATTCCCCATGGGGAAGCCGTGGCCATCGGTATGGTAATGGCCGCCAATCTTTCCGTTCAAAAGGGCTTTTTGGACCGGCACGACGCCGTTCGAATGGAGCAGGTGGTGAACAGTTACGGCCTGCCATGGCAATTTCCCGTTAATGTGGCCGACACACTGGTTGCTATGCGCAAAGATAAAAAACGGGACGGCGACGGCATCCACTTTGTTTTTCTGGATTCATTGGGCAACGCCCTGGTAGAAGAAATCACTTTCAAGAAGCTGCGCCAGTTGACCAGCGCCGTCCGCATCGGTTAGGATGCCAAGGTATGCGTTTTCTCTTTCTGGAACCGTTTTTCGGCGGATCTCACCGGGACTTCGCCGAGGGACTGGTTGAGCATTCGCGTCACGATATCGATCTGCTCACCCTTCCCGCCAGGTTCTGGAAATGGCGCATGCGGGGTGCGGCCCTGCACTTTATCAACGCCATCGACAACCTGGATGGCTACGATGGCATCATTTCCGGCGGTTTGTTGAGCCTGGCGGATTTCACCGCCCTGTGCGGCCCGCACCGTCCTCCGGTGCTGCTCTATTTTCATGAGAATCAACTGACCTATCCTTTGGCTCCGGGCGAACGGATGGATCTGCAGTTCGGCTTCACGGACATTACATCGGCGTTGTGCGCGGACCGGATCCTGTTCAATTCCCGGTTTCATATGGATCGGTTTTTCGACGCACTGCCCGTGTTTATCAGCCGGATGCCAGAGTTCAAACCCTACTGGGCGATTGACACCATTGGCAAAAAGGCCGACGTTCTTTATCCGGGCTGTCAGTTCAACGATGCGCCAGCCGATCCACTTCCGCTAACCGATGGTGCCCCTATCATCGTCTGGAATCATCGTTGGCAATTCGATAAAAATCCTGAGGCATTTTTTGCCGCCCTGGAAGCCATCGACCGGTCGGGCATCGACTTCCGGCTGGTTCTGCTGGGTGAGAACTGCCAGGTGAAGCCCAAAGCCTTTATCACGGCGCGGTCGCGTTTTGAATCACAGATCCGGCAGTACGGCTATGTGAAATCCAAAGCCGAGTACATCGCCTGGTTGCAAAAAGGACTGGTCGCGGTGAGCACCGCCAACCAGGAGAATTTCGGCATCTCCATGGTCGAGGCCATGCGCTATGGATGTCTGCCGTTGATGCCGCGGCGGCTGGCCTATCCGGAGATATTGCCGACCGAGTTCCATGCCGCATTCCTTTACCGCAGCCAGGAGGAACTGGTGGAGAAACTGGCAGATCTGTTGCTTCACCCCGACCGGCACGTGATACACCGCCCGGTGCTGGCGGACATGATGGCCCGCCATGCCTGGCCTGCGGTTATCGAGCGGTATGATCGGGAATTGGAAGAATTGGTGAAGTCGAGGGGGTAAGTTCGCAGGCCAGGCCGGTGCCGACAAGTCCGTACCTGCCAAACGGCAGTCATTGACACCATCGGACACCATCCCTATATTGCATAATTCATAATTGTCGGTATCAACCGTACAGATTGTACGCCGGACAGACCTGATGTAACGATTACCAATACAAGGAGAAATCAATGGCCTATCAAAAAGAAGATCACAAAGAGCCCATCGATCGCGCAACGGCCGTATTCGAGACCAACATGGGAACCTTCGAGGCTGAACTGTATGCCAAAGAATGCCCAGAGACCGTATGGAATTTCATCAATCTGGCCGAAGGGCGCCAGGATACCGCCAGGGGTGGCAACTACTACGATGGGTTGAGCTTTCACCGGGTTATCGAGGGCTTCGTGATCCAAGGCGGTTGCCCCTTCGGTAATGGCACCGGCGGTCCGGGGTATCAGTTCAATGACGAATTCGATCAGTCGCTGCGCCACGACGGTCCGGGGGTGCTCTCCATGGCCAATGCCGGTCCCGGAACCAACGGGAGTCAGTTTTTCGTGACCCTGGCGGCAACACCCCACCTCGACGACCGCCACTCGGTGTTCGGCAAGGTGACTGAAGGCATGGATGTGGTCATGAAAATCGGCAGCGTGGCTACCGGCCCCATGGACAAGCCGGCCGAACCGATAATCATGGAGAAGGTAACCATCAAACGGTAAGTTCTGCCCATCCATAAATGGCCACTTGGCCTATTTCCACGCAGACATCAAGGAATGAAGAGGCTTCGTATGCTTGAACTGAAAACTGTCAATCTGAAACGATCCAAGGTGGCAACCCTGGTGGTGCCCGTCTGCGAGGATGGTGACATACACAACGATGGCATCTTGAAAAAACTGGCCGCCGACGCCAAAGCCAAAGCCGAATTCAAAGGAAAGACCGGCGACAACATGACCTTTTTTCAACCTGAAGGCACCCGGATCGAACGTGTTGTTCTCTTTGGTCTCGGAAAAAGAGAAAACCTTGACGCCGAAACCCTGCGTGCTTTCGCCGGCAAGGCGGTCAGGTTCGGTGTGAAAGCCGGATTGGCAGACCTCACACTGGCCACGCCGGCAGCATCCGCAGCCGAACTGGATGCCGCCGTGGTTTTCAAAGCGCTTATGGAGGGCGGCTGTCTGGGCAATCACATTTTTGACCGTTACAAAGCCAAGAAGGACAAAAAGCCCCTTCGCAAAATGGTTCTCATGGCCACGGCCGCCCAGAAAAAAGCCCATGCCGGTCTGATTGACACTGTTGCAGCCGTGTGCAACGGATCGATCATGGCACGCGAGTGGGTGACGACACCCTCGAATGACAAGCGTCCGGCTGCTTTTGCGAGCCTGATCCAGCAAGCGGGCAAAGCCGCCAAGCTCAAAGTGACGGTCAAAGATGATCGCTGGCTGAAGCAGCAGAAGTTCGGGGCCATGCTGGCCGTGGGGCAGGGCAGCAACGCCAAACCCCGGCTGGTAACCATGGAATATGCACCACAGGGAGCCAAAAAAACCGTCGTTCTTGTGGGCAAAGGCGTAACCTTCGATTCGGGCGGTCTCAACCTCAAACCGTCCGGAAGCATTGAAACCATGAAAATGGACATGTCCGGTGCGGCGGCCGTGGCAGGCACCATGCTGGCCGTAGCCCGACTGAAACCGCAGGCCAAAGTGGTCGGCGTCATGCCTTTGGTGGAAAACATGCCTTCGGGAACGGCCATCCGGCCGGGAGACATTATCCGCTCCTATGCCGGCAAGACCATTGAAATCGGTAACACCGACGCCGAAGGACGGTTGATCCTCATTGACGCCATGGCCTGGGCTGTCAAGCAGTACGAGCCGGACACCATGGTCGATCTGGCGACCCTCACCGGTGCCTGTGTCGTGGCGCTGGGCGAAAAGATTGCTGGCGTCTTCTCCAAGGATCAGAAGTTGGCCGACGCGATCGTGACTGCCGGTGAAACGACGCATGAACGCTGCTGGCAGTTACCGCTGCCCGAGGACTACAAGGAATTGTTGAAAAACGATTTTGCCGACCTGAACAACATCAGCAACGGACGCTGGGGCGGCGCCATCACCGCCGCGCTGTTCCTCTCCGAATTCGTCGGCGACACATCTTGGGCGCATATCGACATTGCCGGTCCGGCCTGGTCCCAAAAGCCCACTGATTACTGCGGGGCCGGCGGTACCGGATTCGGGGTGCGCCTGCTGTGTGACCTGCTTGAGAGGATCTGAGGATCGGAGCAAAGAGCGTGGAACAAAGGGTCGGTATCGACAATTATGGACACTGGCCCTGTGATATCGTTCAATAACCCGTTTTAATCATATAGTCTTCAGGGGTTTTATTTTTTTTAATGTCTGCCGGGCGGTTTGGACAGGACCAGGGCGGCATGTTTTTCTTGTTTTTCCGACTGACTTTCAGACACAAGATACTAAAGGAAATCCCAAAACAGTCGATACCAGAGTCAACGAACCACAACGATATCCATACCGGGTCCAGGTGTTGCACAATCAGGCCCATCGCATAAAGGAGTATGGCTCATGGTCAAAAAGAAAGAAATCGTCTATTTCGACGATCTGGGATTCGGCTGGCTGATGGATGCGGAAACCGTCAGAAAGATCAGGGAAAAGGAGTCTGCCGAACAGATCCTGATTCAGCGCTCCCTGGCCGAATTGTTTCGCCGCAACAAATCTGCCTGATTCCAACCCCCATCTTTTCCCGTCCTTTTCTCTTGAAAAAAAAAGTGGGTGCGCTACTGTGGCTTCATGAAAACCGCAATCCGCCAAATACTATGGTTAATGGCCGCCGCCGTGATGTTCGCCCCGACTTCCGAAGCCCCCGGACAGGATTCCGCCAATTCCCCCACAGGGGAAATGAAACTGGTCCGGGCGGTCATATGCGAAACCATCAAGGGATACGCCCCGGTCAATCCGGCAGTCGTTTTTTCCATCGACAGGGGCCGGATATCCTGTTTCACAGAATTCAACCCGGTACCCAAACAAACCTATATTCATCATAAATGGTACAGCCGGGACGAGCTGATCACGGTTAAGCGGCTGACCATCAATCCGCCGCGATGGTCCGCGTTCACATCCGTTCATCTGCGGGATGCAGACAAAGGCCCCTGGCGGGTGGTGATTACCGACGAGAATAACAAGCCCATGCAGATATTGCGTTTCAGCATTACGGATTAAACGACTGATGGATGCGTTGACCCTCTTTTTCACGGACCTGCGCTGGCAGGATATTGTCGATATCCTGCTCAACAGTTACATTCTGTTCAGGCTCTTCGTTCTGTTCCGGGGAACCAACGTGATTCGCATAATCATGGCCATCGCCATGCTCTGGATGCTGGAGCGGCTGGCCGTGAACACCGGCATGATCGTCACCAGTTGGGCCATGCAGGGTATCATTGCCGCTGCGGCCCTGATCATCGTCATCGTGTTTCGCAACGAGATTGCCAGCGTTCTGAAAACCGACAATTTCAAGTCATTCTTCTGGGGAATTCCGCGTCGCCAGCAGCACACACCCATCGACACCATTGTGGAAAGCGTCTACGAACTGGCCCGCCGCAAACTGGGCGCCCTGATCGTCCTGCCCCTCAAAAAGGGCATCGACACCGTGGCCCAAAGCGGTGTCTCCTGGCAGGGCAAGCTTTCCAGAGAGATGCTGCTGAGCATATTCTGGCACGGCACACCGGTTCACGACGGTGCCGCAATTATCGATGGTGATCGAATCGTCGAAGTGGCCGCTATTTTGCCCCTTTCCCAACGCAGTGACCTGCCCTCACAATTCGGCACCCGGCACCGGGCGGCCGTGGGGCTGGCCGAACAGAGCGATGCCCTGGTGGTGGTGGTGTCCGAGGAGCGCGGCGAGGTAACGGTGGTCAAAGAATCATCGATCATTCCCATCCGAGACAACATTGAATTGGAAAAGGTGTTGCGCAAGCATGCCGGTGAAACCGACCACACCGGCGGGATCAGACGCCAGACCATCGAACTGGGCATTGCCGCCATGGTATGCCTGATCAGTATTACGGGCATCTGGTTCAGCTTCGCCCGCGGATTGGAAACTCTGGTGACCCTGGAAGTGCCGGTGGAATTCATGAACCGGGATCCCCGCATGGAAATCTTTGCCGCATCGGCCAGCAGCGTCAAACTGCAGCTCAGCGGTTCCGCCAGGCTGATCAAGTCCGTGCGTCCCGACCAGGTAAAGGTCAAGCTCAACCTGGCCAACGCCGTGGCCGGCCACAACCAGATCCCCATTGCCAGGGAGAGTATTGCTCTGCCGCCGGGAATTGCGCTCAAACAGGTAGATCCCCAGATCCTGGAGGTCACCCTGGACCTGCCGGCTAAGAAAACGGTGCCCGTTCAGCCGGACTGGGCCGGAAAACTGGCCAACGGATTGATTCTGGAAGACGTCCGCATGATCCCCGACACCGTAGAGGTGGTCGGCGGTAACCGGATGCTGGAAGGCCTGCAAACCATCTACACGGAAAAAATCCCCCTGGACACCATCGACGCCAGTGGAACCATATCGGTGGGTCTGGTCCTGCAACCGTCTTCATTGAAGCTGGACAGCGGCAGTAAAAACCGCATCGATGTCGTTTTCAGCGTCAAACAGCGCCCGGAAGACGGCGACGGCAATTCCGATGCCTGATTACTGACAGACACCGGTCAACCCAAAATTAAAAAACAAAACCTTGAATAACGGAAATCCTTCAACAAAAAACCATGGGGTCGAACAGACATTCTGGGAGCGCCTGACACTGGATCGGATGAGCCGCCAGCAGTGGGAATCCCTGTGCGATGGATGTGGACGCTGCTGTCTGCAAAAATTTCATAACGGAAAAACCGGCAAGGTGACCTATACATGGGTTTCCTGCTACCTGCTGGATACACAACAATGCCGGTGCAGCGATTATGAGAACCGGACCATACGGGTCCCCGGCTGCCTGGTCCTGACCCCCTCTCAAATTCCCCGGCTTCGATGGCTGCCGCGGACCTGTGCCTATCGCCGGCTGTCCGAAGGCAAGGGGCTGGAATCCTGGCATCCACTGGTTTCCGGTGATCCGCAAAGTGTCCACAGGGCCGGCATTTCGGTTCGTGGCAAGGCCATATCGGAGGAATACGTCCATCCGGAAGATGTCGATTTTTATGCCATCGGCTACCGGATTTGAGGTACGCGCCCATTGGTTCTTGACATCTATCCGGTGTATGATAAGAACCGGACCAGGAATTTTCCCGGACCCTATTTAACTGACTGAAACAAAAAGTAATATTCTATTTTGCCAGCGAGTTGCGGTGCCTCCGGCCAATAGCGGATACCATCACCAAACCATGGATGGGAGCGAACGATGTTAAAAGTGTTCATTACGACCTTCGGCGGACTCGGCATGTTCATTCTGGGGATGAAAATGATGACCGAGGGCCTTCAGATGTCCGCTGGAAAGCGGATCAAGGCCATTTTGAGTGCCGTATCGTCCAACCGGGTGGTGGGTTGCCTGACCGGTGCGGTCGTCACCGCCATGGTCCAATCCTCGTCTGCCACCACCGTGATGCTGATCGGTTTCGTTACCGCCGGATTGATGACCCTGCAGCAGGCCGTGGGCATGATCCTGGGCGCCAATATCGGTACCACCGTCACGGCACAATTGATCGCTTTCAAGCTGACCAAGGCGGCGTTGCCGGCCATCGCCCTCGGGGTGGGGCTCAAGTATTTTTCCCAGCAGAAGAAGACCCGCTATATCGGTGATGTGATACTGGGTTTCGGTCTTTTGTTCTACGGGATGACTGTCATGAAGCTTGGGCTGTCCCCCATTAAGAGCGACCCGGCCTTTCTGGATTTTTTTACCAAATTCGATCCCAGTTCAGTCGGTGGATTGTTACTGTGCGTGGTTGTGGGCGCCGTGTTGACCATCATGGTGCAATCATCGTCAGCCACGATCGGTCTGACCATGACCTTGGCCGGCCAGGGGCTGCTGACGTTTCCAGGGGCCATGGCTCTCGTGCTGGGAGAGAATATCGGCACCACCATCACAGCGGAACTGGCGACCATCGGCTCCAACAATATCAACGCACACCGGGCCGCACGCGCACACACCATGTTCAATGTAATGGGCGTGACGCTCATGCTGTGCATCTTTCCGCTTTTCGTCAAGCTGGTCGAATCGGTGACCCTGGGGCTGGGGGCCGGACCGGTGGACCAGGTCGTCGGTGACGATATGGTCAATGTTGCCCGCTACATTGCCAACGGCCATACGATGTTCAATGTGATCAACGCTTCTTTTTTCCTTTTGGTGCTTCCCTGGTTGATTAAGGTCGCCATCATGCTTTCTCCCAAAGAAGAGGAAGATATCGATTACTACCGGCTGCCCAACTTCGGCGACCGGCTCATCAATACGCCCATTGCCGCCATTGTCGAAGTCCGCAGTGAAATATTCCGCATGGCCGAAACCGCCCAGTACACCTTTCGCAGAACGATCAAACGGCTGACCGATCGAGATTATAAGAAACTGGCCAAATGGCGTCAGGTGGAAAATCATTTGGATGACATGCAGCGGGAGATCGTGGCCTACCTGACCCGGATCTATCAGGGCGATGTCAGCGAGTCCGAAGCCAAGGAAATCTCCAGTCTGATGCGCATGACCAACAACATCGAACGCATCGGTGATTCCGTCGAAAATATTGCCCAGATCATCGAGAACATGATCGAAACCGATTTGACATTTACGAAGACCGCCAATGCGGATCTGCACCAACTGGTGGACAAGGTCGCGGAATTCCTCGATCTTTTAGCCTCGGGCATGCAACAAAAGCAGACGAATTTCATGAGCCAGGCCGAAACGATCGAAAATACCATCGACGCCATGCGCGAACGATTTCGCGACGATCATATTCAGCGCCTGCGCTCCAAGGAATGCGGTCTCAACCAGGGACTGTTGTACGTCAACCTGCTGACCAATCTGGAAAAAATCGGGGATTATTGTTTTAATATCGCCGAAGCCGTAGAGGGCCGAAAATAGTGCTGCTCCACAGATGGCCGATTGTCGCGATGTCAAGCCCGGATGTTTTTGGAGGGAATTCCCCAGACAAAATATTGGATCCACTCGAATACGAATAAAAGCAATTCCCGATCACTGGTTCGCAGTTTTTTGGCCAGTGCCTTTTTGATGCGATAGCGCTTTAAAAAACTGCTTCCGAAAACGAATTCGCGGAACCGGTCGATATTGTAGGCGGCCATAAAGGCCATTTTTCCTTTGGCGCCGTTCATCCCTTCCGGCCCCCAGGGATTGCGGTGAAACATGGCTTTGACAGAGGCCCATCGAATGGTCATGCGATTGTGCATGACGGCATCCTGGTCATTTGCCCATCGGTCAAGTGTCATTTCCTGGTTTTCATGCTGCCCCTGGCAGAAGTCCGGAGGGCGGAAAAAACTGATGGTTTTTGATTCACCGGGTCGATCGCCGAACAAAAGGCCGTGTTCAACCGGAAAGGTACGGCAGGTGTCGGGCCGGTCCGAATAAACCGTACATCCCTCACTGCCGAGAAATGGGCAGGTCCTGGAATCGTTGTCGGCCATACGCAAGAGTACATCCGGGAAGTGGTTGCCATCACGCAACACGACGTCCACATGGCGGTCGAGAAATTGATCCGAATCCAGGCCGAGGCTTTTTCGCAAACGGAGTATGTCATAGGGATACAGAAACAGATTCAGGTTCCGGCAACATTGGTTGAAGCAGGAAAGCCCGCTGTGACACCGAAATTGAAACGTATCGCTCTTTTTCAACGGTATTCCCGGAAGACGGTGGATCGCTTCGGCGTCAATCGATTTCATGGGTTGAATCCGTTAGTTGCACGACCATCTGAGCGATGGTCAGTTTGAGTTTTGCCGTATGGCCGGTTTTCCGGCGGAGTTCTTTTTCCAAAAAGGCCATCTTTCGGTAATAAGGGGTGCGGTCGAAAGGAATATACTCGGTTTTTCCGCATTGCCGGCACTGGTTAAAAAATTCATCGCAGCCCGGGTTGTGGACCCTCCCCCCATCGGGCCGGCGCAGTTCATGGGGAATGCCATGTAATCGGCAGATCATCGGGCGATACACATAGGTTAAACAGCGCCCCTTGTGGTTCAGTGGGCACATAATTCGTACCGATTCGTTCCTGCGATCGGCGTCTTCCATCTTTTCTATGGCCCGGATTGCCTTTTCAATGATCATTTTACGAATCCGGTTGTCCAGCCGTCGCAGGCCTTTCGATAAATAGTGATATTCCAACAGGGTGTGATGATAAAAGCGTGTCTGACAGCAATTGTCCTCGCATCCGTTACAGCGAAAGCCGTAACGTTCGGCAACCGCCGCATAGGCCTGGCTCATCTCCGCAAAACAGGTCGCCAGTTGTTCCATGAAGGGTGCTGCGGGTTCGGCTGCCAAGGAGATGATATTGGACGGCTGGCTCATGGAATTTATCCGATTTTTATACTGTCGGAGACGGGAAAAATAATTTTTTGTATAGATTCAGGGCATGTCTGTCCGTGATGCTGGCGACGAAATCACAAACCACCTGTTCGCGGGGTTCACCGTTGTTTAAGCAGCCGGCGCTTCCCATACGGGTCAGCTCCACTTCGAGAATGCCCTCATTTTCCATCAGGTATGCATACAGCTCGGACAGGATTTTTTTGGCCTTCACGAATTCACGGTGCACCTGAACGCTGCGATACACGTTTTCATACAAAAAAGCCCGCAAGGTGGTCATGGCATCGAAAACTTCATCGCTCATGGCGAGTTTGAGTTCTCCGTCCGATGCGCGGCTGGAGAAAACCAGATCCCGAATCATGGTGGTGGCGCGTTCCTGGTGGGTGCGTCCGATGATTCGGTTGCAGACCGACGGTACCTGGTGCTCACGAATGACACCGCTGCGGATGGCATCGTCGAGGTCATGATTCAAATAGGCCATGATATCGGCGATGCGAACAATCCGGCCCTCAATGGTACAGGCCATTTCCTCCGGATCATCGGGCAGGATTTTTCCATATCCCTTGGAGTGTTTGAGGATACCGTCCCGAACCTCGTGGGTCAGGTTCAGACCCTTGCCGTCGTTTTCGATTACATCGACGATGCGCAGGCTCTGTTTGTGGTGGAAAAAACCCGGATCGTGGATTTCCTGCAGCACGGCCTCTCCGCCGTGTCCGAACGGGGTGTGTCCCAAATCGTGTCCCAGGGCGATGGCTTCGGCCAGATCTTCGTTCAGGAACATGGCCCTGGCAATGGTGCGGGCGATCTGGGAGACTTCCAGTGTATGGGTCAACCGCGTGCGGTACTCATCACCCAGCGGGTTAAGAAAAACTTGTGTCTTGTGTTTCAATCGCCGGAAGGCATTGGAATAGACGATGCGATCCCGGTCCACCTGAAAGGCGGTCCGGAGTGGGCATGGCCCTTCTGCGCGTTGCCGGCCTTGACTACGGGCGCTGAGACACCCGAATGGAGACATAAAGTTTTTTTCGCGTTTTTCAAATTGCTCACGGATGTTCATGGCATACTGGTTGTCTATTGGTTACGGATGTATTAAGTTAAACCTGAAATAATCAATTGACTTTTAGCCGTTAGCGTTTGGTCTTTAGTTTCAGATAATTACAAAATATTAGGGCTTAATCCGGCCGGTGGTGTCATGCTTTTCGTTAACGCAACAGAATCATTTTGCTAACGACCAATGGCTCAACTCAGATTAAATCATAGGCAGTTCACTTTTAGCAATTCGCAAAAGGCTTTGTAAAGCGGTATGTTGTTGGTGGGCGAGCGGCACAGAAAGAATAGGAACCCATGGACGGTCATCATTTGATTCTGGGCGAACTATTGGACTGCGTTACCGGTGAAACCCTTGTGGACACCCATGATGAACGCTACCGGCAATCGATTGCACGGTTGTTGATGAACGAAAAAGGTTATGCATGTGCGGAGATCCGACCACGCCATGTGCTCATCGTTTCCGCCGATGATCGCAAAGGGCGCCTGCCGGTGGATTTTTTGTTGGCCGTTGGCGGCTATACGGTGATGATGGTTAAGTACGGTCCCGGTTCGCTGGTAACCCGTCACCGGTCGGCCCTTGCCATGTCCCGATTGATCGAACCCTACCAAATTCCGGTGGTGGTCGTGACCAACGGCGAAGGTGCAGACGTACTCAATGGCGAAACGGGTAAACATGTGGCTTCGGGATTCGACCGGATTCCATCACGGGCTACCATTGTCCGGCAAATGGACGACTTTGCGTTTTCCCGCATATCCGACAAGCGATCGGAAATGGAATCCAGAATCGTATACGCCTTTGAAATCGATGGTAGCTGTCCCTGCGATGATACCGCCTGCCGGATTGCATGAAAGACGGGGTTGCATGAAAGAAAGGACCGTGTCGTATTCAGACAGACACTTTATGGCCGAAGCACTGGAGATGGCCGAATCGGCCCTTACGCAGGGCGAATTTCCGGTGGGGTGTGTCATTGCCGATGGCACGGCGGTCGTTGCCCGGGGGCATCGAACGGGCACCACGGCCGGGGCGGTCAATGAAATCGACCATGCCGAAATCAACGCGCTCAGGCATTTGGGCTTGGCCGGTGAACACCTGGACCGAACCGATCTGACGATATACAGTACCATGGAGCCATGCTTGATGTGCTTTGCGGCCATTGTGTTGAGCGGAATCAACCGGATCGTCTATGCATACGAGGACGTAATGGGAGGGGGGACCGGATGTGATCTTACCGGTTTGCCGCCTTTATACCGGGATGCGCCACTTACACTGGTTGCCGGTGTCCGGCGACGTGCCAGCCTGAATCTTTTTCGGCGTTTTTTCACGGATCCGGAAAATGGGTACTGGGCCGGCAGCCTGTTGAGCCGATATACTTTGAACCAGACCAAAGACAGTCATCGTTTGTAGCTATCGTGCCATCCGGAAATGGCCAATTTGTCCGATATCTGCGTTATACGAACCTAAAGTAGGCGATTCCGAAATTAAACGGAAGTATTCAAGTAAAACATGGTTGAGAAGATTGGAAACGATGCAGACTTCAGCATTAAAATCCCAAC
>PDWJ01003267.1_pt1 | contig 15708 bp, 16 predicted proteins | sample 1430881 | NCBI WGS metagenome assembly PDWJ01 (sample SAMN01162460, study PRJNA174530) | Oral metagenome, whole genome shotgun sequencing project. | biome: Marine environment; feature: Marine mammal; material: Swab sample of the gingival sulcus; isolation source: swab sample of gingival sulcus... | reverse complement strand
GCGCAGTTATTATCTGTTCAGGAGAGGCGCAGGTGAGGGCGCATAGCCGGAGGCTATGTAACCGAGTCTGCAACGCTGCCTGGGCAGATAAGCAGAATCCGTCATCTGAGGTTTGACAGGACACTAGAATTCGCTGTCTTCCATTGAGCTTACAAGGCTTACTCTGTCTATTCCAGATGTTTTTTCCAGGGAAGTAACAAGTACGCCTGCATTCACTCCGCGTTTCAGAGTGATATCGTAGGAGAGTATCAGATACCTTCCCTCGCCGGAGGGTTCTATGTGAATAAGGGTTGATCTGGAGGTTTTCTCACCTATCAGTTTGGTGTAAAGAGCTTCCACACCTGATTCCCTGTCGAACCGAAAACGAAGAACGAACTCGCTTCTCATGTATGCGCCAAAGTTGGTTTTGAAGAGAATCAGTGCCACAAGCCCGATAAACACAGTTGAAACTGCAGTGAGCAGGTAGTTTCCTGTACCGGAAGCGATTCCTTCAGTAAGAGCGAAGAAAACGAATGCAGTGTCCCTTGTGTCCTTGATAACAGTTCTGAATCGTACGATGGTAAGGGCGCCTACAAGGGCAAATGCCCTTGCCAGGTTGCTTCCGATCACCATCATTACAGCAGAGACAGTTATGCTCATCAGTACAAGAGTTACCACAAAGTTCTGAGAATATGTAAGCCCCCGGTGGGTAGCCTTGTACACAATGCCGATCAGGAGCCCTGCTGCCAGGGCAAGCAGAAGGTTCGTGAACAATTCGCCGGGAGAATATCCCAGCATTTCGTTGGTGGTTCCAACCCATTCTGTCAGTGTAGGCAAGCTGTGCTCCTCTCTACCATTCTGTTTATACGGCTGCTGCTGTCGCTGAGGTATACAGCCTCTACCGCCTTCTGAAACTTGGAGCAGGACACTCTTACAAGACCCATTTCCCTGACAAGTCTCTGAAACCAGAATGGAATACGGTATCTGAACTTTATTTCAACTATTCCACAACATGGAAGTATCTCCCTTGGAATACCCGCAGGCAACCCCTGCCATGATGTACGCCATGCTGCTGTTTCTGTATCTATGGTTGCTCTGAAGTCCGGATTGGCGCTGTCTTCCCAGGCTGCTCTCCGGTAATCAGTGATAACAGAGGGGGCAAGTCTGTATCTGAACGATTGAGCGATGAATCGTTCCGCTGTCTTGTTTCCAGGCGAATACCGGTAAAGAAGCTCCCTGAACCATGAGGAACCTTCTTTAATGCCCTCAGAAAACTGATCTATGGGTAGTTTCACCCTGTGCTTTATAACCAGAGCACCATTGCGGCCTTTCAGTTCCAGAAAAAGGGGATAGTCAAAGCCCTTCTCAGAATGTGAGTATGTTCTCAGACGATACTTGAACCTTTTTTTCAGACCGTCTCTCTTTTCGTTGAACCACCGGAGGCCAGGGGAATCAAAATAGACGCTTCTGATGTCGTAGTGTCCATCCTGTCTGCAGTAGACATCCCTTGAGAGATGGCGGTCAAGCTCTCTGGTTATTACCTGAATGCTCTCTCCATGAAGGATGTATTTGAACTCGTTCCTGTAGAAGTGAAGGTGTTCTGGAAGTTTGGGCATCAGAACCTGAGCCCTGCTTCCATAATTATGTCGGTGTATTCGTTTTCCTCCTGTAGAGGATTTTGCTCTATGTGTATTACCCGTCCAAACCTTATTCTTGTGTTTTCTGTTGGATATACTGAGCAAATTAGTGATATCTGCTGATTCTTCATGTTATCTAGATCAAGATTTTCCTGAAGCCTGTCATATCCTGCAGAGAGAGATATGGTTCTTATGGCATCTATATTCCACGGGTGCCAGCTGAATGTGACAGCGCTCCAGAGACCTTTGAAAAAGGGAGGATCTTCCCCTGCCAGTGCATCTACCCATTCCCAGTTGTCCCCGATGGTGTATTCTCCGAGAATCTGAATGTCATACCAGTTGCTGAAAGAATGGTTAAACTGGATATCTGCTGAAAAAGCCATCAGACGGCTGCTTGAAATGTAGCCTTCAACTGACTGTGAGTTAACAGCGCCAAGCCGGTGCAGTATTACCGAGCCGCCGAGCTTGAGATTCAATGGAACAGCTTCAGCGACTCCTCTGAAGGAATACAGCAGCTCATTGTTTTCCCTTTCCTCAGCTCTCTCATCACCATTGAAGACTCCTGCCGTTCCGGTGAGAATAAGGGATTCCACAGGACGCAAATTGACCTCAATGTCCATTCCTATGTCTCTGCCGCTGTAGGTTAGATCTTCCATGAGATTGCAGGAGAGAGGCCTTTCAAAGAGAGGAAGATTCCATGTGCTGAGAGTTCCGCCTAGAACTGTTTCCCTTTTAAACTGACCGAATCTGGCAGAGGCAAAATCCAGAGGACTCCACTGAACAAGCGCATTCTTCAGGAATACCTCATCAGGCTGAAGCTCAACCTTAAGCTCAGCTTCCAGATTGTCAGTTACTTCAGCTGCTACTTCAAGTCCGGATCTGCGAATCTGAAACTCTCTGGATGGAACAGCATTGTATGAGCCGTTCCGGCTGTATCTGAGATCCAGATAACCTTCCAGTGTAAGGCTCCTGCAAAATGGGTTCTCTACATCCACAGCACCCAGAAGAGGCTGCACAGTAAGTATAAGGGCCACAGCAAAGGCTGTTTTCATAGTTTACTCCTCTGTAAGTACGGTCAGTTTCACGCTGTCCGTTCCATTTGAAGACCTGAGATAGATAATATAAACTCCCGCAGGGAGTAACCCTTCAAGGTTTTCGGTAACAGATCCGGAACATTCTTCAGGAAGAATAAAATTTGTTATTTCACGCCCGGACAGGTCATATAAAATTGCCTCTAACTCATTGGAAGAAGCTTTGTAACTGAAGCTGATAAGCCCTGAACCAGGGTTGGGAGAAGTAAGGGATATTCCTGCATATCCTCTTCCTGAACCCCATTGAGGATTCAGTACTCCCGGGGAGCCCGGCAGCGGGCATTGAAGCCAGCTTGTACTGATTTCCAAAGGTCTGAAAGGCGACCGCAGGTACATAACGGTATTTTTACCTGGCCATGGTTCATCCCAGCCGAAAGAGAATATTTCATTACCCATGTTGCTGAAAAGGGTAAGAGAATCATTCAGAGAGCATAATGAAAAAGCAAGAGGAAATACCATACCGGTTGTGTTTTGCAAGCTGGAATCCGGATACTCCATTACGAGAATCAACTCTCCTGGATGGAGAACTGTTTTGTCGGGGATAAAGGAAACATTATTATCTGAGTCCATCAAAAACCATTCGGAAATATCTGCATCAGTATTTCCTGAATTGTAAAGCTCAATCCAGTCATTGCCATTGCCTCTTGATATCTCGCATGGAATAATTCCAGCTTCGCAGGAGTTGACCGAATCTCCTTCTCCTATATTCCATGAGTGAATAGTGTACCATGCAGGATCATTAAGAAGGAGTTGAGAATTTGCAGGGAAACTGGTTCCTGCGTCTCCAAATATCCGTCCTTCTATAACGGTTTCAGCTAAACTGGAATTATTGGTGAGGTAGATTGTTTCTCCTGAACTGACAGTGAGTGATTCGGAAAAGAACACTGTTCCGGAAGGGTTACCCACATGAAATGAGCAAAGGCTCAGGTCCTGGGTGAAATCTGCTGTATTGGTAACAGGCAGCACCCACAGAAACTCACCGTAACTGAACGGTTCTCCAGGAGAGAGCATATCAGGATGAAGAGGTGCAATTGCCACCCGGGCTCCAGGGGCTGGAACCGGATAAAGGTGATACTGCTTCATTGACCAGGATGGAAAGAATACAGGCATAAGTGAAGATTTCAATCTGGGACCGAAAGTAATTCTTACTGAATAGGTTCCAGGTGGCAGGTCTTTGAAAAACTCAAAATAGTTCTCTCCGGTGTTTGGAAGAAAGTGGAGTTCTTCTTCTCCTCCATCAATGGAAAGGAGTAGTACTACCCCATCTGTATTTCCCTGCTCAATCTCAAGAGAAAAGTGAAAAGTTTTACCAAGGTTCAGACAGTCAGTTATTGTAAATGATGAGATACCCTGAGCCGGTTCAGGAAAATGCAGTGAAGATGAAACATACACAGCTCTTTCAACCACATCCGATGAGAGTACAGCACATATTGAATCAAACTGAGCCGAAGAATATTGGTAGTATGGATCTTCACCGAGGGGTCCCCGCAGTTCTCTCCTGAGGGAGTCGATAACCGCAGGGAAACGGTTTTCCATAACAGAAGCGCAGGAGTCAAGAAGAGAATTGAAAATCTGAAGATTTTCCCATGATTCCAGCAGCGGTCTTGTTCCTCCGAAGAGAGGGATATCGTAAACAGCAGGTTTGCAGGTCCATCCAGGAATGTATTCACCAGGGGTATTGCCAAGGGAGGCATCCATGTCCCATGGATATACATGCCATATTCCCTGCCAGTTGTGAAGAAGAAAGTTTTTGATAACTGCATCTCTGTTTGCAGTTGCAATCTTAACAGCGAAAAGGGTCAGGAATTCATCAGTTTTCAGGTTTGATACATCCCCTCTTCGACAGTCCTCAATCAGTTCCAGAAGAAGTTGAGAGTATGGCTGGCTGTCTCGCTTTGGTTCAATGCCGTATGTACCATGATGGTCCGCATAGTGGCACACAAGTCTTCCCACTGTGTGAACGCTCTTGAAAACAGGACCCCAATCCATTCCGCGATGGTTGAAGAAGTACCGGTCGACTCTTTCAATCTGCTCGTAGACACCAAGATAAGTGCCATTGACAGTAAGGGTGGCAAAACCGGTTCTTGATGCCGGAAACCCCAGCTCTCTGGTGAGGAAGTGCCCCAGAGTGTTTCTCATAAGAGAAGGATCAAGAAACTGTGCATTCAGCAGAAGATTCTTACCCCAGGGAACAATGCCTTCTTCTTCAACTCGAATGCACCAGCTTTTTTTCTCCTGATACAAACTGGCACCACCGCGGAAAGAGACAGTACAGTCTGCAGTCACCGAGTCGATTGATAGAACTCCCTGTATTTCAATACCCTGATTGAAATTGTCATATAGATATTCCAGCTGTTCCGGATCTGCTGTTATGGAATATTCAGGAAGCAAACCCTGCAAAAGAAGAAAGAGTAATAGCATAGAAAACCTTTTCTATCAGGTTCTATATTTCGTTCAACACTGTTAAACAAGCTGTATCTGCTCCTGCAGCTGTTCTCAGGTAAATGATATAGATGCCGGAAGGAATTGTTCCGGAAAAGTCTGCTGAAACAGTTCCTGTGAGAGTGCCGGGAAGGGGCAGACCGGCTATTCTTCTTCCGCTCATATCATACAGTATGGCTTCAATAGGGGTTGATGAGCTGGTATAAGTAAAAGAGAAGGCCCCATTGGATGGATTTTGGGAAGAGAGATTAACCTCCACAGAACTGAAAATACCTTTCCATCCTGGATTGGATTCTCCAGGAGTTCCTGGAGTATCCTCAGCCTGCCAGTGTGCTGCCAGGTTGTAATCATGAAGGGGAGAAATCAGATACATGATTCCTGTGGAATTTAAGGGCCAGCTTTCGCTCCAGCCCAGTTTGAAGATCTCAGTACCGGTTGAGTTGAAGAGGGAGAGAGTATCTTCTAAACCGTTCAGGGAAAAGTCAAGCTGATTGAAAGTTTGGCCAGGGGGATTTTCCCATGCTGTGTAGAGCTGCCCCGGAGCTATTCTTGTTCCTTCAGGAATTATTGAAACATTCTTACTGGAATCCATGAAGTACCAGCTGGAAAGGTCAGCTTCACCGGAGCCTCTGTTGTATAGCTCTATCCAGTCTTCACCTGCACCGGCAGAGATTTCACAGGGTATTATGTCCGCTTCACCTGGAGGAAGAGAATCGGCACCGGTGATATGCCAGCTGTGAAGGTAATTCCAGGAAGGATCCTGAAGAATCAGCTGGCTGCCGGAAGGGAAAGAAGTTCCGGCATCACCAAAGACCCTGCCGCCATAGAAAGAGGAAGCCTGAGCAGCATTTGAGGTCAGGTAAAATGTTTCACCGGAAGAAATCAGAACAGAGTCACTGAAGAAAATGCTTCCGGAAGGCTCACCAAGAAGAAAGCTGCAGTGACTTATGTCCTGCTGTGATGAGTTTTCATTGGTAACAGGCAGAACCCAGAGGTTTTCTCCGCACCATACAGGCTCATGAATGATGAAATATGCCGGTTCCAGCGGAGCCAGAGCTGCACGGGCTCCCGGGCATGGAGAAGGTCTGGAATCGTATCCCCTCATTGCCCATGACGGGAAGAATATTGGAAATGGCAGGGAAGACAACCTGGGTCCAAAAACAAAGTTTACGAAATGAGTGGTGTCTGCAACTTCAAAATCATATTCCCAGCAGCTGTTTCTGTTGCTTTTATGCATGTAGTGCCATATTTCATAATTACCGTTGATGGAGACAAGAATGAAAACAGTTTCAGGTTCCGGTCCGGCCAGTTCCAGTTCTATATGCAGTTCATTCTCCATATCCATACAGTTGGAGATGCTCCAGGATACAGGTACAGGAGAAGAAGAACCCAGGTTCAGCGTTCTGAGGTATGCAGCTCTTTCCAGCAGATCTGTCTTAAGTACCAGGCATAATGAATCGAACTGGACCGGAGTGTATTCGTAATAGGGATCGTAACAGAGTTCATTCCTTAACAGCATATTGAAAGAGTCAACCATAGCAGGCAGCTCTCCATCCATGAGAGATGCGCACTGGTCAATGTATTCATCAAGGGCAATGACGCTCTCAGGATTTTCGAGAAAGGCCCTTGAAGCACCAAAGTAGCCTATATCATGAAGGCCAGATTGAGTTGTCCATGTGGAGTCATAGAATCCCTGCCAGGAGTTTCCGAAGGTTGCATCCCTGTCCCATGGATAGAAGTGCCACTGGCCGGCATACTGATGGAAATAACAGTTTTTTATCAGACCGTCTCTGTCCCAAATAGCTGTATTTACAGCCATAGCTGCAAGAATCTCGTTTTCGTTCAGGGAGGAAACATCACCCCGTCTGCAGCTTTCTATAAGTTCAAGTATTCTGCAGGCGTAAGGCTGGCTGTCTATCTTGGGCTCCAGCCCTGCTGTGCCGCAGGTGTCCGCATACTGGCAGACAAGCCTGCCTGCTGTGTCCACATTCTTGTAAAGGGCTCCGAATCCTGTTCCGTTCCTGGCATAGAAGAGCCTGTCAACACGCTCAACATGCTCATAAACCCCTTCGCTGAAACCGTTGAACTCCAGTGTGACAAACTCAGTAAGGGGAGCTGGAAAACCAAGAGCCCTGGTCATGTAAAGACCCAGAGTATTTCTTATCAGTGAAGGATCCCTGAACTGGGCATTCAGCAGAATGTGCCCGCCGTCTTCAAGGCTGATATGCCAGCTTTTCTTGGAACATCCCTGAGAGGTGCCTCCCCTTAGGGCAAGTGTACAGGGGATATCCATGCTTTCAAGATGAAGTATGGCAGGAATCTCTATCCCCTGATGAGGATGTTCCCTGAGATACTCCAATTCCTGCGGATCCGCAGAGAGAGAATAGCATGGCAACTGAGACAATAACACAAAAATGATAATGCCAATCATGATGATTATTATACTACCCTTAGGTGGATTTTTCAATTACTCAGTCCATGAAAGGGCCTATCCCCTATGACCTTATTGCTTAATATTATCCTTCTAAGTACGGTATTTGTTCCAGTTGAAGGATTTGCCGATTTAGAGGCAATTGCCGAACCGGGGGATTTCGCTTTTCTTCTTGTATGTTCAGGGAATCCGGCGGCAGATGCAGACATGTCACAGCAGATGCTCTCTGCAATCGGCGAAAGCTTTATTCCTGACACAGCTGATATCTCACTGTATCTCATATCACCGGAAGCTTCAGGTTATTCCGAAGTAGCCTCTCTTGCAGGGCGAATCAACGGTTTTCCTGCTGTGGTTACACTTGTGGGACACTGCGGCTTTCTTGAACTGGACACCACAATGCTTCTCTCGGAAATGGAGGATATGTGGTTCAGGTGGGGGACAGGGGGCTCCCAGGGAATCTGCAACCACTGTACGCGGTGTCATCCATAAGCAAACCCATTCTGGCCGGTATCGCTGTTATGAACCGGTCTAAAGTTCTGTGAAAGGATCCTCAGGCAGACCCTTGTCTTTTCTCCATGACTGAACAACAGGCCTTACATCTGTAACAAAAGCGTCTCTGAGTATTCTGTTTGCAAGGGAGGGATTAGGTTTTGACTGGGCTGCCCTAAGCTCCTTTGAATCAACCAGAGCCGCTCTGGCCAGAGCGTGTTCTATGTTCTCAACAGCGGTAAGAAGGTTTTTGTCTATTGAGCCTACTCTGGAGTCAACTCTTACTTCAAATCCAAGCTCTTCCATTGAGCAGAGACCTGCCTCTTCCGCCATCAGAAGATTCAGGAACAGTCTGAAAAGCGCACCTGCGTCAAGGGAACCTGCTGGAAGGGCGCCCATACCCAGCTTGTTGTCCGAGAGGGCAATTCGGCCAAGCATCTTCTGGTGAACAAGGGCGATGATTACTGATTCGATGCTTTCCCCTGGAAGCAGAGAGGCGGTATCAAGAAGAAGCCTGCAGGACTGAACCGTTTCCCTGCACAGCCATGTGGCAGTTCCCCAGTCTGGAACAGCTGTGTTGCAGAAAGAGGGCCCGTATGGTCTGAATCCCAGAAGCATTGACTCACTTTTTCTGACTTTCATTCCTATCTGACGAAGCCCCTTGAGGATGAAGTCAAGCATCTCTACTGAATTCTTTTCTCCTGGAGAGTCCATTCCGTCAGGTATCCACAGTCCGAGCTGACGGCACTTCACCTCACGCATGAGCTGCATGGTGGAGATTACCTGATTTACGGAAGCTACTCTGACCTCTGGATAGGGGGAAGTTAGTGTGCCGAACATAAGCCTGTGATTCAGCACTCCACTTTTTCTGGGCACATGAATATCAGCATTTACAGTGACAGGTATCAGACTGTTTCTTTCAAGAGCTTCAATGACTTTTGCTGCATCTTCCTTTGTGCGCATATCTCCCGGGCAGTGAAGAATGATTTCACCGCACTTTCCTGTCAGAGCTTTTATCATGCCCAGTTTGTTCAGTTTTTCCACGGGAGTCTGAGGATCTTCATCCTGCTTGTATGTTGCCCAGTTGCTGGATGACCTGGAAACAGATTTGGTTGAAACAAGCAGTCTGAGATTCTCAAGGCGTTCTTTGACAGTCTTCAATTTGTCACCGTCCCCCTCTTTTTGGTAAGATTGTCTGTTTTCTATCTATACTCTTAATCTTTACAATCGTATTCCTGAAGTCCAGTATGGAAAACCTCCAAGAAATGCATCTTTTTTCCCATGCTCAATCAGGTAAAGTACTTCACCGATGAGACTGACCAGATCATCGGGCAGCAGGGATCTTGGTGATGATGCTCTGCTGTATAGCTCTGAAGCCATGCCGTGAATGAATGAACTCAAACATATAGATTCCATTCCAGCACAACCCTGAGCCATTAATCCGGCAACAATTCCTGCAAGCACATCACCGGTTCCTCCAGTTGAGAGTCCGTGATTTCCTGCTGCTGTCATAATTCTTCTTCCGTCTTCAGAAAAAGCCTGGGATGGCTTGCCTTTAAGAAGCAGAGAGACTCCCAGGGCTTTTGCCGTTTTTTCCGCTGCCTGGAACCTTTCATTCAGGCTGTCTCCGCATCCGGTAAGTCTCCTGAGTTCTCCGGGATGAGGAGTAATTGCCACATCAGCAGGATAATTTCTAATCATGTCAGCAAGTGTTGAGTCAATAACATTCAGCGCATCTGCATCCAGTACCAGTGGAATTTTCCAGTTTCCAACTATGTATCTAACAACCTTTTCTGTGCTTGCCGATTTGCCCATTCCCGGTCCGATCACTGCAACGGAATAACCGTCAGGATCAGGAAGGGAGGTGACATCTCCAGGAAGGAAGTATGAACAGATAGTTTCTGGAATACGGCCTGCTACAGCTGTTGAAGCAGGGAGAGGAACACAGAGTTCCACAAGACCGCAACCGGCTCTGAGAGCCCCCATTGAAACCATCATGGGAGCACCGGGCATTTTCTCAGAACCTCCAAGTACCAGAACTTTACCGTAGGTGCCCTTGTGGGAATCTACAGGTCTTGAAGGCAGTATGCTCCTTGCGTACTCCATGTCCATGACTCTTCTTTTATCGTTTTTGGGAATGTGAATTCCTATATCCTCAAGAAGCAGTGAACCGCACATTCCACAGCCCGGGGGAATAAGAAGCCCAAGCTTAGGAGCAGCAAAAGTTATTGTTATATCAGCCTTTACGGCAGATTTGTCGCATTTTCCAGTAAGGCCGTCTACTCCTGTGGGAATATCAACTGCCACAACAGGGCATCCCAGACTGGAACACTCCACAGCAAGGTCAAGGGTTCCTCCTCGAAGATTTCCTGTGAATCCCACTCCAAGAAGGGCATCTACAGCCAGTCTGGCAGTTATCTGAGGTTCATGGGAGATAAGGCCTCCTGCGAAGACATAGCTTTCCATGTTTACCCTGCATTCATCTGTTATTCTGCTGGAAGGTCCGAAAGAGGGACGAACAATAACATTGTATCCCATTTCACGAAGGATTCTGGCAGTTACGAATCCGTCGCCTCCATTATTTCCCGAACCGCAGTAGAGAACTATCATTCCACTGGCATCAGGAAGAATTTGTTTTACCGTTCTGGCAACTGCCAGACCTGCGCGCTCCATGAGAACAAGCCCTGGTGTGCCTGCATTTATGGTATTTCTGTCAAGCTCAGTAATCTCGGAAGGGGTGAGCCAGAAAGCCATTTCAGCTCCTTTCAGCCAGAATAACACAAGTTAGCGTTCTTGTATCGCTGGATGAAGCCGACACAATGGCTACTCTGTTTCCTGCAAGTTCTGCAGCCCTTCCGGACAGCGTTACCTGAAGTTTTCCGCAGTTTTCAGAAACCTTGATATCATGCCATGACAATGAAACATCAAACCCTGTGCCCATAGCCTTTGCCACAGATTCCTTAACTGAGAAGAAAACCGCCATATCCTTTACTGAAGGGTTGGCTGAAAGTTCATCAGGGCGGAAAAGCCTTTGCCTGAGTTTGCCGTTGTTTCTGCAGATAGATTTACGGAATCTGTCGTGCTCCACCACATCAGTTCCCACAATCATGATTATCCTTTCTCTCTATCAAAAAGATAGTTCATGAAGGGCTGGGTGTCAGCGGGAAAGGGGAGAAAGTTCCGTTCCGTGCCAGCGGGGAAAAGTGCTGACCGAGAGAGAAGAAGAAAATGCCGGCTCAGTCTTCAGTACAGAGAGAGCTGCCCGGCCAACCATTACTGCGTTATCCATTGTATGATTCATCTCAGGAAGAAAAACCTTCAGCCCTCTTTTGGAACCCTTTTCAGAGAGTTCCCTGCGAAGCAGGGAGTTGGCTGAAACGCCCCCTGCTGCAAGCACTGATTTTGCACCTAGAGTCGAAGCCTGATAGAGTGTTTTTGAAACAAGAATATCGCATACTGTTTTTCTGAAAGACGCAGCCATATCCTCCCTGGATGAACTGCCTTCCTCCCATTGGAGCCTGACAGCTGTTTTCAGGCCGCTGAAACTGAATTCAGGTATTCGCTTGTTTCCAAGGGGAGAAGGAAGCTCAACTGCACTTGAGTTCCCCCGTTCAGCAATCTCATCAATGATTCTGCCCCCTGGAAATCCCATATCCATAAGTTTGGCTGTTTTGTCAAAAGCTTCTCCTGCTGCGTCGTCTCTGGTGGAACCCAGCAGTTTGCATGAGGACCAGGAAGTCATGTGAAAGAGCATGGTATGCCCGCCGCTGACAAGAAGGGCTACAGCAGGAAACTCCACAGGAGAACCCCAGTGTATGTGAAGATGAGCTGCCAGGTGATTTATGGCAAGAAACGGTTTTTTCAGCGCAAAAGCTGCAGCTTTTGTCCACGAAAGCCCTACCAGCAGTGAGCCGGTCAGTCCAGGCCCTGAGGTTGCAGCAAAGGCATCTATATCTTTCAGGGAGATACCGGCTTTGTCCAGCACCTCCCTGACAATACCTGGAAGGACAGCCAGATGCAGCCTTGAGGCTATTTCCGGCACTACCCCCCCGTGTGAAACATGGTCGGTCTGGGTTGAAACAAGTTCAGCCAGAGGCTTTCCCCTTTCATCCAGAACCGCCGCAGCAGAATCGTCACATGATGTTTCCACTGCAAGAAGACGCATCAGCTCTGGGCCTCTACCCTTACCTTAATCTTCTCGTGGATTTCTCCATGAACCTTGATCTCAACTTCATGTTCACCAACATTCTTGATGTGTGCAGGAAGAATTATCTGGTTCCTGTCTATCTCAAAGTTTTTCTCAACTAGAGCAGCTGCAATTTCCCTTTCACCAATTCCACCGTAAAGCTGACCATTCTCATCTGCTGTTGCAGAGAAGGAGAGTTCAGTTTCTCTCAGCTTTGCAGCAAGGGTTTCTGCAGCCTTGTTTTCTTCAAGGGCTTTTGCCTCTGCAGCAGCTTTCAGAGAGGCAGCCATTTTCATGGAGCCCGGTGTGGCAATAACTGCAAGCTTTTTGGGAAGGAGGTAGTTCCGTGCGTAGCCTGCAGCTACCGTGACCACATCGCCCGCTGTACCCAGCGAATCAACGGTCTTTATCAGAAGAACCTTCATTTTCGTTCCTTTCGATCCTGTTTTCCAGTTTTTTTCTGTAATCGAACCAGGTGTCCAGTATTCCTGTAACAAGAGTAAGCCCCAATATCAGAGGTGTTGCCAGTACAGTGACTGCTGCCAGAAGGAACATCATTCCAGGAAGACGCTTTGCCCATGCCAGTACAACCTGCAATCCTTCCAGAAAGTATGGAAGTGCAATGAAGACAAGCAGGTTCCCTGCTGTCTGAACAAGTGGGTCAGGCAGAGGAAATGATCTTGCTCCGACCACAGCAAGAAGGCAGATTATCGGAAACCAGGCGAAAGCCCAGTGAATCCTTAACTGAACCTTCTCCTGCAGATAGTTAAGGGTCCCGCTGTTCAGAGACAGAGCCCTGAAAAGCATGAAAGCAACCACTGATCCTCCTGCAAGCTGTACTGCTCCAATGCCTGGAGAGAAATAGATAACAAGCTCAATGATTCTCTCAACCAATGAAGCTTCAATGCCTGCAGAAGTGTACATCTCCCTGAGAGAATCTATCTCGACCGGGCTTATGTTCATGAATCCGGAAAAGCCCAGAGAGAGAAGACCGCCTGAGAGCAGAGAAAGCCCTGTGGTCCAGATTATTCCTTTCATGACTGACAATCTGCTTCTGGCTGCGGAAACAGCAGTTACTGCGCAAACTGCGGAGACCACTGCTCCGCTTACTCCTGTGAGATACCAGACTGCGAAAAGCAAAACCGCTGTAATGGTCAGCCCTCTGTACAGCTTTTCAGAAAGCAGCCAGGCTGCTGTTCCTGCTGCTAGAAATGGAAGACCTGCCACAAGGGACGCTATTCCCCAGATCAGAACTCCGGTTCTGCTTTTCTTTATCAAGGTCACTCTACCTGTAGTGCTCGCGGATGAACGGTGCCAGAGCCAGGAATCTTGCAATCTTCAGTTCACGGGCAACCATTCTCTGGTGCTTGGCACAATTACCGCTGACTCTCTTGGCAACAATCTTGCCTCTGTCACTGATGTAACGCTGTACCATCTTCTCATTCTTGTAGGATATTTCCATTGTTGGGTTCATGCAGAAGCGGCACTTCTTTTTTCTCGCAGGCTTCTTGGGGCCTTTACGCTTTTTACGAACAGGCATTAAGCTATTCCTTTCTTTATGAGATAACTTCTATTCGGCTGGCGTGTAATACTGTATGGTAGTGTACACCGCCGGTATGGTCTTCTGTTTTCTTGTGGGCAAGCCTTCCTTCAGCGAGGATAACAGAGCCCACCTTCAGTTTACTGTCCAGGAAGGAAGTTGCGTTACCCCAGAGATCTATCTGGAACTCTGTTTTTACGGTTTTGCCACTTCCCGGCCATGTTTCGGCAACATTCTCCACAAACAGATGAATTACAGGTATGCCTTGCCTTGTAAGATTTATACCCTTCCTTCTTTTTACAATTCCGGTTACTGCAAAGTAATTAAGAGAAGGGTAATCCTGATCAGGTATCTGCTCAGTCATGGCTGGGTTCCTGTCATAGTTGAAATTTTCATGTATTTACCATTTCTGTCTGTTCAGCTCAAGCTGGCACAGGCGCACAGCTGTTCTGTTGAACCTTCTGGTTCACTCACTGAAGCAGTTGAAAACAGCAGAATACACAAGTTTTCCGAAACACTAGAACGGAATATCATCCGAGTAGGAAGGTTCCTCGTATGTCTCCCGACGAGGAGGCTCTTCCTGATTCCTGTTGTAGGAGGAACCACTGGAATCTCCCTGCTTTTCCAGCATCTGAACGCTTCTCGCCAGAATTTCAATTCTGCTTCGCTTTGATCCATCCTGTGCGTTCCACTGGGTGTACTGCAGTTCCCCTTCAATAACAACAGGACTGCCTTTGTGAAGCCTGCTGGCTACCCTTTCAGCAAGTTGCCTCCAGGTAACAACATCAACGAAGCAGGTTTTGTCGCGCCAGTCGCCGTCACGACCTTTGTATCTCTGGTTGCTTGCAATGCGAAAGTTTGCCACATGAGTGCCGTTCTCAAGAATGTTGGTTCTGGGATCGTCGGTAAGATTACCGGAGATAAGAACCTTGTTCAAGCTGGGCAGCCGGAGATCCACAGTTACTCACCTGCCTGGGCAGCCTGCGGCTTGTTGGAGGAGCCCATTCTTGTGTTCCTGTCCTGGCGGAGAGTGAGATGTCTGAGACAGTTCTCATTGATTCTGAGCATCTTGTCGATAGCATCCTTGACTGAGGTTTTACCTTTCCAGTGAACAATGTGGTAAACTCCTTCGTTCTCTTTGCTGATAGGGTATGCGAGCTGTCTGCGGCCCCAGTCATCAAGTCCCAGGAGTTCTGCGTCTCCATCTGTGACAATCTGCTGGACCTTGCCTGTCTCGGCTTTAAGCTCAGCTTCAGAGAGACTGGAATTCCAGATCAGTACTGTTTCGTAAGTACGCAATTAACAAAGCCTCCTTCCGGCTCTGAGTAGTGTGTAACAAACACCGTACCCGAAAGGAGACAGACAGAAGAGTCTGAAATGAAACGCAAAACAGCGTTTTCAGTGCCTGAACATTCTGCTCTCGGGCCGGCGACAATCCATCAGTCGCGTCGTCCCCGACTACTCAGGACGGGGCAAGCAGACTGCTATTATTATACAAAAACTCCTTACAGGTCAAGGGTAGGAAAGGTTTGACAGCCTGACGGCAATGTCGCTGACTGACAATGCAGTTATCATGGTTTACAGAGGAAATGCCTTTGACTCCGAATACACCGCATAGAGGTGTTTCAAGGTAAGGTCAGCAACAGCGGTACGCATGGAGCCTGCAGTCCGATTCTTCCGGTTTGAACTCGAATTCGATGTTTCTGCCTGAAGGTTCAGTAAGCAGATCAAGTTCAGATTCTGCGAGGGTTTCCCGGTATCATACATGATCAGTTCCTGTTACAGACAGAATTTTCTCAATTGCAAAACCCTCCCTAGCCCGGATTTCTCATATCCCCTCGTTCAGGGCTGATTTTTCACTGAATTCTGCCTGATTCTGGTTCACTTCTCGTCAATGGATAGGATTCGGTATC
>PDWJ01003266.1_pt1 | contig 15709 bp, 13 predicted proteins | sample 1430881 | NCBI WGS metagenome assembly PDWJ01 (sample SAMN01162460, study PRJNA174530) | Oral metagenome, whole genome shotgun sequencing project. | biome: Marine environment; feature: Marine mammal; material: Swab sample of the gingival sulcus; isolation source: swab sample of gingival sulcus... | reverse complement strand
GGAATCTTGCTCAGAAAAACCTTTTTCTGAAATTAATATATAATTTGTTCTGAAATTTAAATTAGTTATAAATCAATAAGCATTATGGGATTGAAACAATAAAAATATCGCCCTGTAATTTTTTTGTTTTTCCTTTGTTTTTTCGATTATGGTTGTTGGTAAGTAACGAATTTTTTTATAACGGCCAGGGGCCGGTTGGGAATGTTATCCTCCAGATCAGCCCACCAACAAAGAATGAAAGTAATCTAACGATTTATCGAGACTTTCATATAAAAAATTTGAATAATACCAATGATTGTGTTTTTCTATTGATATTTTGAAAAAGCCAAGTTAATATAATTTTACATTATGAATTCCGTAATACATTTAGGAAAAGTTGAATTATCAGGTTTTATGAGGGGAGTCCGAAACCTGATTTTTCCCCTATAGTTTATCTTTACAATTATGGGTGGCGCCGGGGGGTGTTTCAAGGAAATCGTCTGGTTGCAACCTTACATAATTTTATATTTTCAGGGGAGTGCATGTCATCTTTTATTCGGCATAGAGGAACCGTCATTGGTATTTCCAATGAGCCCGGAAATATTCAGGTGGAGATCTGTAATGAATCTGCCTGTGCCGGGTGTCACGCTGCGTCTGCATGTGGTTTTGGTAAACCCAAAAGAAAAAAAATTCAGGCAGTGCTTCCCCAGGGATGCCAGGCATCTGTGGGGGACAATGTTACCTTGCGCCTGCCGGTTTCTTCCGGGTTTTTTGCCGTTTTTGTGGTGTATGTGATCCCTTTGCTGCTGCTGCTGGCAACCCTGCTTGTGTCATCTTCTTTTGTGGCAGAGTGGATTGCCGGGTTGATCTGTTTATGCGTACTTCCTTTGTGGTATGGAGTTGTGTATGGCTTTCGGAAGTTCTTTGAAGAGCATTCTGTTATTACCGTAGAAAAAATTAGTGGATGATCCTATGCTGAGTTTGTCAATGAATTCCATTCTTGTTCCTGCCGTCTGTGTTCTCAGTATTCTGGGAGGGCTTCTGGCAGTGGTCCTGTTTTTCGTGGCCCGTCAATTCGCCGTGATTGAAGATCCCAGAATTGACCAGGTTGAGGAAATTTTACCGGGGGCAAATTGCGGTGGCTGCGGTCAGGCAGGCTGCCGGGCCTTTGCCGAGGTTTGTGTAAAGGCAGAGACCCTGGAAGGAGCCTTTTGTCCTGTGGGCGGTAACGAAACCATGGAAAAGGTGGCAGAGGTTCTGGGAAAAACCGTTGAAGCCAAAAAACCCATGGTTGCCGTATTGCGATGTGGCGGAACCCTGGAAAAACGTCCCAGGAATACGAAATTTGACGGGTATCCCTCCTGTGCGGTTTCTGCGGCCCTGTTCCAGGGAGAAACCGCCTGCCGTTACGGGTGTCTGGGTTTTGGGGACTGCGTGGATGCCTGCGCCTTTGATGCCATTCATTTGAACCCCGTCACAGGTCTTGTGGAAGTTGACCAGGAAAAATGCACAGGCTGCGGGGCCTGTACCCTTGTCTGTCCCAAATCCCTGTTGGAATTAAGAGATAAGGGCAGAAAGGATCGCAGAGTTTTTGTTTCCTGTCGGAGCCAGGACAAGGGCGGTGCTGCCAGAAAGGCGTGTAAAGCAGCATGTATCGGCTGCGGGAAATGTGCAAAAGCCTGTAAATTTGATGCCATTGTCCTGGAAAACAACCTTGCCTATATTGATTTTCAAAAATGTAAATTGTGCCGGAAATGTGTGGAAGAATGTCCCACAGGCGCCATTTGGGCAGTAAACTTTCCCCCGCCGAAACCGAAGAAAGCGGCTCCGCCGAAAGATACCAAAAAGGAAACCGTAGCAGCAGGAGGCGCGCAAAATGGCTAAGACATTTCAAATAGGCGGGATTCATCCCAACGATTCAAAATTTTCAGCGAATTGTTCCATTGAGGATTTTCCCCTGGTGCCTAAGGTGTATATTTCCATGAACCAGCACCTGGGAGGCCCTGCCATTCCTGTGGTGGAAAAAGGAGATCAGGTACAGGTGGGCCAGCTCATTGCCAAACCCTCAGGCTTTATCTCCGCTCCGGTGCATTCTTCTGTATCCGGCAAGGTTGCCTCCATCGGGCCGTTCCCGGACATTCTGGGCAATATGTGCAACACCATTGTCATTAACGTGGAAGAAGACCAGTGGCTGCCGGAAATCGACCGATCCCCGGTTATTGAAAGAGAAATCAAACTTTCCGGCCCGGAACTGATTCAGGCGGTTGCAGAAAAAGGAATTGTGGGCCTTGGCGGCGCTACTTTTCCTGCCAATGTCAAGCTGTCTCCGCCCCAGGGAAAGACCGCAGAATTTATCATTCTCAATGGAACCGAATGTGAACCATTTTTGACTTCAGACCATCGGATCATGCTGGAGCGCACCGAGGAAATCCTCATTGGCGGCGAGATTATCCGCAGGGCCCTGGGCACGGAAAAAGGCTATGTGGGAATCGAAATCAATAAACCCGATGCCATAGAAAAAATGAAAAAGTTTGTGGGTAATTTCCCTCACTGGGAAATTGTTCCATTGAAAAAACGCTATCCCCAGGGGGGAGAAAAGCAGCTGATTGATGCGATTACCGGGCGTCAGGTCCCGTCCATGGCCCTGCCCATTGATGTGGGAGCGGTGGTGCATAATGTGGGCACAGCTCTTGCCATTTACGAGGCCGTGCAGAAGAATAAACCCCTCATTGATAATGTGCTTACCGTGACAGGAACCAATACCGCCAAACAGAAAAATTACCGGGTGCGCATCGGAACTCCCATCCAGGCCTTGATAGACTCTGTGGGCGGTGTGGATGAGGATATTGCCAAACTCATCAGCGGAGGCCCCATGATGGGCCGGGTCATTGTCCGCCCCGAAGCACCCACGCTGAAGGGGACAAGTTCTGTGCTGATGCTTACGGAGGCCGAAACCCTGCGAAAGGAGCCCTCGGCCTGTATTCGCTGTGCCAAGTGCGTCAGTGCCTGTCCCATGGGACTTGAACCCTATCTTCTGTATCGCATGGCAAGGGCCGACCGGTTGGAAGATCTGGAAAAACATTTTATCCAGGACTGCATAGAGTGCGGATGCTGCATGTACACCTGCCCTGCCAATATTGCGCTGCTGGATATGATTCGGTTAAAAAAGGGAAAGGTATTGGGAATGATCCGGTCAAGGGCCCAGGGAAAATAACCCTGAGCCGCCAGCAGAATGCCACCTGCGTCGTTGGCTGCGGCAGCATCCCCCTGCGACGTATGTCTGATACGACTCCGGGTGCTGCTACCTTGCCGCCTTGCATCTGGCATCCTGCTGGCGGCCAGGAAGTTAATGGAATGAAATGGAAATCCACTGGTTATAAAATTAGTCGGTGGATTTAGGCCGAACGTCCACATTATTATTACTATAGATAGAAGAAAAGATAACGATATGAACCAAATGCTTGCTTCTCCATCTCCGCATGTGCATGGGAAAAACTCTACCCGGCGTATCATGGCAGATGTTCTCATTGCCATGATGCCTGCGGTTCTGGTTTCCTTTTATTTTGCCGGCATTGAGGCCATCCAGGTGTTTGTCCTGTCCGTTGCCGGGTGTGTTTTCACAGAATTTTTTATCCAGCGGGCCATCAGCAAATCTCCTGTTACCATAGGCGATTTGTCTGCGGCGGTAACCGGGGTTTTACTTGCCTTGAACCTGCCGGCATCCTCTCCCTGGTGGATGGTTCTTCTGGGGTGTCTGGTTGCCATTGGCATGGGAAAGATGACCTTCGGAGGTCTGGGAAATAATCTGTTCAACCCGGCTCTTGTGGCAAGGGTGCTGCTGCTGATTTCCTTTCCCGTACAAATGACCAACTGGACCGTTGAAAAGCCGCTTTTCGTTTTTGAAGGAGGAGTACAGGGTTTCAGCGGCGCAACTCCTCTGGGGCTGTTCAAGGAAAATCTGGCTGCGGGTCTTTCCATTCAGGAGATTATCACAAAATTTGATTTTTCCCATATTTCCCTGTTCCTGGGAAACATTGGCGGATCTCTGGGAGAGACCTCTGCGGTTGCCATTCTCCTTGGGTTTGCCTATCTTCTGGCACGAAAGGTCATTACCTATCATATTCCTGTGACCATTTTCGCAACCGTACTGATATTTTCAGGAATATTATATCTGATGGATTCCACACAATTTGTGGATCCCCTGTTCCATTTGTTCAGCGGAGGACTCATGCTGGGTGCTGTATTCATGGCAACCGACTATGTTACCTCGCCCATGAGTGTGACAGGAATGATCATTTACTCTGTGGGTATTGGGCTGCTCACAGTCATTATCCGGGTATGGGGGGCATACCCGGAAGGGGTTTCCTTTGCCATCCTTCTGATGAACGCTTGTGTACCCTTGCTGAACCAATATTTTGTTCCCAGACATTACGGAGAAACCAAACGCCATGGCTAAAGAATCTACATTTATCAACATGGTAATATGCCTGTTTGTGATCTGTCTTATGGGTTCCGCACTTTTGGGAGGAGTCTATCTTCTTACCAGTGAACCCATTGCCGCTGCCAAGGCACGGAAAACCAATATGGCCATTGCCGCAGTGGTCCCGGAATTTGACAATGATCCCGGCTCTGAAAAACAGGCCGTTACCTACAAGGGAAAATCCTATAATGTCTATCCTGCTTCCCAAAAAGGAAACCCTGTTGGATATGCGGTTGAGGCCAGAACCACAAAGGGATTTGGCGGCGCCATTGTTCTGATGGTCGGGTTTCAGCCGGACGGCACCATTGAAAACATTGCCGTGGTGTCCCACACGGAAACTCCGGGACTGGGAGACAAAATGGAAGCCTCCAAAAGTGACTTTATCAAACAGTTTCCAGGGAAAAATCCAGAACAATTTCAGTTGACGGTAAAAAAAGACGGGGGAGACGTGGATGCCATTACTGCGGCTACCATATCTTCCAGGGCATTTTGTGATGCCACATCCCTTGCCCATAAAATCTTTCAACAAATTATTACAACAACAAAATAGGCAGCTTCCATGACAAAATTAGAATTGCTGAAAAAAGGCCTGATCAGGGAGAATCCAATATTTGTTTTGGTTCTGGGTATGTGTCCCACTCTTGGAACCACCACTTCCGCCTTGAACGGATTGGGAATGGGGGTTGCAACCTTGTTTGTGCTCATGCTTTCCAATATGGTGATTTCATCCATTGCGGGCCTGATTCCTTCAAAGGTTCGGATTCCTGCATATATTGTGGTCATTGCGGTGTTTGTGACCGTGGTGCAGCTGGTCATGCAGGCATATTCGCCGGCATTGTACGACAAGCTGGGTTTGTTTATCCCGTTGATCGTGGTAAACTGTGTGGTGCTGGGACGGGCAGAGGCCTTTGCCAATAAAAACACCGTGTTTGATTCCCTTCTGGACGGTGTGGGCATTGGCGCAGGATTTACCCTGGCCCTGACCATTCTGGGTTCCGTGCGTGAGATTCTGGGCAGCGGTGCGGTATTTGGTTTCCGCTTGTGGACAGGGGATGGAATGCTGGTGTTTATTCTTGCTCCCGGCGCTTTTATTGCCCTTGGCTATCTCATGGTTCTGTTTAACAAATTAACGGAAAAGCGGTCATAATCATGGAATACATTATCATCATCATATCAGCGGTATTTGTAAACAATATCCTGTTGACCCAGTTCTTGGGAATCTGCCCCTTTCTGGGAGTTTCCAACAAGGTGTCAACCGCGGCAGGAATGAGCGGAGCGGTGATCTTTGTCATGGCCCTGTCCACTCTGATTACCTATCTGCTCCAGTACTATGTGCTGCATCCTTTGCACATTGGTTTCATGCAGACGGTGTGTTTTATTCTTGTCATTGCATCTTTGGTGCAAATGGTGGAAATTGTACTGAAAAAAATATCTCCAGCCCTGTACCAGGCCCTGGGGATCTTTCTGCCTTTGATTACCACAAACTGTGCGGTTCTGGGTGTGGCAATCCTGGTGGTATCCAAGGAGTTTTCCTTTGGGGAAACCCCGGCCACATTGAATATGGTCCAGGCTGTCATTTATGCCATTGCCTCTGCCGCAGGTTTTTCCCTTGCCATGATTCTTTTTGCCGGGCTGCGTGAACAAATGGAACTTTCCGATATTCCCAAAGCCTTCAGGGGGATTCCCATTGCTCTGATCACAGCAGGGATTCTGGCCATGGCTTTTATGGGATTTTCCGGTATTGTATAGCCTGATTCATCATCGGTATGTTGTCTGCTAACATGGACTCCATCCAGCAAGCCCCGATAAAGCAGGCCATAAAAGCAGGCGTTCCCATTTTTATTGGATATTTCCCTCCTGCCGTAGCCTTTGGGATTCTGGCAAAGACCTGTGGAATTTCTCTTCTGGATACCTGTTTGTTTTCTGTGTTTGTATTTGCCGGGGCCAGCCAGTTCATTGCCTTGAGTCTCCTGACAACGGGCATGGGGCCGTGGGGTATTATCCTGACCACCTTTCTGGTAAACTTTCGTCATTTTTTGATGAGTACCTACCTTGCCACCAAAATTCATGAAAAAAAAACAGCCTGGTATCTGCCCATGGCATTCGGCATTACCGATGAGGTATTTTCGGTATTATCCTTTACTAGGGAAACCCTGACCAGAAAATTTATCCTGGTTCTTGAAGCCGTTGCTTATTCAGGCTGGGTTTCCGGCACCTTTGCCGGCTATGTCCTGGGAAAATTTATTCCTCCTGTAATCAGCCAAAGCATGTCCGTTGCCCTGTACGCCCTGTTATTGGCCATTATTCTGCCGGAGATAAAGTCTTCGTTACGGTCTCTGGTTCTGGTCGTAAGTTCCGGGGCAATGAACTGGGCCCTGACATCCTGGGGGATAATTCCCAATGGATGGACCATTATCGTGTGTATTCTGGTAATTTCCTTTGCCAATGCATGCTCTTTTCATTCTCCGGAAAAGGAGAAAGATTCCCATGGATAATTCATTGATGTTCATCATTCTCGGCATGGCTGCCGTGACCTATCTTCCCCGTCTTGCTCCTTTTGTCTTTTTTAGGAATCAGCGGCTTTCCTTCCGGGTAAACGCATTTTTACATGCCATCCCTGCTGCCGGCATTGGCGCTCTTATTATCCCGGATGGGTTTTTCGCTACCCCTGATTTTCCCCTGGCAGCCTTGGCCGGCATGGGTTTTGCCCTGTTGTGCGGATGGTTCAAGGGGGGAATTATCATCCCGGTTCTGGGGGCCGTGGGTGTTACCTGTCTGGTTCTGCAATTTGGTACGGCATTGTAGCCCAACGCCCTGAGATGATATTTTTTTGTAAATCAGTGATGATCACACAGCCCGTGTCTTTTCCCTGAGCCATTCTCCCACCCGGAAAGATACCGCCGGCGCAAGTGCCTGATACACCCTTTCATGGTAGGCGTTGAGCCATTGGCGTTCTTTTTCTTCCAGCATGGCAGGATCAATGAGGCTGGTTTCAAAGGGGCACAGGGTCAGGGTTTCAAATTCCAGGAATTTTCCAAATTCTGTTTCCATGCTTCCCTGAACCAGGATCATGTTTTCCAGCCGGATTCCGTATCTGCCTTCCCGGTACAGGCCTGGTTCGTTGGTCAGGATCATGCCCGTAGCAAGGGAAACATCAATGGGATGGGAACTGATGCTGGCAGGCCCTTCGTGAACCCCCAGGAAAAATCCCACTCCATGTCCTGTGCCATGGCCAAAATTCTGGCCCTTGTCCCAGAAGGCTTTTCTGGCAAGGGTATCAATCTGGTATCCCCTTGTTCCTTCCGGGAATATGGCTGTGGCAACGGCAATATGGCTTTTCAGCACCGTGGTATAATCAATGATTTCTTCTGGTGCCGGGGTTCCCAGGTGAACCGTCCGGGTAATGTCTGTGGTACCGGTCAGATAATTGCCTCCAGAATCAAACAGAAACAGGGCATCCTTTTTAATGGGAACATCGGTTTCCGGTTTTGGGGAATAATGGCACATGGCCCCGTGGGGGCCAAAGGCTGTGATGGAGGCAAAACTGGTTTCCACAAGGTCTTTTTGCTGCTGCCGAAATTCGTATAGTTTTCGGGAAGCGGTCACCTCTGTGACAGGTTCGGTTTCATGGGCCAGCCAGAACATGAAATTGACCACGGCAGTCCCGTCCTTTACGGCAGTTTCCCGTGAATGAGCGATTTCAATACGGTTTTTACGGCATTTCATTTCCTGGATGATACTGGGTAATTCCACCACCACGGCATCGGAGGGAATGGCAGAAAACAGGGCAATGGATGTCCCGGCAGGATCAAGACAGATGGTATCCTGGGGCGGGATTTTTTTCAGTTCAGAAAGTATTTCCTCGTATGGTTTCAGGATGATTCCGTCCTGTTCCAGGGTTTGGGCAAGATCAGATTCGATTTTTTCAGGATTTATGAACAAAAATGTTTCTTTTGGGCCCATGAGGGAAAAGGCAATATTTACCGGAGTGGACGGAATATCATTTCCCCGGATGCAAAAGGCCCAGGCAAGATCATCCAGGGCTGTGATCAAAAGCCAGTCAGCATAAGCATCTTTCAGTTTTTGCCGGATTCTTTCCAGTCGGTCTTTTCTGGACTCGCCGGAAAATGTCACAGGAAAATCATAGGCTGAAGAGTCTGGCATGGCAGGTCTGTTTTTCCAGACGGGACTGAGCAGATCCAGGCCCGTAACAAGTTCCAGCCCCCTGGGAGAAAGGGTTTTTTTCATTTTCCTGGCCCCTGCCATGGAAAACACCTGCCCGTCCACGGCAATCCTCTGGCCCGGTTCCAGGTTGGAACACAGCCACTCTTCCAGGGAAGGCACCCCTGGTTTTCCCGATGGAAACAGGGTAAATCCTGTGTCTCTGATCTGCTCTTCTGCCTGAATCCAGTAGCGGAAATCCGTCCACAGGCAGGCGGCATCTTTTGTTACCAATGCTGTTCCGGCAGAACCGGTAAACCCTGTCAGCCATTGTCGATGCTTCCAATGGTCAGGCAGGTATTCTGTCTGGTGGGGATCTGCTGTGGGAATGATCAGGGCATGGATGTCGTGGTGGTTTATTTGTTCTCGTATCAAAAGCAGGTTGTTTGCCGGATTCATCTTTTTTCCTTGTCAGCCTGTGGAGGTTTTATATGGTTGGGTACTGTACATTTTCCCCATATTTTTTTATCATATTTGTTCCAGGGATTGGAAGTCTTTCCCTGATCCACCATCAGAATGCCACCTGCGGCGTTAGCTGCGGCAGCATCCCCCCTATGACGTACGCCGAATACGACTCTGGGTGCTGCTGCCTTGCATCTGGCATCCTGCTGGTGATCAGGAATTTGGCGATAGGAAATAGAAATCAAATGGTTACAAAATTAGTCGATGGACTTGGGTCTTTACAAATCAATAAAAACAATAAGGTTGACAATGAAGAATAAATCAACGCAAGCACCTGTACAGAGAATCAGCAGACGAAGATTCTTGCAGGGAATGGCCAGTGTTCCGGTTTTGCTTTCCGGTGGATGGTTTTTGCAGGGATGTGCTGTGGATCCGGTTACAGGAAAGCAGCAGCTGGTCATGATGTCCAAGGAACAGGAAATTGATATTGACAGAAAATATTCTCCGTTTCAGTTTTCATCGGACTACGGCAGAACCCAGGATCAGGCACTTACGGATTATGTGAACCAGGTGGGACAGGAGATGGCCGCCCATGTACACCGCCGGGACATGCCCTATAATTTTCAATGTGTGAATGCGACATATATCAATGCCTATGCCTTTCCCGGAGGCTCCATTGCCGCTACACGGGGGATTTTGCTGAAATTGAAAAATGAGGCAGAACTTGCCGGACTGCTGGGACACGAGCTTGGTCATGTCAATGCCCGGCACAGCGCAGAGCAGATGGCCAAAAGCCAGATTACTTCCCTGATTGTTGGAGGACTTTCGGTTCTGGCGGCAACTCAGTCCAGGGAGTTGGGGCGTTTGTCCCAGCAATTGGGCGCCCTGGGACAGGGCTTGTTTTTATCCAGCTACAGCCGGGACAATGAACGGGAAGCAGACAGCCTGGGCCAGGGATATATGGTGAAAACAGGGTATAATTCCAAGGGATTTGTGGGATTGATGGAAATGCTCAATAGCCTGCACAAGTCCCATCCTTCTTCTGCCCAGATTCTGTTTGCCACCCACCCCATGAGTTCTGAACGACTGGAGGTTGCCAGGGACAGAAACCGCGGCCCTTATCAGCATTCCAAAGATTATCCTGTGCATCGGGAGCGGTATATGGATCATCTGGCATCTTTGCGGAAAATCGAAACGGCCATTGTTTCCATGCAGGAGGGAGAATCCTTTCTTGGTAAGGGAGAATATGATCATGCTCAAAGGGCCTTTCAGTCTGCCCTTGCCAAAGCGCCGGAAGACTATACGGCCCATGTACTCATGGGAAAATGTCTGCTGATCCGTGAAAAGCCGTCCCAGGCGATTTCCTATGCCAGGAATGCGGCCCGAATCTATCCTGGAGAAACCCAGGGACATTACATATACGGTCTTTCCAGTCTTGGGGTGAAAAAATTTGACCAGGCCCTTGACAGTTTTTCCACCTGTGATCGTTTGCTGCCGGGAAATCCCCAGGTAACCTTTTACCGGGGGTATTCCCTGGAACACACGGGAGACAGGCGGTCTGCTGCGCAATCTTACCAGAGATATCTGAAAATGATCAATTTTCAGTCCAATAAATACAGTAAATACGCCTATCAGCGGCTGCAGGAATGGGGCTATGCCTCTTAGGCTTTACCGTATGGAAGGAAACCCATTGTGGAAATAAAAAACGGACAGGATTGTGTAGAATTTCTGGAACGGAAGGGCGAGCTTGTGCGCATTTCCTGTCCTGTGGATCCGTATCTGGAAATGGCTCAGATTACCCGGCAGGTGTTTGCGGCCAAAGGCCCTGCCATTTTGTTTGAACAGGTAAAGGGCAGCCCGTTTCCTGCCCTGTCCAATGTCTGCGGCACCTATGAACGCGCCCTAAAATTGCTGGAACCCCAATTGTCCCGTGTGCAAACATTGATGGATATGGCGGTTGATCCGGGAGAATGGAAAGATTCGCCTTTTCATCTGCTCAAAAAAGGAGCAAAGGCAGCCAATGCCCTTTTCCATGCCCTGCCCATCAAGGTTCCGGATTCCCCTGTTACCTTCCGTGTTACCAGAATAGATCAGCTGCCCCAGGTCCAAAGCTGGGCCCGGGACGGAGGTGCATTTCTGACCCTGCCCCAGGTATTTTCCCAGGAACCCGGGAAAAAAAATATCCTTGCTTCTAATCTGGGCATGTATCGGGTGCAGCTGTCCGGTAATCAATATATCCCCAATGAAGAAGTGGGGCTGCACTATCAATTGCACCGGGGAATCGGCAACCATCATCAAAAAGCCCTGGAAATGGGAAAGCCTCTTCCTGTATCCATTTTTCTCGGCGGCCCCCTGGCCCACACCCTGGCCGCCATCATGCCCCTGCCCGAAGGCATGAGCGAACTTGGATTTGCCGGCGCCCTTGCCGGACGCAATTTCCGGTATATCCGAAAAAACGATTTTGTTCTGTCGGGGGATGCAGACTTTTGCATCACAGGCTATATGGTTCCCGGAAAGGTCAAGCCAGAAGGCCCCTTTGGAGATCATCTGGGCTATTATTCCCAGACCCATGATTACCCCTATCTTACCGGAGTAAAAGTATATCACAGACCCGGAGCGGTTTTCCCTTTTACCGTTGTGGGACGCCCCCCCCAGGAAGATTCTGTTTTTGGAAGACTTATCCATGAACTTACCAGAAAAGCCATTCAAAAACACATCCCCGGTGTTGTGGCCATTAATGCCGTGGATGACGCCGGTGTCCATTCCCTTTTGCTGGCAAAGGCCCGTGAACGCTATGTCCCTTATGAGAAAAGGCAGCCAAGGGAACTGATGACCCATGCCCTGGCCATTTTGGGAGGCGGCCAGTTGTCCCTGACAAAGTACCTGATGATGGCCGCCCATGAAGATGCGCCCAATCTTGCCGTGTCTGATGAAAAAGCCTTTTTGTCCCATGTTCTTTCCCGTGTGAACTTTTCCCGTGATCTTCATTTTATCACAAGAACAACCCAGGATACCCTGGATTATACCAGCGGAAAGATCAACCGGGGTTCCCGCCTGGTAATTACGGCGGCAGGAGATCCGGTAAGAGACTTGTCTCCCAGGATTCCTGAAGATTTTTCCCTGCCCCCGCAATTTTGTCATCCTGGTCTTGCCGCTTCGGGCATGATGGTGATTCAGGGGCCGGAATTTAGGGATTATCCCTCGGCACAACACCAGATGAGATCCTTGATTGAGGGTTTCGAGCAAAAAAGGAATATGGAGGAAATTCCCCTGGTGGTGATTGTGGATGATGCGGAATTTGCAGGCCGGAGTTTTGCCAATTTCCTCTGGGTAACCTTTTTACGCTCAAATCCCTCCCATGACGTGTACGGAGCCTTTGAAAAGGTGGAAAACAAGCATTGGGGCTGTGCTTCTCCCATGGTCATTGATGCCAGGGTCAAGCCCTTTCATGCGGAAGTTTTACAAGACGATTCCCCCGAACAAAAGCAGATACAGGAGCGGATATTACACCTTGCCGCAAAAGGCGGGCCTTTGCACGGCGTATTATAGAACGGCCTATGGTATCCTCGTAACAATTGACAACGCTCTGGGAACATCAGAAGCCCTTTGAAGGCAGATTATTGGATGAAGCCGGACCGGATGCTTGCCGAAAAAAACTGGGAACCTGCCGAAAAGCTGTTGGAAAAAATCAAAGAGGAAAAGAAAGCCGGGAATGGAAAGTAATATAGAAATATACCAGAGCAGCGACGGTAATACGGTTGTGGAAGTCAAGTTTGATCAGGACACAGCATGGTTGAATCAATATCAATTGGCAGAACTTTTTAGCACCGATAGAACCTCCATAACAAAACATCTCAAAAACATATTTGAAACAGGTGAGCTGGATGAGATGTCAACTTGTGCAAAAATTGCACAAGTTCGCAGGGAGGGAAAACGTCAGGTAAAAAGAGATATTCTGTATTACAATCTTGATGTAATTATCTCTGTGGGTTATCGGGTCAATTCAAAACAGGGCACCCAGTTTCGCATCTGGGCAACAAAACGCTTAAAAGAGTATCTGGTTCAAGGCTATACCATAAATGAAAAGCGGTTAGCCCAGAAAAATCAGGAGATACAGTTTCTGAAAGACGGTATCAGCATATTCACCCGTGCAGTTGCCGGACAGATAGAAAATATCGAAAACAAAAATGAATGGTTATCCTTATTTTCCAATGGACTGAAACTCCTTTCGGCCCGTGGCCGTTTATATGAAAGTCTCTATAACTTATTAAATTACTTTCATTGTTCGTTGTGGGCTGATCTGGAGAGTCCCATACCCAGTCAGCCCGTGGCTGTTATACAAAAAAAGGAAAGACATCATGGACATTGTATCTCCTGGAAAACGAAAGAAATTGCTTAGATTGGCCCTGTTTGCAGTGGCAGCATGTATGGTTATTTACGCCTGTGCAGGATTTTTGTTTTTTCCCTTGTGGGGCAAGGGCATGGTGGAGAAAAAATTATCTGCACTCCTGCACCGGGAAGTAGTCATTGATGCCATCTACACCAATCCTTTTCTGTTTACCGTGGATATACGGAACCTGGTGGTTGAGAAAGGGGACAAGGCTTCTGATCCCTTTGTATCTGTGGATCGTGTTTTTGTGGATTTGTCTCCCAGAATGATGTTTACGCCCGCATTGTTCATATCCCGGATAGAAGTTATTGGGCCCCGGATTTCCCTTACCCGGAATCCTGACCAGAGCTTTAATTTTTCCGATCTCATTGCTGACCGGCCCAGGAAAACCAATAAACAAGCCAAGGACTTGTTTCCATTGGTTGTGTCAGATATCCGTCTGGATAAAGGGCAGGCTGTGTTTACAGATCATGCCCGAAGTGTTGTCTATCAGTTTGGAAATATTGATTTTCATTTCTGGGATCTGTCCACATTGGCTGTAGCAGATGAACAGGGCAAAGAAAATCCTTCCATTGCCATATCCGGCAGGGCAGATGTGAAAGACATTTCTCTTGATCACAAGGAATTCGGGAGCCTTGTCAACATTGCCCAGGTTTCCATGATTCTGGACCATTCAGATCTTTTGAATCTTGATATTTCCGCCAGACAATTGGAGCTTGTTTCTCCTGAGGTGCATGTGCTTCGGGATCAGGAAAAGCATTTTCCCCTGGTTTCTGTATTTGCTCCGTCAATTAGGGATACGGCAAGGACAAAAGAGCAGGAAAACTCCCTGCAGGAACAGGCAGACAAGGCCGCTGCCGTTCATCAATCTTCTTCTTTTTCATTGAATCTCCAGGGGTTTAGCATCAGAGACGGAAGATTTCATTTCCTGGATAAGTCCAGGGATTTTTCTGCCAGTATTTCTCCTTTGCAGTTTCATATAACGAACTTTATATTCAGGAAATATCAAAAAGGAGACTCTGTTTCGGGTTCCTTTGCTCTGGATATGAGCAGTCAGGACAAGGAAAATTTGATGACCTCTGGTAGATTTTCCTGGTCAGACAAGGATGAGTTTCCTGTTGTGGATGCCCGGATCAAGGCTTCCGGAATCAGGGCGGAACGATATTCATCCTATTATGATACCTATCTGCCTTATCTCATTGAAAAGGCTGGGGTTGATCTTTCAGCGGTCCTTTCCCTGGGACAGAAATCACCAGCCCCAGGCTCTGGCCAGTTGGCAGAGGACAAGAATTCTTCATTGAATTTGTCCATTCTGGCTGATTCCCTGACAATAGATGATCTGTGTGTCCGACAAAAGGTGGGCCCCGGCAATCCCATGCTGGAGATCCCAAAACTTCATCTGGGAGAGACAAAGATGCTTCTGGGGGATAAAAAACTGTTTCTGGGGCCAGTGGAGACTCAAAAGGGAAAGGTCTTTTTGTACCGCCAGGCAGACGGAACCACCAATTTTTCCCTGCCTCCTTCTTTCCTGAAAAGCCAATCCAGACAAGAAGATGCAGGAAGGAAAGACCCTATCCCGGGAAAATGGCAGGTATCTTTAGAATCCCTTGCCCTTGATGACTATGAATTACAGTTTACAGATACGGCAACTTTAGACCCGGTGGCCCTCACCCTGGACCAGGTACATATGAGCACCGGGGAGGTGAATTTTACGGATACAGGAAAATCTGATGCAGAACTTGACCTGAAGTGGAACCAAAAGGGTTCCATTTCCGTGAAGGGAGATTTTGGTCTGCACCCCTTGAATGCCCATCTGTACATTTCGCTGGAGGATTTTGCCCTTCCCCCCTTGTCTCCCTATCTTGAAGATCAGATACGAATCCGGGTTACCCAGGGAAACGCATTTGCCAAGGGCAAGGTTACCATAGAAACGGATTCCTCACATTCCGCCAGTGTTTCCTGTCAGGGTAATCTTTCCGTAAAAGATTTTACGAGTATAGACAAAATCTTATCAAAAAAAATCCTTACCTGGAAAAATCTGGATGTATCCGGGCTGGATTTGGATGTTTTCCCTGTTTCCCTGGATATTGAAGAGATTGCTCTGGATGATTTTTTCAGTCAGGCTGCTATTTCGGAACAAGGACGGAGCAACTTTGGGGAGCTTGTGGTGCAAACAGAAACAAAAGGATCTTCCCCTGTCCTGAAAAACTCCGAAAAGGGAAAGCCAGCCCAGTTGG